>Ga0180009_10006655_pt1 | contig 12057 bp, 6 predicted proteins | sample OS_PC_MetaG_FD_123537 | JGI IMG/M metagenome (GOLD analysis project Ga0180009, IMG submission 123537) | Groundwater microbial communities from the Aspo Hard Rock Laboratory (HRL) deep subsurface site, Sweden - OS_PC_MetaG | ecosystem: Environmental > Aquatic > Deep subsurface > Groundwater...
GCGCCTTGACCCCGATATAGCCCTCGATCAGGTTTGCCGTCTCGAGCGGCAGGCGCTCGGCGCGCCGGTCAGCGGCAATCCGCGCGACGTTCCGCGAGATTTCCCCCAGCGTGCGAACGCCCTGCATTTCGATCCCGTGATCATCGAGATACTTTGCGACTTTCCGCTCTGCCTCATCAGGCTTATCAGGATCGATCCCCTCGAGCAGTTCCTCGGGCACGCTGCTCGCGCGCTGCTGGGGCGGATTGGTCAGCCGTTCCAACTCTTCACGAAACGCCTTTGGCCGCCACAACTGGTGGCCGAGCCGTTCCCGCCAGCGTTGCGGCATTTCGATCGCCGAAAGCAACGCACGCAATAGTCCCAGATCGCCGATCCGAAGCTTCCATTCCTTCAAGCCGGCCACTTCCAGCCCCTTGAGGATCAGCGCCAGCGTATGAGCATCGGCCTTCTCCCGCTCGGCGGCCCCGATCGATTCGATCCCGCACTGCCGGAATTCGCGCGGGTGCGAAGGATCCGCGCCTTGCGGTTGGAAGCGGAAAGCCGAACCGTTATAGCAGTACTTGGCCTTTTGCGCGCCGTCTGGATGCCGTTCCAGATGCAGCCGGCAAAGCGGGACGGTAAGATCCGGGCGCAGACAGAACTCGTCGCCATCGGGATCGGTAAACACATAACACCGCGCCCGCAACGCTTCGCCGATAACGTCGAGATAGACGTCGGCAGGTTGCAGCACAGCCGGCGCAACCGCCTCGTGCCCGGCGGCGACGAACACCGACAGAAGCTTGCGGGCCTGCTCTTCGAGAGCCTCGAATTCGCGTGCTGTTTCAGCGACCATGTTCAATCCGCATGCCGGGCCAGGATCTTCTTCACTTCCGCAACGAGATCGGCTTCGCGAACCGATACCTGTGCCGGACGGCTTTCCTTCCATTCCTTGTTGTCGGCAATCGATTGCGCGGCCTTCGCGCCCTCGATCAGATCCTTGATCTGCACTTCACCGGCTTCGCGCTCGTTCGACCCCTGGATGATGACGCAAGGAGCACCGCGTTTGTCGGCGTATTTCATCTGCGCCTTCATGCCGGACGTCCCGACATACATTTCCGCCCTGACACCTGCTTCGCGCAGATCGTTTGCCATCCGCTGATAGCGCGGCAACTCGGCCCGGTCCATCACCAGAACCACCACCGGTCCCGACGCGACAGAGGATTTGTTACGCCCGAGTGCCGTCAACGCCGCCTGCAGGCGCGAGACGCCGATCGAGAACCCGGTTGCGGGAACCGGCTTGCCGGTGAACCGCGCCACCAGATCGTCATAACGCCCGCCGCCGCCAACGGATCCGAATCTCACCGGCCGACCGTCCTCGTCGGTGACTTCGAACGTCAGTTCGGCTTCGAACACCGGGCCCGTGTAATAATCGAGCCCGCGCACGATGGACGGGTCGATGCGCACACGGTCCCCAGCATAGCCCGCCGCCTCGAGTAAAGCCTGCATTTCTTCCAGTTCGACAACACCCTGCCGGCCGGTCTCGCTATCCGCAACGAGCGCTGCGACGGCTTTGAGAGTGTCGCTTCCCTTCCGCGCGCCCGAATTTACGAACGCCATCACTTTGGCGATAGCCGCTGCATCGAGTCCCGCACCCTTAGTGAAATCCCCCGATTCGTCCTTGCGCCCTGAACCGAGCAGCAGCGACACGCCCCCGATCCCAAGCCTGTCCAACTTGTCGATGGCGCGCAGTATAACGAGCCGCTTGCTTCCGTCAGGGTCGCCGGGATCCACCCCGATCCCTTCCAGCACACCATCGAGCACCTTCCGGCTGTTGACGCGAATAACGTACTCACCGCGCGCAAACCCCAATGCTTCCATGGTGTCGGCAGCCAGCATGCAGATCTCAGCATCCGCGGCAACGCTATCGGTGCCGACCGTATCGGCGTCGAACTGCGTGAACTGCCGGAACCGCCCCGGCCCCGGCTTTTCGTTGCGCCATACGGTCCCGGTCGCGTAGCGCCGGAAAGGTTTCGCCAGCCGGTCGTAGTTTTCAGCGACATAACGCGCAAGCGGCGCGGTGAGGTCGTAGCGCAGGCTCAGCCACTGCTCGTCTTCGTCCTGAAGCGAGAATACGCCCTCGTTCGGACGGTCGCTGTCGGGCAGGAACTTGCCGAGCGCATCGGTGTATTCGAACGCAGGCGTTTCCAGCGCATCGAAACCGTAGCGCTCGTAGACCTCGCGGATGGCCCCGAGCATCGACTGCGTCGCGCGCAGTTCGTCCGCCTCGATATCGCGGAAACCTTTGGGCAGGCGCGCGGGCGTCCGCGCGGGCTTATTGTTGTTTGCCATGGAGCTGTGTCGGGAGCGCTTTCAACTGGGTTCGAATCTTATGCCGCCACGAAGGTGTCGCCGCAGCGCGCCCCCTTAACACGCTTCCCAAAGCCACGCAAAGCCGCAGCGCCGCAGTGCGGCAATTGTTTCTGGAAATATCGAACGCGAATAAGCTGTTATGCGGCCGCGACCGGCGTTCCGGCCTCGCCGATCGCTTCCCTGATGCAATACCCCTTGCGCCAGTCGAGGCAATGGTCGGTCGCCACCGCTGAAAGGAAGATCGACAACAGCGCCAGCCAGCCAGTCACCGCGAACACCGACGCGTTCGTCAGGCTGCCGACCGCGCAACCTCCAGCCAGCATTCCGCCAAAACCCATCAGCGCCGCGCCAAACAGATACCGCGTCATCGATGGCCCGCCCTGGAAGCCTTCGAGCTTCAACTCGCCCGCCCAGGCCGCCGCCAGGAACGATCCGATCACCCCTCCGGGAACCAGCGCCACGTCGAATCGCCACTCTCCCGCAGGCGGCGACAAGAACAGCATCAGCGTATTCGCTGATGGACCAGTAAACGTCAGGCTCTCGATCTTGACCGGCGTGAAGAGTTGGCCATTCAACAAGCCCGTCCACCCCCAAGCCGCAGCCACCATCATTCCAACCCCGATGCCGCCGATCCAGCCCTTGAGCGGAATGCCGCTGCGCACCGCCAAGAAGATCCCGGCCGCAAGCCAGATCACCCCGGTTCCGAGGCCCACGACCCAGCCAAAGCCAAGGCTGCCGAGAACGTCGAGCTGCTGTCCAGAAACCACCCAGAGTCCAGCAAGCTCGTCGCGAACCGGATGCAGAACACCGCGCAAGGACGCCTGCGCCGCCACGGCAAAAACGAGGCCGTTCAAGACCGCACGCAAGTTGCCCTGCCCTGCGAGCACCAGCATCCGGCTCGAACAGCCTCGCGCCAAAACCATGCCGACCCCGAACATCGCCCCGCCGATGATCGCGCCCGACAGGCTACCCCGCAGCGTCAGCTGCCGGATCTCGCCGGTCGAAAGAATTTCCAGACCGAACAGCGCCTGAGTCAGGATTACGCCGGTTGAAAATGCCAGCAACCAGACCGCCAGTTTCGCTCCGAACTCGGCGCGCGAGAACTCAATCGCCGCCGATCTGAGACAGAAACGGCTGCGCTGCGCCGCTATCCCGAACACAACCCCGATCGCCAGTCCGCCCAGCGCAAGCATGCCGCTCTCGCCGAAAATTTCGCTGTAATAGATCAGGTATTCCATGGCCTAGCCTATCAAACCGAGTCATCCTCCCGGTTCGATAAGGCCCCCGCCGTCCGGCAACCTTGTCTGAAATCAAACACATTGCAAAATTTGAATATGTCGCAGGCGGCGCTCACGCGCAATTCGCCCCTCCTGACGATACCGCCGCGCCTGAAGATGCCGTTACAGCCGCGGATCGACCGGCTCGCATTCGAGCGCCAGGATCGCGAACACGCACTCGTGCACGCGGCGCAATGGCTCGCGGGCCACGAACCGCAACAGCGCCTCCTGGCCCAGCGCGAACTCGCGCATGGCGAGCGATCGCTTGAGGCCAAGGCCCCGCTTCCTCAGGCGCGCAAGATTTCCTTCAAGGTCATATTCGGGTCCGTAGATGATCCTCAGATACTCCGAGCCCCGGACCTTCAACGCCGGCTGCACCATGCCGCGCGCGCCGCGCACCGAAAAATCGAACGGCTTGATCACCATTCCCTCGCCGCCATTGGCGGTCTGCTGAAGCCACCACTCCGTCGCTACCAGCCGCTCCGCCTCACTCGACAGGTCGACGACGCGGTAGGTCGTCGCCATCAGGCTCGGCCCGCCCACGGCGGCGATCAGCCCCAGTTCCTGCATGTGCCACAGATGATCGCGATCCATGTGAACCTTGCCCTCGGTGGCAAGCAGGTGGAACGGCGCGAACTTGTAATCGTCAAGCGACGTAACCGGCCAGCAGTAGCGCCTGTAGGCATCGACATACTGGTCCGCCCGTGCCTTGCGCGACGCGAAGTCTGCCAGCAGCTCCGCGGTATCTAGCCCGCCGTGGCCTGCCTTTTCGAGAAGCGACACGGCTTCGCCGAGGCCGGCATTGGCCGCGGCCCCCGTCGCCGCGTACTGCTCCTTGATCAGCCCCTGCGCCTTCGCCGACCATGGCATCAACTCCGCATCGAGCAGCGCCCAATCTGTATCGAACCGGCTCCAGAAGTCGCACGCATCCATACCCGCGCGGATGCGTTCCAGCATGGCTTCCGTCGTCACGGCGTCGTTGAAGAACGAACGCCCCGTGCGCGTAAAGAGCGCTCCCGTCTCACCCGAAGTGACACCAAACCTGCGCCGCGCCGCATCCTCTTCGCGGCAGACCACCGCCAGCGCCCGCGAGCCCATGTGCTTTTCTTCGACGACGACGCGGCCCGCTCCTTCCTTGTCGAAATAGGCAAAAGCTTCGTCGGGATGCTCCAGGAAACCTTCCCGCGTCGAGGTTTCGCACGGCGACATCGTCGGCGGCAGATGGATCAGCCACTTCGGCTGGATCGCAAACCGGCTCATCACCTCGAGAGCCGCCGCCGCGTTGGCTTCCGGCACCTGCACCGTCCGCCCCATGGCCGTGGTGACGATCCGCTTGCCGATCACGTCGTCGAGATCGAGAAGGTCGTCGTGCATCGCCTGCTGCAACAGCACCACACCGGGACGCGTCGGCGGATGCGCAAAAGGCCGGATCGGCGCCATGTAGACTTGCGCCGCTTCAACCGAGACGATTTCCTTTTCCGGCCATCTCAGCGCGGTCAGCTTGCCGCCGAACACGCAGCCGGTATCGACGCACAAGGTGTTGTTGAGCCATTCCGCCTCCGGTACCGGCGTGTGCCCGTAGACCACCGTCGTCTTGCCGCGGTACTCCGCCGCCCAGTTGTAGCGGATCGGCAATCCGAACTCGTCGGTCTCCCCGCTCGTTTCCCCGTAGAGGCAGAATTCGCGGATCGCACCTGAAGCCCTCCCCAACATCGGCTCCTTGATGCCGGCGTGCGCAATAGCCAGCCGTCCGCCCTCGAGCCAGGCATGGCTGACGAGCCCGTCGATGAATTTCTTTACCGTCTGCTTGAATTCCGGCGGTTCCCTATCGAGTTGCGAAACCGTCGCATCGAGTCCGTGATTGAGCTTGACGTTTCGCCCGTTCAGATATCTCAGCAGCTTGACGTCGTGGTTGCCTGGAACGCAAAGCGCCTGCCCCTGCTCGACCATGTGCATGGCGATCCGCAACACATCCGGCGAGGCCGGTCCGCGGTCGACGAGATCGCCGACGAATATCACCCTGCGCCCCTCGGGCACCTCCGCGACCACCCTCCGGTCCAGTCCTTCGCCTTCCAGTCGCACCGAATAGCCGAGCTTGCCGAACAGCCCCAGCAGTTCATCCCGGCAACCGTGCACGTCCCCGATGATGTCGAACGGGCCGATTTCGTCGCGCCGGTCGGTCCACAGCCGCGTGCGCTCGATTTCGACTGCCGCTATGGCTTCCACCGAGCGGAATTCGTGGACGTAACGGAAGCCTTCCTTGTCGATCCGCTTGATGTCGCGCTTCAATGCACGCGTATGATTGCGCACCACATGCGCGCCGAATTGCCGGTCCGGACGCTCGCGGTTTCTTTCGTGGCAGATGTCCTCCCCGGGATTGACGACGAACGCCACGGCGAGCGCGTGATGTGCCTTGGCAAGCTGAATGAGACGCGCACGGTCTTCCTTGCGCACGTTCGTCGCATCGATGACGACGAGCTTGCGCCGGCGCAGCCGCGTTTCCGCGATATAGTGGACGAGCTTGAAGGCATCGTCCGTCGCGTCGAGGTCGTTCTCGTCATCCGACACGACACCCCTGCAGGCATCCGACGAAACGATTTCCGTCGGAAGAAAGTGCTTGCGCGCGAACGTCGACTTGCCCGAGCCCGATGCGCCGACAAGCGCGACAAGACAGAACTCCGGAATGGTGATCTTCATCAGCGTCCTGGTTTAATGCCCCCAACTCGATCTATCCGACTCTGGCGAACACCGCCATCTGCGAGGGCGCCCCGAATTCCTCATCCGAATCGCCGATCCCGCTCAATTCGACTTGATAGCCGAATCGTTCTGCGACCGGCTCCGCCCACTTGGCGAATTCCTGCCGCGTCCACTCGAACCGGTGGTCCGCATGGCGCAGCTGGCCCGGAGCCATCCCCTCGAACTTTGCGTTGTATTCGCGGTTCGGTGTCGTCACGATGACATGCTCCGGCCTCGCAAACTCGAACAGCGCCCGCTCCAGCGCCGACAAGCGGTCGGAATCGAGATGCTCGATGACCTCGACGAGCGCTGCCGCATCGTAGCCTTCGATGCGCCGGTCCCTGTAGGTGAGCGCCCCTTGCAGGATTCTGATACGCGCCCTCTGTTTCCCGGGCATCGTGTCGAGACGCAATCGGCGCGCCGCATTTTCGAGGCTGCCCGAAGAAACGTCGATGCCGACGATTTCCGAAAACTGCATTTCGGCAAGCAGCCGTTTCAACAACTTGCCCGAGCCGCAACCCAGATCGACAACCCTGCGCGCGCCCAGTTCTTTAAGTTTTTCCGCAACCGTTTCGAGGCGCAATTCGTGCAGCCGGATCGGCCTTTCGAGCGCTTCCTCCGCGGCATCCTTCCGCGCTTCCCGCGGCTCGCCGGTATCTTCCCCGCCTGCATGGCCTTCTCCCGACCCGTAGCCTGAACTCGACACTGAAAGTTCGCTTGCGGCCTCCTCCGCAATCGCCTCGTCGAAGGCCAGCCGCGCCAGCACTTCCCGTGTCCACGATCTCTTGAAGCGCAGATAGCGGTTGGCGATCAGTTCCTTTTCCGGATGCCCACCCAGCCAGCTTTCGCCTTTCGCGACAAGCTTTTCAAGTTCGTTCCGGTCGACGAAGTAGTGCTTCTGCTTGTCGAGCACGGGGATCAGCACATAGAGATGCGACAGCAGCTCACTCAGCTTCACCGTCCCCGAAAGGTTGAGGCAAACGTAGGGGCTCACGTCCCACCCGTCGCCGAGATAGGAAAGCTTCGCATCAAGCGGGATCGACTCGATTTCCACATTATAGCCAAGTGGTTTGAACAGCCGCTCGACCAGGTCTTCCGCCCCGCGCACCGGTAGCGGCAACACCCGCGCTGAAAGCGGAATGGCTTTGGCCGCCAGATCCGGGCGTTCTTTCGACGAGCCGTTGAGGGCATTGCGCAGCGTCTTGGCGATGGCAACCGACAGGAATGAGGAAGCCACATACGGCCGGTCGCTGACATACTGGTCGAACAGGCCTCGGCTGCCGCGCCCCTTGCCGCGGACCAGCGCGACCGGATCGATATCGAGGAGCATCGCGAAGGTCGACCTGGATTCGCTCAATTCCGGATAGAAAAGCACCGCGCGCCCGAACGACAGCGGCGCCTCATGCACGCGGCCGGGATTCTTGTGCAGGAGGAAGCCGAGATCGGTGGCCGGCTGGTGGGTCGTTGTCAGTGTCAGCAACATTGTCAGGCCCGTTGCAGCGGGAACAAAATCGACATTCGGCTATCGAAAAAAGCGCAGACCGGCCATCAACCCTCCGCCGTGAACCGCAACCTATCCCGGCCGCTCCGTCATGTCCGCATCGTAGAGGAAATCGTCGGAAACAAATCGCTCCGGTTCCGGCACGTCGGAAACGAAGCTTTTCAGCTTCTCCAGCCCGCGCGGCACCGGCCCCCCGTAGGCCCAGTCGAGCAGTTCTACCGTATGCGCGATCGGCAGATCCATACCCTTTTCCAGATGCGCGATACAGCCGATATTCCCGGTCGCCACCAGATCGGGTTTCGCCTTGCGGATATTGCCGACCTTGCGGTCGCGCAGCGTCGTCGCGATTTCCGATTGCAGGATGTTGTAGACCCCCGCCGAGCCGCAGCAGATATGCCCCTCCGGCACTTCGGCAACCGTATACCCAGCCTTGCTCAGAAGCTCCTTGGGCTCTTCCGTAATCCGCTGTCCGTGCTGCATCGAACAGGCCGAATGGTAGGCAACGCGCAGCGACGAATATCTTTTCGGCGGTCCCAGATCGTAGTCGACGATGAACTCGGTAATATCCTTCGTCAGGTCGGAAACCCGGCGCGCCTTTTCCGCATAGGCCTCGTCGTGGCGAAGCATATGACCGTAGTCCTTCACCGTCGTGCCGCACCCCGAGGCGTTGATGATGATGGCATCGACCGGTTCGCGTTCGATTTCCTTGATCCATGCATCGACATTTCGGCGGGCTTGCAAGAGGGCTTCCTTTTCGCGTCCCATGTGATGCACCAGCGCCCCGCAGCAGCCTGCACCCGCGGCAACGACGACCTCGACGCCGCGCCGCGCCAGAAGCCTGATCGTTGCATCGTTGATATCCGGGCGCAGCACCTGTTGCGCGCATCCAGCCAGCAGGATGACGCGCGCCCGCCGCTGCATGTCCGATTGCGCCGTCCCAGGCCCCTCGTACTTCGGAGCGATCGGTATCTTCTCCGGCGCCAGCTCCACCATCGCCGCCAGCGCACCGAGTTTCAGCCGCCGCATCACGTTGACGAACGGCCGCCCCAGTGGCGCCAGTTTCAACGCGAAACGGAACCGGTCCGGATAAGGCACGATCTTCGCCAGCATCGATCGCACCAACCGGTCGGCGAACGACCTGGCGCCGGTTTCCTTGATGTGGACGCGGGCGATGTCGACGAGGTGCATATAGTCGACACCGCCAGGGCACGTCGTCATGCAGGACAGGCACGACAGGCAGCGGTCCACATGATGCTGCACTTCCGTGGAAGCCGGCCGGTCGTTTTCCAGCATGTCCTTGATGAGATAGATCCGCCCGCGCGGCGAATCCCGCTCGTCGCCCAGGACCACGTAGGTCGAGCACACCGCCGTACACAGCCCGCAATGCACGCACCGGCGCAGAATGCGCTCGGCTTCCTCCAGTTTCGGATCGGCGAGTTGCTGCGGCGTGAAGTTCGTCTGCATCGAAGGGCCTTTGGTCGGAAACGGTTGCGTGTTGTCTCGTCAATCCAGGGCGAAATCCGATTCAATGATTTGCATACATTCGGCCCGGATTGAGCAGCCGCAGCGGATCGAACGTGGTCTTGAGCCCGCGAATGATCCGCTCCGCCAGTGGTGACTGCGGCTGGAACACCTCGACCGAGGAACGCACCTACGCCGCCGCCCGGATCAGGGTCGCATGTCCGCCATGCACCGCGACCGCCCTGCGAATATCGGACGCCCCCGCGTCCGCACTCGCGGGAACCTCGACCCAGATCAATCCGCCCGACCAGTCATAATAGACTTCGACCGGCATATGCCTGCGGATCGCGGCAACCACCTTCGGCCCCTTCAGCGGCGCAGTCGAAATCCGCCATAGGCACGTCTGTTCGTTATAGGGAAGCACCGATAGCCGGCGTAGTTCCCCCCAGAACTCGAACGAGGCCGTCGATCCGATCATGATCGGCTCCCCATAGACCTTGAGCGCCGCTCGCATCGCATTCGAGCGGTAGTCGACCGACTTCTCGAAGTTCTCCAGTCGCAGCGCGGTGATCGACTCGCCGTGCTCGGCAAGCACAGCCGTCTCCAGCCGCGCCGCAATCGATTGCGGCAGATGCGCCGTACCGCTCACCTCGTAGGGAAGCCGCATCGCCGCGCACATCAGTTCTACGCCGATATCGTCAGGCAGGCCCCGGTAGACAAGCGTCACCGTCTTCTCCGGCGCCGGCAGCACCTTGAAGGTCACTTCGGTCAGCACCGCAAGCGTCCCCCAGCTGCCCGACACTCCTCGGCACAGATCGACGCCGGTCACGTTCTTCATCACCCGCCCTCCGGAGCGGAACAATTCAGCGCGCCCCGACACCGCTTCGATGCCGAGCAGATGATCACGTGCCGCACCCACCGTGATGCGGCGGCTGCCGGAGCTGTTGGTGGCAAACACCGATCCGATCGTCTGCGTCCCGCGCCGCCCGCCGCACGCAGGCCCGATATCGCTTGGCTCGAAGGCCAGCATCTGGTTGTTCGCCGCCAGCTCCGCCTCGATCTGGGCCAGCGGGGTTCCCGCATGCGCCGACATGACAAGTTCGGTCGGCTCATACATCCAGATGCCGTGCATCGAGGCCGTCGTAATGGCGCCTGCCGTCTGCATCGGCCTGCCGATCTTGGTTTTTGACCCCGACCCCAGGATCTCGACCGGCAACTGCTTTTCGACAAAGGGCGCCAGCATCGACTGCAGCTCCCAGGACGTTGCCGCACGCAGGATATCGCTCAATTCACTCTCCCTCAGGCCGCGTCCGGCAAACCGGTGCCCGACAACATCTCGAGCGGAAAGACTTTGCCCGGATTCAGCAGCCAGTCCGGATCGAACACGGTCTTGATGCGCATCTGCAGGACAAGATCGACTTGCGAAAATTGCGTCGTCATCAGGTCGCGCTTCTCGATTCTGACGCCGTGCTCGCCGGTCAGGCAACCGCCGACTTCGACGCACAAGGTCAGGATTTCGGCGCCCGCCCGCTCCGCCCGCTCGGCCTGTTGCGGGTCGTTGGCTTCATAGAGGATCAGCGGATGCAGGTTGCCGTCGCCGGCATGAAAGATGTTGGCAACCTTCAAGCCGTGCGAACCGCAGATTTCGCCGATCCGCCGCAACACCAGCGGCAGCTGCGACAGCGGGATCGTCCCATCCATGCAGTAGTAGTCGGAAATACGTCCGATCGCCCCGAAAGCCGACTTGCGACCCTTCCAGATTTTCGCGCTCTGCGCCGGACCCGAACTGATCTGCACCGTCGTCGGCGCGAACGGCTCGGCGATCGCCGCAATCCGGGCGAGCAGATCGTTGATCTCCTCTTCTGAACCTTCCACCTCGACGATGAGCAGCGCCTCTGCGTCCATCGGATAGCCTGCCTTGGCAAACGATTCGCAGACTTCGATCGCCGGCTTGTCCATGAACTCGATCGCGACGGGAATGATGCCGGAGGCGATGATCGCCGAAACGCACTGGCCGGCCGCCTCGCTCGACGGGAATCCGATCATCATCGGGCGGGCGCCTTCCGCCGCCTTGATGATGCGCACCGTCGCTTCCGTGATCAGCCCGAACTGCCCTTCCGAACCCACCATCAATCCGAGAAGGTCATAACCTTCCGCATCCAGATGCGGCCCGCCGATCTCCAGGATCTCGCCGTCCATCAAAACGACCTTCATGCCGAGCACGTTGTTGGTCGTCACCCCGTACTTGAGGCAATGCGCCCCGCCTGAATTCATCGCCAGATTGCCCGCCAGCGTGCAGGCAAGCTGGCTTGACGGGTCGGGAGCATAAAAGAACCCTTCGGCGGCAACCGCATTCGAGATGGCAAGGTTAGTGATGCCTGTCTCGACCCGCGCGAAACGGTTGTCGTAATCGAGCTCCAGCACCTTGTTCATCCGCGACACGCCGACCACGACGGCATCTTCCAGCGGCAGAGCGCCCCCGCATAGCGACGTTCCAGCACCGCGCGCCACGACCTTTATCCCTTCGCCGTGGCAATATCGCAGTATCGCGGCGACTTCGTCCATCGTCTGCGGCAGCACCACCACCAGCGGCATCGCCCGGTAGGCGTTAAGGCCGTCCGTTTCAAAGGTCCTGCGGCCGTCCTCATCCGCGATGACGGCGTTTGATCCAGCGATCTTCTGCAGCTTGGCAACGATCTCCCCCCGGCGCGCGATCGTCGCCTTGTCGGGCAC
>Ga0180009_10006656_pt1 | contig 12051 bp, 9 predicted proteins | sample OS_PC_MetaG_FD_123537 | JGI IMG/M metagenome (GOLD analysis project Ga0180009, IMG submission 123537) | Groundwater microbial communities from the Aspo Hard Rock Laboratory (HRL) deep subsurface site, Sweden - OS_PC_MetaG | ecosystem: Environmental > Aquatic > Deep subsurface > Groundwater...
GACTCGCTTGACAGGACGCCGTGAACCCAGCACCTAAATCCAGCACCTAAATTCCATAGGTCTTTGGCAATGATTCAAAATCATGGCTTATTTAGGTGCTGGGTGAATACATCCATGTAGGCTTGACGGCGGAATCTGATTGCCATGGATGGCATGAATGCAGATTTTGCAGGAGCAAAAATCTGCCCTGCCGCCGACATCTGTCAATCGAGCCACCGAACCCCCTCCCAGAAGTTGTCGAAGTTATTTCATGCTCGTTCCTAACCAATGAAACCTCGATACCCTTTATTGTCACTTAACACCCTCGGGTCTCCCTCACCTAACGCTAGGTGATTCGCGTAGGGTACGCTGTGCGTACCATGGTAACCCCGCGATGTTCATGTGCCCACCGAACCGTCAGGGCACGGTTTTGGTACGCGCAGCGTACCCTACAATTTATGTATAACGATGAGCGCTCCGGCGGGGGAACGACAATTGCCGGTGGGCTGAATAGTTACAATTTCGATAGCATTCATTTAGCCCCTGGTTTTCTCTCTAACAGATTACGTAATAAGATTTTTATCATTAATTCCTCTCTTCGCCATCCAAGAAAAGCATCTTGGTCCTCTTCATCCCAAGAACGATGGGATAATTGAACGACAACAGGTTTCGGTTTATTCTGAAACCAGTAAGAGACCTTGTCGCACCATGTCAAGTATAATAAATCCACTGGATACCGCAATGGACGCTCGGCTGGTTATACCTATCGTACTTCAAATTGCGACATTAACGTATGGACCTGCCATAGAGCCGACACGGATATCATTGTCTTTTGACTATGATGACAACCCTAATTCGAACCTTAAAAAAAGCACGTAGGAGCAGGCGCACGATGACTGTTGAACTTATGATTAACTTTGCGGTGCAGTTTCTTGGAACCTTGGCAGTACTATTCCTGGCCTATCGTTCCTTCCAAAAACGTCGGATTCAATTAGGCGCAGAACCGACGCTTCCGCAATATTTTATCCGCAGAACCACCTATTGGTTAGGGGTTGCGTCGTACTGCGCGTTCATGGCGGCGTTATATTTATTACTAACTTTGCAGTGGTTGCCCTTGGAACCATTGATAACGCTTATCGTTAAAAACCTTCGTTCTCGGGAATTGTTGGATCTTCTGAACGGCTTGGACGGAACCAAGATCGTACCGTTGATTACCGCCGGGCTATTTTTATTTTTTATCGCTTGGGAAAGTAAAATTAACCCCTTGCTAATTTTGAGAGACAACATACATGATGCTTTTGCCATCCCAACTAAAGCGGTAGAGGTCTATAACGCTCTGATTGCCTCAAGATTATCGGCGGTTGACGAGAAACTGAAAGAGCAAATTGCCAATCGATTGTTAGTGTCAAGCATCGACCCCGGCGACTTCGACATGTCCAGTGCCACGGTCGAATATAAGTGGGCTCATAATTGTTTGCTTTTTGATCGGATACAATATTATGCGAATCAGTCGTCTTTTCGTCGATTGTTCAACGAACCGTCTCTGAAATGGGGGGAAATTTGTATTTCCTATAATGCCATGTCGGAAAAAGTGGCGGTTTGGAAGGAAGCGGAGCCGCATTACACCAAGACGGTCAAGTTAATCAAGGAACTGGATCAACTCACCGGTTTGTTGTGCCGCATGCTCGCCTCCTTGATCGTGTTCGGTAGCGCCAGCGAGAACGATATTTGGGCAACCGTGAAACAACTCGGCGGGAATGTTCACGAAGCTCGCTTGAAACACACCTATAAGTATATTTTGATTTTCATGGCGGCCTCCGCTATCGGAGTCATATTGGGTCGAGAAATTTCGGTTTCGTTACACAATGCTTTCCTGTTTCCGAATAAGCCTTTGGCCCACTTTAGCTATACGACGCTTCGGTGGATCGCTTATGTCATGCCGATGTATGTTCTTCCGTTAGCGCTGGTTTTTGTTTCACGTACGCTTGCCTTCAGGCGCCAGCGGGAGCAATACGATCGCTATTACGGATTTTACATGACGATGATGATCATGGGGTTTATTGTCAGTACCACGGTATCGACACTCGTACTCGAGTTAACTTTCTATCGTCGAGAATATTTCAACTTTTTGGAAAGCTTTTTAGATCATATGCGTTGGGGAATTCTTCCTGCGCTGATATGCGGTTTTGTGGCCTATCGAATGGACACGCCAGTGACTGAATCGGAAACGCTAGGTAATTGCCTGGTAAACGCGACGTTGCGATTTCTTGGGTGGGGGGCTGTCGCCGTTATTATCATGCTTTATGCGACCGACGACTTAATCATACAAGAGTCGAATCTGCGGTTTACTTTAGTGGGTACGGCTTTCTTTGTGGTTGGTCTGTTAGGAGCCACTGCCCGTTTTAAAACAGCGCGTATTGACGATTAGGCGGCTTACGAGAGTGAAATACGAGGCTAGTAGCGTAAGATTTTTGTTCATGTGCTAGGTTCTCTGCGCCCTCACATTGCGCTAGGCGAAGGGTAAGCACCTCGGCGCCTCAATGCGCTAATGCCGAAATTTGAAGAGCGATAGGTACAGGGCATGATTTACAACAGAGTGCGTTACACAGAATAAGGAATAAAACGATGACCGAGACTGTGATCAAAAAATCGATCTATCAAAGAGAAGAGCCGGAGGGCTTTCTAGAGACGCTCGGCGTTCGGTATTATCGGTTTTTGGCAAAAAAAGCCGGCACGTCCGAATTGCATAATGTAAGTATCGATGATTTACAGCCCGATGCAACGCTGCAGGCATTGTCGACTAATATCACGGCTTTCGCGGCTGTGATCGCCTTTGCAATAGGCGCTCTGACCACATTCGTAACTATATGGATAGAATGGACATTTCAAGCATCAATGACAACTGCAACCTATTACCTGCTTTATGGTTCGGTGCTCGTCGTGATGCTGACGGTCGAAATGACAGTTCTGTTTTGGTTAGGTCTTAAAATTGTCTACAGCCTCGCCTGCTTAACCGGGCATAACCAGGCTACCAAAGACTTTTGTCTGCCGGGCGATGATGCCGTGCCCAATATTTTAGCGCGCGCGGCACTGGAAGTACCTGATCCGATCATTCGTTATTTAGGTATCGATCCGCTAAAGCATTTATCCAAGTCCAAATTATTTCTAGTTACGCTTTTATATAAAGCGAAAGTCATCCTCAGTAGTCTGGGGGTGAAGTTTTTACTGGTCCGCTTTTTTGGAAAAGGCGATATACGCTTGACCTTTAGTTGGGTCGCTATTCCGATAACCGGTCTATGGGATGCCTTTACATTGTATAAAGTGGCAAGAGAGGCAAGATTGCGCTTATTCGGCAATAAACTAGCCGAACACATTGCGATGAATGTCATCACCGATGACGTTATCGCGCAATTGAGCCCTAAAGCGCGCGAAGGTTCGGTTAGAGCCGTGGCCGTCATGATGGTATTGGCCCAACATTACCACCCGAATATGTTGGTATTACTCCATAGACTTTGTTCTACCTTCGAAATCGATGAGACGAAAGAATACGACAATTGGGAAGATTTTTTAGCACTCTTGGATGAAGTCGCCGAACACGAACGTTATTTTTTGCTGGATTTGCTTTGCGTTTCCGCCGCTTTCGACGGGCATTTGTCGCGATTGGAACGATACCATTTGCCGGAGGCATTTAAAGAACTGACCGAAAAATACATGCAGCGTGCGGAAAAATTAAAAAACATGTTGCTTAACGGGCGGTTACATGCGGCTAAAGACTTATGCGAACTGGATTTTAATGCCGGATAATGCCGATTTCGAACCCGTCTCCATTATTTTGTTATACCCTTTATCTCAGGCGCTCATTTCTTGGGCGGCGTCCAATAGTTCTTCAATAAAATGCCGGCTGTAGGCGGGTAAATAATTCTGCCGCAAGTAGGCAATCTTGGTCATCGAGCTGGGTATGAGATCGGACAATTTGCGGACTACCAAATCAGTATCGGCTATCGGGTCGTATGCCATACTGGCGATCAAGCCGACACCCAATCCCAAACGTACATAAGTTTTGATGATATCGGTATCGGCTGCCGCCAGCACCACATCCATTTGTAATTCCCGGTCGTTAAAGGCCTTTTCAATATTGGAACGGCCGGTAAAGCCGAGCGAGTAGGTGAGAATCGGAAACGAGGCCAAGCGTTCCAAGGTTAAGTCCCCGCTAGCCAGCGGATGTTCTTTTGGGATGACAACGGCATGGTGCCATTCGTAACAGGGATTGATGATCAAGGTCTCATCGTCGGCGACCTTTTCGGTGCAAATAGCCAGATCGGCCAGGTCTTTATGCAGAAAGTCGATCAGGTGGTCGGGTGAGGACTGCACGATATAAACCTTAACGCCGGGATATTTGGCGCGGAAGCGTTGTATTGGCTTCGGCAAAAAATATTTTGCTTGAGTATGCGTCGTCGCGACATGCAGGATTCCGCTGTCGCCATTGCAGTATTCCGAGGCAAGCGATTGGATATTTTTTTTGGCTTGCTGAATGGTTAATGCCTGCGCCAATACTTTTTGCCCCAACTCGGTCAGACCGGTCAGTTTTTTGCCGTTTCTTGTCAATAAAGGCGAGCCCAATTCTTCCTCGAATAAATGTAATTGTCGGCTAACCGCCGATTGCACGATATGCATGCTGTCGGCGGCCTTGGAGAGGTTGAAACCGTTTTCATGCAGGGTGCGAAGTAATTCAATCTGGCTGAGATTCATGAGGTGATGGCCTGAAGCGTTTTTAATATCTAATTTTTAGAATTATAAATCGAATTATATCGTTTTAATAATCAACCTGATTAGTAAGATGCTTCAGCTTGCCGAAGCCAAGTGTCCGAGCAGGGGGCAGTCGTAGTCGCCAAAACTAAAATATGCGGTTACCCAAGCTCCAGCTTGGGTAACCTGTTCAGGAAGCTCTAGCTACCGAATATCAAGGAAGATTGAATCAGCGAGCCGGGGTTGATTGCGGTTGTTCCGGTCTCTAGAAGCTAGAGCTTCAGAGGTGTATTTTCCAAGCTGGAGCATGGGAAATGGCTGGATGCGGGATGGCTGTTTTTTTAGCTTGATGCGTATGGGATCGTACCCACTCATAAGAGTCTTTCCATTTTTGCCCACCGTTTTCGGAAACCACCCGCCAAATCGTTGAACGCGCCATCCATACATTCGTTCAGTTAAACCAATGCGCATGCTTAATATGCAGCGACACCCGGTCACCTTTGTTTAAAGCCAGTTCGCGAAATTGCTCGTTCGGCATTTCCGCAAAGATTGTCGTTGCCTTGCCGTTAGTGCCGTCCTTGCTCAACTCCAGCCGGATGATAGCGCCCAGATGTTGCCAATCTTTTAGATAAACGGGGGCGTTGGCGGGATCTTGCGGTTTTTCGACTTGGATGTTGTGTGGACGCACATGAGCGATGATCCCTTTGGGATCGTTGATACTGATTCCGGCGCCGGCGAGCCAAACGCTGTCGCCCTGTTCCAGCTGAAAGACATTGGTATGGCCGATGAAACGCGACACGAAATCGTTGTTCGGACTGTCGTAAATCTCGCTGGGCGAGCCTTTTTGCTCGATCTTGCCGTGATTGAGCACGACGATTTGGCTGGCGACTTCCATCGCTTCTTCCTGATCGTGCGTCACGAAAATGCTGGTGACGTTAAGCTCATGGTGCAAATGTCGCAGCCACAGCCGTAAATCTTTGCGTACGCTGGCATCCAATGCGCCGAACGGCTCGTCCAGCAACAGCACCGACGGTTCGACAGCCAAGGCGCGGGCCAATGCGATGCGTTGGCGTTGGCCGCCGGAAAGTTGATCGGGGAAACGATCGGCCAGCCAGTCCAATTGCACCAAATTGAGCAGGGCATGCACTTTTTCCTGAATCTTGGCTTCGCTAGGACGTTCCTTTCTGGATTTGACTCTAAGTCCGAAGGCAATATTATCGAACACAGTCATGTGCCGGAACAGCGCGTAATGTTGAAAAACAAAGCCGATTTGCCGGTTTTTGACCGGCTGGTCGGTGACATCGCTGCCGTTCAATAATACCTGTCCTCGATCCGCTTGCTCCAGTCCGGCAATGATGCGCAGTAAGGTGGTCTTGCCGCAGCCGGACGGTCCCAGTAATGCGACCAATTCGCCTTCGGGGATTTCTAGGTTGATATTGTCCAGAGCGGCGAAATTGCCGAAGCGTTTGCTGATATGGTTTAAAGTAATGCTCATCGTGATGCTCTCGTTCAAATGTGTTTATTTGCGCTCATTCCCAAGCTCCCGCTTGGGAATGCAGTCCCGGAAGCTCGTGCTTCCCGAGACCGGCAAGCGGAGCTTGCAAGATCGTTTCCCAAGCAGAGCTTGGGAAACAGCGAGACAGCGAGCTTTTTTCCGCTTCCCGTGGTCCTCTGTTCAAATGGTTCCCACGCTCCGGTGGGAACGAGAAAGCGTCATGCGGCTTTCCTATCCTGCTTTTGCCGCCATTCCAAATAGGTTTTCACAATCAAGGTAACCACCGCCAAGCCTGCTAGCAGCGAGGCGCTGGCGAACGAGCCGACGAAATCGTATTCGTTGTAGGTGATTTCGACATGCAGCGGCAGGGTATTGGTCAGCCCTCGAATATGGCCGGAAACCACCGACACCGCGCCGAACTCGCCCATTGCCCGAGCATTGCAGAGCAGCACGCCATACAGAAGTCCCCATTTGATATTGGGAAGGGTGACTTTAAAAAAAGTCTGCCAACCGCTGGCGCCCAGCGATAAAGCGGCTTCTTCCTCTTCATGCCCCATTTCCTGCATCAAAGGAATCAACTCGCGGGCGACGAAGGGAAAGGTCACGAACAAGGTCGCCAGAATGATGCCGGGCACCGCGAAGATGATCTTGAGGTCGTATTCGGACAACCATGGGCCTAGCCAGCCTTGAGCGCCGAATACCAACACATAAATCAAACCGGCGATGACCGGCGACACCGAGAAAGGCAGGTCGATTAGCGTGATCAATAAACTTTTGCCGCGAAACTCAAAACGGGCGATGGCCCAGGCCGCGCAAATGCCGAAAAAAGTCGTTAGCGGCACGGTCACAGCAGCGGTCAACAGCGTCAGCCGTATTGCCGCCAGAGTGTCGGGGTGAGTCAGGCTGTCGCTGTATGCCGTCCAGCCTTTGCTGAAGGCTTCGATCAGTACGGTCGCCAGCGGCAGGATCAAGAACAGCCCGATAATTGTCAAGGTTGTTCCTATCAGTCCAAAGCGAACCCAGCCCGCATCGTTTAGCGCGATCGGTTTAGGTTGGTATGCATGAGTTGCAGTCACTGTATTCATTTAAGCGTCTCTCACAGTTGGCCGCTGCAGCGGCGCACCCACCATTGCAGCGCGTTGACCAGTAATAACAATAAAAACGAAATGATCAGCATGGTCAGTCCGATCGCGGTCGCGCCGGCATAATCGTATTGCTCCAGCTTGGTGATGATCAGCAGTGGCACGATTTCGGACACATAGGGCATGTTGCCGGCGATGAAAATAACCGAGCCGTATTCGCCGACCCCGCGCGCGAAGGCCAGCGCGAAACCGGTCAGTGTTGCCGGCAGGATATTGGGCAGAATGATTCGGATAAACGTTTGTAGACGGTTGGCGCCGAGGCTTGCGGCCGCTTCCTCCATCGCTGTGTCGAATTCCTGCAGCACCGGCTCGACGGTGCGCACGACAAACGGTAGTCCGATAAAAATCAGCGCAAACACGATGCCGAGCGGTTTATAGGCGATTTGTACGCCCAGCGTGTCCATGACGATACGACCGATCCAGCCATTAGGCTCGTAGATCGCCGCCAACACGATGCCGGCAACGGCGGTGGGCAGCGCGAAGGGCAGATCGATCAATGCGTCGAACAAGCGTTTGCCGGGAAACGGATAGCGCACCAAGGTCCAGGCGATGATGAAGCCGAACAGCGCGGCGATACCGGCCGCGATCAACGCTGAAACAAAACTGACCCGGAACGAAGCCTGAACCCGGGCATTGGTCAATATGTCCCAGTATTGATCCAGGCTGAGCTGCATGCTTTTGAACACCAGCGCGCTTAACGGAATCAGCACGATCAACGCCAGATAAAACAGCGTAAACCCGAGTGTGGGACGAAAACCCGGCATAATATGACTTTGTGGCATTTCGGTAGCCTTTGTTAAATTGCAAAAACAGCGGTTTGATATCTCTCATCCGTTCTTTATGACGATAAAGCGGTCGTTTCCTGGTCTCCACGGCCCTCCATGGGAACCCATGCCTTGGCTGCCGAGGCAAGATCGGTATGCATTCCCACGCTGGAGCGTGGGAACGAGGAAAAACCATTTCCGCAAGCTCTAGCATCGTTCCCACGCTCTGAGTCCCAGCGGTTGATTCCTGGTTCCCACGGTCCTCCGTGGGAATCCATTCCTTTGCTGCCGAGGTAAGAGCGGTATGCATTCCCACGCTGGAGCGTGGGAACGAGGAAAAAACAGCGGTTTGATATCTCTCATCCGTTCTTTATGACGATAAAGCGGTCGTTTCCTGGTCTCCACGGCCCTCCATGGGAACCCATACCTTGGCTGCCGAGGCAAGATAGGTATGCATTCCCACATTGGCGCGTGGGAACGATGTGGTTATTACGGTGCATAGATTTGATCGAAGGTGCCGCCGTCATCGAAGTGCTCGGCCTGCGCCTTGTGCCAACCGCCGAAGACCTCATCCACGGACAGCCGCTCCAATTTTGGAAAGCGTTCCAAATCTTTCGAATCGGCATGTTCCGGTTGAAACGGACGGTAATAATATTGGGCCGCCAATTTCTGCCCGACCGGCGAATAAAGGTATTCCAGATAAGCCTTAGCCAGGTCGGCGGTGCCGTGTTTTTCAGCAACTTTATCGAGCACCGTAACCGGAGTTTCAGCCAAAATACTGATCGGCGGCACGACGATTTCGAATTGATCCGGACCGAGTTGATCGATCGACAAAAACGCTTCGTTTTCCCAGGCCAGCAGCACATCGCCTATGCCGCGTTGCACGAAGGTGGTGGTCGAGCCGCGTGCCCCGGAATCCAGCACCGGCACGTTTTTATACAGTTTTTTGACGAAATCCTTGGCGGCTTCTTGGTTGCCGTATTTCTTTTCGGCAAAGGCCCAGGCGGCCAGATAGTTGTAACGTGCCCCGCCGGAAGTTTTCGGGTTCGGCGTAATTACGGCAACGCCGTCTTTGGTCAAATCATCCCAATCCTTGATGTCTTTCGGGTTGCCTTTGCGCACCAGAAACACGATGGTCGAGGTGTAAGGAGCGCTGTTGTTCGGCAAACGCTTTTGCCAGTCTTTGTCGAGTTTCCCGGAAATTTTGGCAATCTGGTCGATGTCGTAAGACAAAGCCAGCGTCAACACATCGCCTTCCAGTCCGTCGATGACCGCGCGCGCCTGTTTGCCGGCCCCGCCGTGCGATTGTTGTATCGTGACCGTTTCGCCGGTTTTTGCTTTCCAGTGTTCGATGAATTTTTGGTTGAACGCCTGATACAGCTCCCGGGTCGGGTCGTAGGAAATATTCAGCAGACTGCGGTCGGCAAACGCCGTGTTAGCGAGCAAAAGCCCTAGCGCCAGCAGTCCTGTTTTTAATCGTGTTGTTTTATTCATTGTTATTTACCTTGTCTGTTATTGAAAAATATCCAATGCATTGAAACTCAGTTCGACATAGACGAAATCCGAGTCATCCGAGCTACTGCCGTTGGCTGCTTCTTGTCTATTTCTGGTGAAGTCGCCGAAAGTGAAATGGGTGTAACCGACGTTGGCGGCCAAATAGGGCGTCAAGTTATAGCGCGCCCGAATATCTAGCCCATGTCCCAAAAAGTCGCCACTATTGCCGGTATGGTCGCGATTATTGGCGCCGCCAAGTAGATTTCTGAATCGGTCGGTGTTGCTGTCCAGCCAAAAGGCGCTATAACCGCCGTCGATTTTCAAACCCTTGATCGGTTCGAATTCGATTTTAACTTTTGGTGCAGACAAGTTTTCCGGCACCATGTAGTCGTCGGAAGACCAGGGACGGGCGAATCCGAAGAAGCGTTCGAAACGGTTATTCTTGTTGTCATTAGGGTCTTGGTCGCCGCTGACATGGCCGTAAAATGCGCTGATTCGAGGTTTCCACGGATGCTGCTTGAAGGTATAGCCGACTTCGGCGGTGACCATGTAGGCGTCGTGTTGTAGTCCGTCGTCGCGACCAAATTGGTACATGCCGGTTAAGTCGTAGTTGATACCTGTATTGCCCACCCAACCATAAAGACGCAAGCCTGTACCGTGAATGTCTCGTTTACGGTTGCTATTACTAAGGTCAGCGTCTTGTCTGAGCGCCATGTAATAAGGCTCAATCGTGACGATATCAGACCATTTGCGCCAGTGACCGATTGCCGCCGAAAACCACTGATCTTGGTTCGGTTTGTCGAAATCGGTCATCAGTCGGGTCAACGGTTGCAAGGCCATTAAATCGAGCGCCCAATCGTTGGCGTCTTGTCCTAGGCTGGCGCGAAAGCCTTGGAAGTTGTTGGTGGTGTTGCGCCAGCGATTCAGACCGATTAAACGCCGATCTAAAAATTCGAAGGCCATGCGTCCCGCACGAATGAAGGCAGGGCGCGCATTGCCGCGATCGTCGTAACCCAGCGCGTCCTTGAAATGCAATTCCGCATAACCTTGAATCAGTTCGAATTCGTTTACTTCCCGATTGGAACGAGGAAAGTCGCTGTTATAAACACGCGCATCCTTGAATTCGACCACAGCACGCAACGGGTCGAGAATATCCTTGATACCGAGATAGGCGCGGGTTCGCAACAGAAGAGGTTCGTCCAGGCCGCCGCTGGTCGGGCGTCGTAAGTCGTCGTCGCGGCGCTCGTAACGCATCCGGTAGTCCAGGCCGGCATCTAGCCAAGTGATATCCTCCGTGCTTTTTATACCGGTCTTGCTTAAATTCCGAACATAGGACGGCGGATCGGTTTCTCGCCTGGTGCCGTAACTGCCAGGTTCTATGTAATAACTGGAAGGCTCATCCTCCGATTTAGCGACTGCCTGCTGAGCCGGGTGGATCAAGAAACCGCCGGCAACTATTGCCAGGGCAGTTTTTCTAAGCATGGTCATTTTCGTTTCCCCTGAAAAGACAGTCACTTCCGGTGCTCCGGTCAGTCAACCGCTAACTTTTTTGTGTATCGCCGATGGTTCGGTGGATTAAATGATTATTTATCTGGTTTTGATCCGGAATTTTTCGTGCCGGTCGATTTGTACGATGCGTCCGTCGTGTATCACAATCTCAATCGAGCCGAAACGAATCGCCTGCAAAATCGATACTATGTGTGCGGCGATTTCCTGATGGTTATTCAGTTTTAATAAATCAAGGTCTAATGGTTTATTCATACAATTTCCGCGCTTCACTTAATTCTGTGCAAATGTGCTGAATCGGTGTTGTGCGAATGTTAATGAATTAGCAGAAACAAATGAAACGATATAATTAGATTTTTATATCTAATTATTAGATATTTAAATTTTAGAGGCAGGCGCCATTCTTCGGGATGTTGAGACAAGGCTAACGAAGGAGGAGAGGGCGTTGGATAAGAGTCATCGAGCAAGAGATTTCAAAATTCTAGCGTCTCAGCGGTTGTTTCTTTCGCGAAGTCTAATAGTCAAACAAGGGGGAAAGCAATGATGACACTTCGAGCAGGCAAATTTTCGGGTTAAATGACAGTAACTATTCAGCGCATACGGTAGGTTGGTGTCAGGCATTGATTTCTAAGGACGCGTGAACCCAGCACCTAAATAATCCAAAATTGTTTATCATAGCAAATGGATTATGGTATTTAGGTGCTGGGTGAATACATCCCCAGGGCAAACGCATTAAAACACTATAGAAAATCAGATAGTTAAAATATTCTTTTTTTCCTGGTTAACTATAAGATTTGGTTTGTTTGAAACCTAAATAAGGCTTTGTGTCGCTATCGCGACGCTTATGTGTAGTCGGTTCGCGGACCGACAACCGCGATACTTTTCTTTGCTTGTCCAAAGAAAAGTATCCAAAAGAAAAGACACC
>Ga0180009_10006657_pt1 | contig 12049 bp, 13 predicted proteins | sample OS_PC_MetaG_FD_123537 | JGI IMG/M metagenome (GOLD analysis project Ga0180009, IMG submission 123537) | Groundwater microbial communities from the Aspo Hard Rock Laboratory (HRL) deep subsurface site, Sweden - OS_PC_MetaG | ecosystem: Environmental > Aquatic > Deep subsurface > Groundwater...
CTCGCGGCTCGTTGCCTCGCCCTGTCCGGGTTCGGTTTTCGGCGGTGCCTTTTTCGGCGCGGCCTTTATCTCGGACGCCTCCTCGCCTTCCTCGGCAAGAAGCGCGATGACGTCGTTCACCTTCACGTTTTCGGTGCCTTCATCGACGAGGATTTTCGCGACCGTCCCCTCGTCCGCGGCTTCGACTTCCATCGTCGCCTTGTCGGTTTCGATTTCGGCGATCACATCGCCCGCATTCACCTTGTCGCCCACCTTCACATGCCATTTGGTGAGCGCACCCTCTTCCATCGTCGGCGAGAGTGCGGGCATGAGCACTTCGATCGGCATGGCGTCACGCCTCCACTTCGTCGAGAACGTCGGTCCAGAGCTCGGAGGCATTCGGCTCCTCGCTCGACTGGGCGAACTCCGCGGCCTCGTTGACGATCGCCTTGATCTCCTTGTCGATCTGCTTCAGATCGTCCTCCGAAAGCGATTTCGCCTCGATGAGGCGCAGCCTTACCTGCTCGATGGGATCGTGCTCGGCGCGCATCTTGCTCACTTCTTCCTTGGCGCGGTATTTCGCCGGGTCCGACATCGAGTGACCGCGATAGCGGTAGGTCATCATTTCCAGGATGTAGGGGCCCTTGCCCGCACGGCACGCCTCGACGGCGCGTTTGCCGGCCTCGCGCACCGCGCGCACATCCATGCCGTCGACCTGTTCGCCCGGAATGTTGAAGCTGACGCCGCGTTTGGCGAGGTTCGTTTGTGCGCTTGCGCGGGCGACGCTCGTACCCATGGCGTACTGGTTGTTTTCGATCACATAGACGACGGGCAACTGCCAGAGCTCCGCCATGTTGAAGCTCTCATAGACCTGGCCCTGGTTCGTCGCGCCGTCGCCGAAATAGGTCAGGCAGACATTTCCGTTCTCGCGATACTTGTTCGCGAAAGCGAGGCCCGTGCCGAGCGGCACCTGCGCGCCGACAATGCCATGACCGCCATAGAATTTCTTCTCGACGCTGAACATGTGCATCGAGCCGCCCTTGCCTTTCGAATAACCGCCCGAGCGCCCGGTGAGTTCGGCCATGACGCCTTTCGGGTCCATGCCGGTCGCAAGCATGTGCCCGTGGTCGCGATATCCGGTGATGACCTGGTCGCCGTCCTCGATCGCGCCCTGCATGCCGACGACGACGGCCTCCTGCCCGATATAGAGATGGCAGAAGCCGCCGATCAGCCCCATGCCGTACATCTGGCCTGCCTTCTCCTCAAAGCGGCGGATCAGCAGCATGTCGCGATAGGCCTGCAGCTCATCGTCCTTCGAAAGGGGCGCGGGGTCGCTCCCGGCCCTTTTCGGTTGTTTTTTCTGGGCGGGTTTCGACGCGGCGTTCGCCGTTCGGGAAGGGGATTTGGACGTCATTCAGGAGGCCTCGACGCCGGAAATTGAAGACAAGCGCAAACATAGTGGCACAAAGAGCCACCCGTGCCACACTTTAGAAGTGGCTCATAAATATTTGGTTTCAATGACAAAAATAAGAATTAACCGAATTTCGGTTAAGTGCCGCTGGGGCCGCGCGGCGGATCAACGGGGTGTTTGCACCCGGCCCGGCTGAGGCTCGAGGAAAATCACGACCTCATTCGGGCCCGCAAGGCCCAGCGCCGCACGGGCACGCTCGTCGAGCAGGTCGGGATCGAGGCTTTCCGGCCGCAGCAGCGCCACCTGCCGGTCGAGCTGCCCGCGCTTCGTCTCCACTTCGGAAAGCTGGTGCTCCAGCGTGTCGATACGGTTCTGGATGTCGAGCCATGAGATGAAGCCGTGCCGGCCATAGACAGCGTGATAGGCGAAATAGCCGAGCACGACGATGCAGACGAACGGGATCAGCGCCTGCCGGAGGCGGAGCGGTTCGGAGCTGCGAATCAACGTGTAGCTGTCCATGACCAACAGGGAATCACATAGCGATTCCAACGGTCAAGCTGGATTCGTAGAATTCGCCAGGCAAGCGTGACTCAGGCTTTCAGAATGCTCCTGCCCGCATATTCGGCGGACGCCCCCAGCGCCTCTTCGATGCGGATGAGCTGGTTGTATTTCGCGAGCCGGTCGGAGCGCGCGAGCGAGCCCGTCTTGATCTGACCGCAATTCGTCGCGACCGCGAGATCGGCAATCGTCGCGTCTTCCGTTTCGCCGGAGCGATGGGACATGACGGCGGTGTAGCTCGCCTTGTGCGCCATCTCGACGGATTCGAGCGTCTCGGTGAGCGAACCGATCTGGTTCACCTTCACAAGGATCGAATTCGCAACGCCTTTCGCGATGCCATCGGCGAGGCGGCGCTTGTTGGTGACGAAGAGATCGTCGCCGACGAGCTGCACTTGTCCGCCGAGGCGGTCGGTGAGCGTCTTCCAGCCTTCCCAATCGTCCTCGGCCATGCCGTCTTCGATGGAGACGATCGGGTACTTGCCGACGAGGTCGGCCCAATAATCGACCATGCCGCCGGCGTCGAGCTTCTTGCCCTCGCCCTTCAAGTCGTAGACGCCGTCCTTGAAGAACTCGGTCGAGGCTGCATCGAGCGCGAGATAGATGTCGTCGCCCGGCTTGTATCCCGCCTTCTCGATGGCCTTCATGATGAAGCCGATGGCTTCCTCGGTCGAAGCGAGGTTCGGCGCGAAGCCGCCCTCATCGCCCACATTCGTATTGTGTCCGGCGGTTTTCAGTTCGCTCTTCAACGTGTGGAAGACTTCAGAGCCCATGCGCACGGCATCGGCGATGGAACCCGCCGCCACCGGCACAATCATGAATTCCTGAATGTCGATCGGATTGTCGGCATGCTCGCCGCCATTCACGATGTTCATCATCGGCACCGGCAGGATGCGCGCAGCCGGACCGCCGACATAGCGGAAGAGCGGCTGACCGAGCGATGCGGCCTGCGCTTTCGCGACCGCGAGCGACACGCCGAGGATTGCGTTGGCGCCGAGCCGGGACTTGTTGTCCGTGCCGTCGAGCGCGATCAATGCGCGGTCGATCTGGATTTGCTCGGAAGCGTCCATGCCGCCGATCGCGTCGAAGATCTCGCCATTCACCGCGCCGATGGCGTTCAGCACGCCCTTGCCCTTGTAGCGCGCGCCGCCATCGCGAAGTTCCACCGCCTCATGCGCGCCTGTCGACGCGCCGGACGGCACGCCCGCGCGGCCAAGCGCTCCATCCTCCAGCAGCACGTCCACCTCGACCGTCGGATTGCCCCGGCTGTCCAGAATTTCGCGACCGATGATGTCGATGATGGCGGCCATGTCGTCCCGTCTCTCGTTTGAAATGATGCGGCAGTCCGGACTCGCGCCCGGTGGCGGTTACATAGCGGAGAGGCGGGCGCGACGAAAGGGCCTATTCACCCCTTAAAGCCCCGCGCGCGCCCTTATCCGCCGTGCGGACAGACGCCCCCGGCAGCTCGCCCTTGCGGACGACCGGACTTTCTCTACGGGGTGGCCGCGCCTGCGGACAGGATCAGCCGTTCAGAGCCATGGCCATTGGAACATCCTCCGGGCAACCGCTCAGAAGCTCCGCTCCGTGCTTCAGGATGTAGTCGCGCTGCGCCTCCATCATGACACGGCCGAAACCGATGCAGAACTTCTGCCCCATCTGAAGAGCTTCCCGTTCCCGCCTGTCGAGATCGCGCAAGACCTCGTTGGTATCGGCGAGCCGCTGATCCAGCAGTTCCTTCACCCGCCAACGCGGCAGGAAGGGCGCGAAGCTCAGGATGAAGATGAACTCGGAGCGAAGCCGGTGCCGGGCATCACCGGACATCAACGCCTTCAGGCAGGCCGCGCGGCCAGCCTCCGTCAGTTCATAGACTTTTTTGTTGGGCCGGCTGTCCTGCTCGACCTTCTGAAAGGTCACCAGTCCCTCCGCGGCCAGTTCGTTCAGTGCCGGATAGAGGTTCGAGAGGCTGACGTCCAACAACGTCGAGACCTCGTTCTCCATGATCTTCTTGATGTCATAGCCCGTGGCAGGGCCCCCCATGAGGACACTGAGCAACAGTTCCTTCGTATTCAATCCGCTTCCTCCCCGTCAGCAGATCCGGCACTTGATCGATGTGCCGTTTCATTATAAGGCAACAGTTATTAGGTTTTTTTCACCTATTAGTAACAACGACAATAATGATTGACCTAAAGCGAACTCCCTCCTCGATCCCTCGCAAAAGGTCAGCATCCCTCACCAACTCGTGGCCGGTTCCGGCGGAGCCGGCCGCTACATCCCAATCCGCCAAAAGTCTATGGGGCAGACCAAGAATCCATCCAAGCGGGAGGAACCATCAAAATGATAGTATCGGCAGGACGTACGCCTGTCACGAATGAACGGGCGTTTCTGCGCATTCGCCGTTCGGGGGTGCAATTTTCCGTAGCGGCGGCCTTTGCTGCCGCTCTTCTTATTTCAGGAGCGGCACACGCCGAATCCTTCCAGTTCGGCGACCTCAACCTCAGCATCGACACCACCATCTCCGCCGGCGTCACTTTGCGGGCGAGCGACCGCGACTGCACCAAGCTCAATCCGATCAATGGCGGCTGCGCGAATGGCGACCGCCGGACCACGGGCGTCAATTCCGATAACGGCAATCTCAACTTCGACCAGGGTGACTTCGTCAACCAGACAGTGAAGGCCACGGCCGACATACAGGGTACGTGGGAGAATTACGGCTTCTTCCTCCGCCCCACCGCCTTCTACGACTTTGTCTATGCGGACAACGATCTCGATTTCCGCGATCTCGATTCGGAAGGCAAGGACCAGCTCGACTACGACGTCGATATTCTCGACGCCTTCGTCTACGGCAACTGGGATATCGACGGTCACTATACGACTGTTCGCTTCGGCAAGCAGGTGCTGAACTGGGGTGAGAGCCTGTTCATCCAGGGCGGCGTCAACGCCTTCCAGGCGCTCGACGTCACGCGTATCCGCACCCCCGGCGCGGAACTGAAAGATGCACTGACGCCGATGCCGATGATCTTCGCCTCGACGACGATTACGCCGAACTTCTCCGTCGAAGCTTTCTGGCAGTTCGCTTATGAGGAGACGGAACTCGATCCGGCGGGCTCGTTCTTCTCGACGGACGACATCACCGGCCGCGGTTCGCTGCCCGCCCTTCTCAACGCGGTGATCGACAATCCCGATCTCGCCTTCCCGCCCGGTACCTTCCCGCCCAATCCGCTGGTGCCGATTGCCGTACAGCGGACGGGAGACCGGGTCGAGAGCGAAACCGACCAGTTCGGCCTTGCGCTGCGCTACTATGCCGAGGAACTCGGAAGCGGCGTCGATTTCGGCCTCTATGCCGTGCGCTACACGAGCCGCCTTCCTTATCTCGGATTCACGACGGGTCCGGACGATCTCGACAGCGCTTGCGGTGTCATCACGGGCACAGGCGCCGTTCCGGGCGTTTGCGGCACGGCACCGACCGACCCCTTCAACTCGGCCGCCTTCGCCTTCGCTGCGGGCCAACTGAAATATTTCTACAGCTTCCCCACCATCGAAACGCTGGGGGCGAGCTTCGCAACCACGCTCGGCGGCACCGCCGTCTCAGGCGAGGTCACCTTCTCGCCCGACATGCCCTTCGGCGTGTCGGATCTTGAGCAGAATGCCTCGCAGCTCGACGGTACCGGCGCCTCCGGTCCCCTCCTCGGCTCGCCGGGCAATGTCAGCTCACTGCCCGCCGCCGGTCCGAACCAGGACACGGTCCACATGATCGAGCTCGACGCGATCCAGGGCCAGATCGGCACCGTGAAGCTCTGGGGCACCAGCGATCCGATCCCCGAGTTTCTCGGGTCCGACACGGCGGTCTTCATCGTCAATGCCGGCTTCGTCTATGTGCAGGGGGCCAGCAACCACCCGCTCAATCGCGTCGGACCGGAAGGCGCCATCCGCAATCCGTTTGCGGCGGCCCTTCTCACCAATGGCGTGACGAATGCGAAATATGCCGACGACGTGTCTTACGGCTACCGCCTCGTCTTCGCGCCGGCCTACAACAATGCTTTCGGCACGCCGGTCACGCTGACACCGAGCGTTTCGTGGCGGCACGATTTGCAGGGCAACTCGCCGGGTCCGAACACGGCGAACTATCTGCAGGGCATGAAGCAGGTCTCCATCGGCATCGACGCCGACTATCAGAGCACCTATCGGGCCAGCCTGAGCTACACCAACATCTTCGGTGCCGGCTTCGACAACCCGACCTTCGACCGCGACTTCGTCATGGCGAGCGTTTCCTACTCGTTCTGATCTGAAGTTAACGGCAACGCTCAAGGCCCCGGAAAAGCGAGCTTTTCCGGGGCTTCCTTTTGTCCGCTTGACGGCGCCGGGCGGCTCCTGTTCAACACGCCCGACGGAGCGTCTCGACGATGACAGAAACGGCAGACACAAAGGCACTCGTGCTTTTCTCGGGCGGGCAGGACTCGACGGTCTGCCTCGCATGGGCGCTTGCGCGCTATGGGCAGGTGGAGACGGTGGGCTTCGATTACGGTCAGGCGCATGCCGTTGAGCTCGACTGCCGCAAGACGCTGCGCGAAAGGTTCGCCGCCCTCTTCCCTGACCGGGCCGCGAAGCTTGGCCCCGACCACATGCTCTCCCTGCGGGAACTCGGGCGGATCAGCGACACCGCGCTCACCCGCGACGTCGAGATCGAGATGGGCGCGAATGGCCTTCCGACCACCTTCGTGCCAGGCCGCAATCTCCTCTTCTTTACCTATGCGGCAGCGCTGGGCTACCGGCGCGGTGCGCAGGTTCTCGTGGGCGGCATGTGCGAGACGGATTATTCGGGCTATCCCGATTGCCGCGCCGACACGATCTCCGCCCTCGAACAGGCGATCTCGCTCGGCATGGACAAGCCTTTCATCCTCGCGACGCCACTCATGCGGATCGACAAGGCGGCGACCTGGAAACTCGCGGAGGAACTTGGCGGCAAGGCTCTGGTCGATCTCATCGTCGAGGAGAGCCATAGCTGCTATCGCGGCGACCGCACGCAGCGCCATGACTGGGGCTATGGCTGCGGCGCCTGCCCCGCCTGTGACTTGCGCGCCAGAGGCTACGCCACCTATATCTCGGGCGAGGCGTGACGCTCATGTATTCGGTGAAGGAAATCTTCTACACGCTGCAGGGCGAAGGCGCGAATGCCGGGCGCCCGGCGGTCTTCTGCCGTTTCGCGGGCTGCAACCTCTGGACCGGCCGCGAACAGGACCGCGCGGATGCGGTCTGCAGCTTTTGCGATACGGACTTTGTCGGCACCGACGGCGAAGGCGGCGGAAAATTCGCCGATGCCGGGGCGCTGGCGGATGCCGTCGAAGCGGCCTGGGCGAGCGGCACCGGACACAGCCGCTTCGTCGTCTGCACGGGGGGCGAGCCCATGCTGCAACTCGACGCGGCGCTCATCGCGGCTCTTCATGCTAAAGGTTTCGAAATTGCCGTCGAAACCAATGGCACGATCGCGGCGCCCGAGGGTATCGACTGGATCTGCGTCAGCCCCAAGGCGGACGCGGAGCTGAAACAGCTGCACGGCGACGAGCTGAAGCTCGTCTATCCGCAGCCAAAGGCACAACCGGAGCGTTTCGACGGTCTCGCCTTCCGGTATTTCTTTCTGCAGCCGATGGACGGCGCAGAGGTGGAGGAGAACACGCGCGAGGCGACAACCTATTGTCTCGCGCATCCGAAGTGGCGGCTCAGCCTCCAGACGCACAAGTTGATCGGTATTCCCTGATGCGAATCTACAAAGAGTTCTTTTTCGACGCGGCCCACTTCCTGCCTTATGCGGCGGAGGGCCATCCCAACCGGCGGATGCACGGGCACTCCTTCCGAGTCGTCGTCTGGCTCGCGGGCAAGCCCGCGGCGGAGACTGGTCTCGTCCGGCATTTTGAAGATGTCGAACGCGAGGTCATGACCGTGCGCGAGAAGCTGGACCACCATCTGCTCAACGAAATCGAAGGGCTGGAATTCCCGACGCTGGAACACATCGCGGCGTGGATATGGCGTGCGCTCGAAAAGCCGCTGCCGGAGATCGCGCGGGTTGAGATACATCGCGCTTCCTGCCGCGAGGGTTGCGTCTATGACGGTCCGGACGGCGAGTAAGGGAGCTTCGCATATGGCAAGGACACCGAAGAAGACCGGCGCGAAGGGGCTGACGCAGCTCGGCGCCGCAACGCCCGTGCCCGCCTCGCCCGAGGCGGCGAAACTCGAGCGCGTGCCCAACCCTCATCCGGATACGAATTATGTCGCGCGCTTCACCGTGCCCGAATTCACCTCGATCTGCCCGGTGACGGGACAGCCCGATTTCGCCCATCTCGTCATCGACTACGTGCCCGGCAAATGGCTGGTCGAATCCAAGTCGCTGAAGCTCTATCTCCAGTCCTTCCGCAATCACGGCGCCTTCCACGAGGATTGCACTGTCGCCATCGGCAAGCGGATCGCCGAAACGCTGGCGCCGAAATGGATCAGGATCGGCGGTTACTGGTATCCGCGCGGCGGCATCCCCATCGACGTGTTCTGGCAGAAGGGCAAACTGCCTGCCGGTGTCTGGGCGCCCGATCAGGGCGTCTCGTCCTATCGCGGGCGCGGCTGACGCAAAGGGGCCGAGGTTCACTCGCGCGCGGCGACCATCGCGGACAGCTCGTCGATCAGGGCGCCTTCGCTGGGGAGGTCCAGTATCCCCGCGGCGAAGAGCGAAAGGCCGCCATGTATCAATATGAAGTCCCTCATGACGGCGCGCCGGCGCAAGCCGGAACCGCCTTCGGCCGGCGCGGAGACCCGCATCGCTTCCGAAATCACGAGATGAACCGCGGCTTGAAGCTCCGGCTTTTCTTTCATGGTCGCGTGCGGCCTGCTGGTCATCAGACCGTAGATATGCCGGTTCTTGAGCGCGTAGCGGGCGTAAATCCGGGTGAAGTCGGCAGACGTGGCGGCGCGTTTCAGCCTGGCAGCAAGTTTCTTGAAGGCTTCGGTTGCCACGGCGTCGAGCAGCGCGTCGCGATCGGCGAAATGATTGTAGAGCGAGCGGTGTGCGATCCCGAGTTCGGTGGCGACCTGACGAAGGCTCAGCTTCTCATGCCCTTCACGGGCGACCATTCGACAGGCAGCATCGACCGCATCGGCACGGACATTGCCGTGCCGATACGTCGCCCGGTTCGAAACCGGACCTGTCTTTTTCCCCGTCTCGTTCATCGGAATGACGATCCACTTGCGGCGTCATGTGCCGCGCCCGCGAAAGATACAGCGATCAATGGACGATGACGAGCGCGGCAAGCGTCATTGGCCAAGACGGCGCTTGTAGTTCTCCAGAGTGATTTCGCTGTCGATCGCCTCTCTCACCGCCGCAACGGCCTGCGCTCTCACCCTCTTCTTCGATGCGGTGAAATGGGTCATGTCGATGCCGGTGAAGGCAGCCGCGGCGAGCCTTGCCGCCGGCAGCAGATCGTCCACCGCGGTGAGGCGGTCGAAATATCCCGCGTTCAGGGCCTCGGTTGGCGCGAGGACGTCACCCGTCACGATCCTGTTGAAATAAGGCGCCGTTAATCTGTGACGCGCAATCTCGATTGCGAAGTGAGGCAATGTCAGGCCGATCATCACCTCGTTCAGGCCGATGCGGAACGGTCCATCGACGCCGAGGCGCACGTCCGAGGTGAGCAGGAGAAACGCCCCCATCGGCAAGGCGTGGCCACCACATGCCGAAACGACGGGCCTTGGATATTCGAGAAGCCGGAGCGCCAGTTCCGCGCCCTGCCTGAGCATGCCGTAGCTTTCCTCCGCGATGTTCTTCGCAAAGACCTTCAAGTCGAAGCCCGCCGAGAAGATGCCCTTGCGTCCAGCGAGAACGACGATCGCCTTGTCGTTCTCCGCCCGGTCGAGCGCGGCATGCAGGGCGCTCAGCATGGCGGGCGACATGACGTTCGCCTTCCCGTCGTCGAAGGTGATCTCGGCAATGCCGCCCGTAATCTCGTATTTCACCAGCTCTGTCATTTCAACCTCCAAAACATCCACTGGATGTATATAAAGGCACGGCGATCCGATCGGCAACGCCGCTTTGAAGCAACGCCCTTTGCAAAATGAGACGAACCGCCCCCGGCGACGGCGGGCGGCAGGCGTTCCGGACGTTGGGTTAATCGGACCCGCCTGCCGGCAGCCTTGTATTCCGCCACCGGCCCGGTATGACTCTCCCAACAAGATTTGCAGAACCTCGGGAGACGGACACATGGAAGAGCGCATCAAAACCACGATCACGGACGGTGTCGCCGATGTCCGCCTCGTCCGCGCCGACAAGATGAATGCGCTGGACGATGCGATGTTCATGGCGCTGCTCGAAACCGGCGAAAGGTTGAAGTCCGACAAGTCGGTGCGCGCCGTCGTCCTCTCGGGCGAGGGCCGCGCCTTCTGCGCCGGGCTCGACATGAGCAATTTCGGGCGCATGGCGAGCGGTGAGCGCGATCCGAAAAAGTCCGAAGTCACGGGCCGCCTCGAGCAACGCACTCACGGCATCGCTAACCGCGCGCAATATGCGGCGCTCGTCTGGCGCGACGTGCCGGTGCCGGTCATCGCCGCCGTTCACGGCGTCGCCTTCGGCGGCGGCTTCCAGGTCGCGCTCGGTGCCGACATGCGTTTCGTCGCGCCCGGCACGCGCTTCTCCGTCATGGAAATCAAGTGGGGCCTCGTGCCCGATATGGCGGGCATGTATCTGATGCGCGGTCTCGCACGCGAGGATGTCATCCGTGACCTCACCTATACGGGGCGCATCTTCGAGGCCGACGACGCACTTGCCTATGGCTTCGCCACCCGCCTCTGCAACGATCCTTACGCCGAGGCGCTCGCCACTGCCCGCGAAATCGCCGACAAGAGTCCGTCGGCCATTCGCGCCGCCAAGCGCATCCTGAATGCGGCCCCCGACAATGACGCCGCCTCGATCCTCCTCACCGAATCCATCGAGCAGGACAAGCTCATCGGCGGCGCGCACCAGAAGGAAGCGATCATGGCCAACCTCGAAAAACGCCGGCCGGCATTCGCGGACTGAGTGTCGGCGGCATCGCCCACCTACGGTATTTCCTGTTCATCGAACTCCATCGTCCGACAGGATTGAAGCATGAGCACCGACGCCAAATCTGGTCCCGGAGAGATCGGCAGTCTGAGGACAAAGGTTCTCTCCGCTGCAATGCAAATTCTGTCGGCACAGGGAGCGGAAAAACTGAGCCTCCGCGCGATAGCGGAAGGCGCGGGGATCGGTACGGCATCGATCTACCACTACTTCGCGAACAAGGAAGAGCTGCTGCTGAATTTGGCGATTACGGGATTTGGCGACCTGAGCCGGCACATAATTTCCTTCCAGGAGAAGGGCGAATACCCCTCCGCCATGCAGGCGAGCGCCCGCGCCTATTTCGACTTCGCCGAGAGCAACCCGGCCCTCTTTTCCCTGATGTTCGGCGAACAGCTGATGGCCCGCCACGAGGCCCTGCGCGAAGCCGCGTACAAGACATTTCAGGTCTACGAGATCGCGGTGAAGGCGGATGACCGGATTCCGGCCGAACACCGGGAGAATGTTGCTTTGGCACTTTGGGCCCTGGGGCGCGGAATCGCCGCAATCACGTCCTCCTATCCCAATGGCGAACTTCCTCCCGAGATGACCGAAAAGCTCTATGCCGGCATTTCCTACCTGATTGTCCGCCCGGGATAGCCGTTGTCTCTTCGCACCTGCAGCAGCGAACGCTGTCAGGGAGGGATTGCAGAACGCCGTTCGAACTCCTCTGATGTCACCCAAAGAAGGTGAATCAATGCCTTGTGGAGGAACGAGATGAACGCGATAGCTGCGAAATACGAGGAGGCCCAGGAGGCGGCCTATGCAGTGCCCCTGGAAACGCTCAATCCGGCGCAACCGGAACTTTTCCAGTCGGATACGATGTGGCCCTATTTCGAGCGTCTGCGCCGCGAGGACCCGGTGCATTACACGCCCGAGAGCGAGTTCGGCCCTTTTTGGTCGATCACCCGCTGGCACGACATCATGGCGGTCGACACCAACCATGAAGCGTTTTCCTCGGCCGACGGCATCACGCTGGCCAATCTGGAGGCAAGGGC
>Ga0180009_10006658_pt1 | contig 12049 bp, 17 predicted proteins | sample OS_PC_MetaG_FD_123537 | JGI IMG/M metagenome (GOLD analysis project Ga0180009, IMG submission 123537) | Groundwater microbial communities from the Aspo Hard Rock Laboratory (HRL) deep subsurface site, Sweden - OS_PC_MetaG | ecosystem: Environmental > Aquatic > Deep subsurface > Groundwater...
AGTTGATGCTCCTTGTTCAGGTGAAGGAACAATTCGTTCAAGCCCAAAAACATTGATAATGTGGAATATAAAAATGATTAAATCTTTATCAAAATTACAAAAATCACTTTTATCATCTGCAATTGAAATTTTAAAACCAAATGGAGAAATAGTTTATTCAACCTGCACACATGCTCCAGAAGAAAATGAAGAAGTTGTTAATTTTGTGTTAAACAAATTCAAAAATATTAAAATAGAAAGCATAAACCTACCTGTAAAATGCAGACCTGGAATAACAAATTGGAGTAATAATCAATTAAATCAAGAAATTAAAAAATCCTGCAGAGTTTATCCCCAAGACAACGACACAGAGGGATTTTTTATTGCAAAAATAAGAAAATTAAAATGATAAAAATAAGAGCACATCATCTATTATGTATTCCCAGATTTTATCATAGTGGATATAATAAAAAATTCGCAGATAATATGAAAAAAATTTGTATGCAAATTAGAAAAAAACCAAACACAAAAATTAAAATTATTATTGGAGAATCAGATGACTTATGTAAAAAATGTCCTTATTTATACAATAAGGGGTGTGTTCAATCATTAAAAATTAGCAAGTGGGTAATCACTCAAGATAAAAAAGTTCTCAAATATTTAAAATTAAAAGAAAATTCAATTCATAAAGCAAAAGAAATCTTTAATTTATCAATTCAAAAAGTAAATCCAAAAACTATAAGAAAGGTTTGTAAAAACTGCATATTCTTAGATAATTGTATCAAAGTCGGAATAAACAAATCATTTCAAAAAGATTTGAACAAAAAATAAAATAATCAAGCAACAACCTTTCTCTTTGGCATTATTATTTCATCAAAAATTTCAACAAATTTTTTTACAAGTGGATTTTCTATATTCAGTTTGTATAATTTAGCATTTCCTATTTGCCTTGTAGGAATTATAATCTTATTTTTAATTAAATCTTCCCAAATTCTGAATAAAGTAGTCCTGCCTATTTCAGCACCTTCTGCAATATCTGTAATATTATAATCTAATTCCCTGCCTTCTATAAAAAATTCCAGCACTCTTATTTTTGGTGTATCTCCCAAGGCTTTTCTAAATAGAGTTTCCATATTTAATATAAAAAACACTAATTTATAAATGTTCCTATTTTGGAACACTATTGTCCCATACAAATCAAAAGGTTTTTATTAATAATAATCATAAAAGATTATGGAATTAAAAGAAGTGATTATGAAAAGATTTCTTAGAAAATTGTTAAACTTAAATATATGGGGAGGTAGGCATACTGAATTAAAGAATTTGCAAAAATCTTTACCAGACCATTTAAGAGGATGCAAAGAATCCAAAGAAGCTATAAAAGACTTAATAAATAAAGAATTTCTGAATATTAAACTATCAACAGGAGAAAAACATGTTTCACTTAATAGCCATAAACAAAAAGAAATTTATGAATTTTTAAGAGAGGAATAAATGAAAATAAGAAAATCAAAAACAAGAAGAATAATTCCAAAAATATTATTGTATGTCTGGTTAATAATAGGAACAATTATATCAACTTGGACAGCAGCATGGTTTGTTTATACAAAAGAAGCAAGAGAACTTGGAGAAATTATTGTATATGTAATATTCTTTGCAATAGGATTAAAGTTATTGTTTGTTTATGCAGTTATCAGCTTGTTAATATTTGTTATTTGGCTAATAATTAAAGGAGTTAGAAAATGGAATTTTTAAAGGCATTTATTGATGATTGTAAATATTATGATATTGAAAATATAGAAACAAAAACAATTCTCAAAAATGTCAACCTTAAAGGAAAAACTATCTTAGATATTGGGGCAGGAATTGGGAGATTATCATTTCTATTAGCAAGATATGCCAAGGAAGTTGTTGCTTTGGACAAAGATAAAAGGTTCAAAGGATATTTTATAAAACATAAAAAGAAAAATGTTAAATTCATCAATCAATCAGCTGAAAAATTTCTGAGAACAAATAAGAAATTTGATATAATTTTATTAGCATGGCCAACATTTAGCTATAAATTAATTAATTTAATAAAAAACTCTATGCATGAAAATAGTTTATTTATTTTTATTACCTGTGATAATAATTCAGATTATGAAAAAATAATAGACAAATTAGATAATCAAGATTTTAGTAAAGATATACAAAACAAAAAAAGATTTATTAGTTTGCTTCCTAAAAAATTTAAAGTAATTTTAAAGGAAAAGATTAATACAAAATATACTTATCCTAATAAAACAATAGCATTCAAAGTTATAAAAAATTCCATGAAATTATGGTTTAACACAAAATTTGATAAAGAAAAAGAAAACAAATTAAAAAATATAATCTCAAAACATAAACAAAATAGAAAAATAATCTTTGGAGAGAAAATATTTTTTTACATACTTAAAAAATGAAATCAGAAATAATCCATGAACTTAGAGAACATATTCCATTTACAGCAGCAGCAACTTTAATTGCTGTAATTATCACATCTTTTTTATTAATTAAAGAAAATCTAATCTCTCATGCTATTTCTTTATTCTATATCTTTCACCCTGTTCATATTTTCTTTTCTTCAATAGTTTCTGCTGCAATTTTTTATAGTTATAAAAAAAAGATTTTCCTTGCTTTAATTTCAGGTATAATTATAGCAGTAGCAATTGGCTCTATCTCAGATATAATCTTTCCTTATCTTGGAAGTTTGTTATTTAATATCCCAATTTCATTTCATCTCCCTGTAATAGAAAGCCCATTTTTAATATTGGGTGCCGCATTTCTTGGTTCAACAACAGGAATAATAGCAAGAAAAACAAAATTCCCTCATTTTGCCCATGTTTTAATTTCTGTCTTTGCCTCTCTTCTTTATATTTTTGCATATTCAACAAATTTTTCTTTGTTAACTATTTTTTTGATATTTATAATAACCTCAATATCTGTTGTAATTCCATGCTGCTTAAGTGATATTGTATTCCCAATAATTTTCCAAGATAAATTAAAAAATAAATTAAAATGAACCTTCAAACCATAAACAAAAACAAATTATTAGAACAATTAAATGAGCAATTTGGAATAAAAGAAATACCAGAAAATACTTTCCTGATTAAATTAGGAGAAGAAAAAATATTTGCATTCTCAGGAGATTTGAAATTATTATGGAAACTGGAGAAATTAAATATAAATATAGCAGGAGTTGGAAATTATGTTGCAAAAGAAGAAAGAGGGCAATTAAGATTAAGCATTGAAGGAACCCATTTATTCAAAAATCAAATTAATAAAAATATTTTTGAATTAAACAAAGAACAAAAAGATTTATGGATGCATGGAAGCCAGTTAGACATAGAAACAAATAAAAGAGGCTTTTTGATAATGAAATATGAAGATGATTTTTTAGGAACAGGAAAAGCATCTGAAAATAAAATCGGAAATTTTATTCCCAAGAATAGGAGATTAAAACATAAAGAATATTAAACAAATTATTTCACAAACTCAACATTTTCATTAATCATTATACAATTCCTCATTAATTTCTCTCATCATTTGTTCTGCAGATTTTTTAAATTTATGAGCTCCAAATAATTTCCTAAGATTAATCTTATCTTTTACTAAAAGAACATTAAGCCCCTCCATCCCCTTAATATTTCCTTGATTTATTTTCTTATCTTCCATAAAAAACCAATTACCAAATACTATTTAAAGATTATTAAGGTAAAATATTCATGACTCCCATAGAAACCCAAAAAATCCTCAAAGCAGGAAAAATTGCCTCTCAGGTTAGGCAATATGCAAAAACAATTGTCAAAAAAGACAAACTTTTGCTTGAAATAGCAGAGCAGATAGAAAACAAAATAATTGAATTAGGTGGAAAACCAGCATTTCCAACAAATCTTTCAATAAATGAAATTGCAGCACATTACACTCCTTCTTATAATGATGAAACAAAAGCACATGGATTGTTAAAAGTAGATTTAGGAGTTCATATTGATGGTAATATAGCAGATACTGCGTTCTCGGTTGATTTGGAAAATTCAGATGAAAATAAAAAATTAATAAAAGCATCTGAAGAAGCTTTAAACAATTCTATTAAATTAGTTAAAGAAAAAATATCTGGTAGGGTAACTACATCACAAATAGGTGCAATCATTCAGCAAACAATTGAATCACACAAATTTTCTCCTATTGTAAATCTCTCTGGACATTCTATGGAAAAATATGATTTACATTCTGGAATAACAATGCCAAATATTGATGATAAGAAAAATATTGAGATAAAAGATGGATTATACGCAATAGAACCTTTTGCAACAAATGGAAATGGAAAAATTCAAGACACAAAACCTTCTGGAATTTATATAATAAGTCAGGAAAAAAATACAAGAAGCCAATTAGCAAGAGAAATTTTGGACTTCATAATAAAAGAATATAAAACTCTTCCATTTTGCTCAAGATGGATAGTAAAAAAATTTGGGACAAAATCCTTATTTGCATTAAGAGAGTTAGAAAACAATAATATAATCAGTCAATTTGACCAATTAGTGGAAATATCAAAAAAACCAGTTAGCCAAGCAGAACACACAATATTAATAGAAAAAGATAAAGTAGAAGTTACAACAGAATAAATTACATAAAAATTCTTGGATCAGCTTCAAGAGGCCAAATATCTCTTTTTTCTAAACCATCAGAATGAGTTAATTCTTTATCATATTTTTTTATTGTATCTTCTAAAAGTTTTATAGCATAAGGATTTGTTAAAATTGGTATAATTTCTCTTTGTACTAAATTAATATAAGATTTTCTTAAATTCTCAAATACATCTCCAACTTTTACTTCACAGGGATTATCAATTTCATTAGCCCAGTACATTGCTAATTCCATATTAGTTGCTTTTTCTGTTAAATTTTCCATATCATCCTAAACCCTCTAAAGTATATAAATCCTCCTATATGTAACTACTCATAAGTTAAGTCATATATCAACCTTGAGTCAAATTTAAAGGAGATGGAATAGGAAGGATCTTGGTCCTTTTTATTGAGCATAATTAGGTGCTTCAATTCCAGACTTAGCATTCTTTAAATAATTTTCTTCAACCTTTTTATAAACCTTAATTGTGCTGTCACTAATGCTTGGCTTGACTTTATTCAATGCTTCTATAAAATATTTTTTCCTAACTTCTTTAGAACTCATATCTTCTCTAAGAGCCAGCATTGCTGCTTCTCTTACTAATGATTCTATATCTGCACCAGTATAACCAATTGTTTTTTTAGCAATATCATTAAGACTAACATCTTTTGCTAAAGGCATTTTCTTTGTGTGTATTTTCAAAATGTTTAATCTTCCTTCTTCTTCAGGAGCATTTATTAAAAGTATTTTATCAAATCTTCCTGGACGTAACAAAGCAGTATCAAGCATGTCAGGACGATTTGTTGCTCCAATTATGATTACATCTTTTAAATCTTCCAAGCCATCCATTTCAGCAAGCATTTGATTTAAAACTCTTTCAGTAACTTTTGTTCCTGTTTCTATTCCTCTTTTTCCTGCCAAAGCATCAAGCTCATCAAAGAAAATTATGCAAGGAGCAACTTGTCTTGCCCTTTCAAAGATTTTTCTCATTCCTTCTTCTGATTTACCCACCCACATGCTTAACAAAGAAGGCCCTTTTACTTGAATAAAATTTGCTTCTGATTCTTTTGCAACTGCTTTTGCTAAAAGTGTTTTTCCTGTTCCAGGAGGACCATAAAGCAAAATACCACGAGGAGGTCTAATACCTAATCTATCAAAACTTTCAGCATATTTCATAGGCCATTCAACAACTTCTTTTAATTCTTGTTTAATAGAATCCAAACCGCCAACATCTTCCCAACTAATATTAGGTGTTTCTACCAAAACTTCTCTCATAGCAGAAGGTCTTACATTTTTTAAAGCATCTTTAAAATCTTCCTGATAAACAATAAGTTTTTCCAAAATCTCTTTTGGAATTTGCTCTTCTCCGTCAAGTTTTATTTTAGGAAGAAATTTTCTTAAAACATTCATTGCTGCTTCTTTTGTCAATGCTTCTAAATCAGCTCCAACAAAACCATGAGTTATAGAAGCAAGTTCATCAAGTTTTACATTTTTTGCTAAAGGCATTCCTCTTGTATGAATTTTTAAAATTTGCAATCTTCCAGCTTTATCAGGAACATTAATATTAATTTCTCTATCAAATCTTCCTGGACGTCTCAATGCAGAATCAAGAGAATTAACACGATTTGTTGCACCAACTACAACAACTTTTCCTCTTCCTTTCAAACCATCCATCATTGTCAAAAGCTGGGAAACAACTCTTCTTTCAACTTCTCCGACAGATTCTTCTCTTTTTCCGGCAATTGCATCAATCTCATCTATAAAAATAATAGAAGGAGCTGTTTTTTCTGCCTCTTCAAAAATATCCCTGATTTTCTTTTCAGATTCCCCGTAAAATTTAGAGTTATGCATCAAAAAATAAGGGGCAGCTGTAAAACTATCTTTATCAACTGTAAAATCAAAAAGTTCTCTTTTTCCAACAGATTCTATATTTTTAACAATTTCCCAGCCTATATCTTCTCTATTCAAAATGTCAAATTCTTTCTTAAGTATTTCATTCATTAAATTATTTTTTAATGCAATTTCATATAAAACTTTTAAAGAATGTTTTGTAGCATTTCCAGTTTTATAAACATAATAATCCTTGTTTCTATACTCTTTGTATGGAAGATTAGATTTTATTGCTTCTATTAAAATTGAAGGATGAGGAATATTTTCATGCTCCTTAACTCTAACAACTTTTTTAATTTGGTTTAATTTGCTTGATTTTAATTTAGATATTGCCCCTATTTCTAAAAATCTTACTCTCCCTTCATTGCCCCTGACAACTAATTTATGCATAACACCTTTTTTTGTTTTATGTATTTGTATTTTGCACTGAATTCCAAGTTTTAACAATAACAAAGACTGTAAATCCCTAAGGAATTCTTTTTTAACACTATACAAAACAGGAGTAGGGTAAACCATATTTTTGATTTTTAATTGCGAAACAGTTCCATCTCCATCAAAATATCCCCTGACAAAAGCACGTATCTCAGATTTTGGAAGCTTGAAAAAATAAGCGGGAATATTTTCCTTATTATCATTTGTAAAACCTAAAATTTCTAGGTATTTAACTAAAAGTTTTGAATAAAAAACAACTCCCTTGCAATCTCCTTGATTTTTTTCTTTAAAATTATTAATTTCAAAAACTTCATTCATTAAAAATTTGAATCTTTCAATTAATTCATTATCTTTATTATAAAATCCAATTCCATCCTCTTTATTGCTTATATTCCCATCAGATACTATTAAACCAAGCAATTCAAGCAATTCTGGAGAGGTTTTCTTACACAATTTTATAAAATTGCTTCTTGACAAATTTATGCTTTTAACAGCATACTTATCATTTTTTTCAATAATAGGCAAGTTCTTTTTTAATAAATCAAAAGGGATATCATAACTTTCTTCTGGGAGATTTATTTTATTTAATCTTGCAACAAAATCCCCCTTCTTAATATTTTTTGTAGGTTCCCAAACTAACCCCCCATTTTTGTAAATTAAAAAAGGCTGGTTTTCAGAAACAATTATTTCATTTCCGTCGCCCAATTTTAAATTAAAAGATTCTGCATTTAATTTAGTAGCATGAGTTATATGGGCTTTTTCAATAACACCATCCTTAAATGAATAAGTTGCAACAGGTTTTTCTAATTTTTTAACTAAGTAATTATTGTAAAATTCAGTCTCTCCATTTTCGTTGTAAATCTCTTCAGCCTTAATATAACCTTTAGGATTTGTAAATATAGGTGTATCGCCAGAAACACACATTACTTCTGGACCATTTAATAAAATAAAATTTGCATCAGATTCATTTGCAACTGCTTTTGCTAAAAGTGTTTTTCCTGTTCCAGGAGGTCCATGCAGTAAAACTCCTTTAGGAGGTTCTATTCCTAATTTCTCAAAAATCTCAGGATGTTTCAATGGAATTTCTACCATTTCTCTTATTTTCTTTATTTCTTCTGTCAAGCCACCAATATCTTCATAATTTATTTCTGGAATTTTTTCATCAGTAATTTCAACTGCTTTTGGATTCAAAGAAACTTGTGTATTCTCTGTAACAATTACTGCCTGATTTGGATTTGTATTTACAACCAAGAATTTAATCTGAGAAACTCCTCCGCCTAAATTTCCAAAAATATTTCCAAATTCTTCTCCAAATATGTCTCCAAATCCTTCTCCAATCCCCATTTCAGAAAATAAATCTCTTCTTCTTTGAACTCCCCCTAAAACAACAATATCTCCTTTTACCATTGTTCTTCCAAGCAATCCTCTTCTCAATCCTTCAGGGTCTCCTTCAATTCTTATTCCTTTTTGAGCAGGAGCAATTATTATTTTTTTTGCCTCTTTAAGTTCAACTTTTGAAACAGTAACCAAATCACCAATTCCTGTTTTTGCATTTCTTCTCAAAATACCATCTATTCTTATTATTCCTTCTCCAACATCAGCAGGATAAGCTCTGTCAACAATAACAACTGTTTCTCTGTTTCCCTTAACTAAAATAGTATCTCCTTTTTTTACATCTAACTCTCTCATGACTTCTCCGTCTATTCTTGCAACTCCTTTGTAAGCATCATCCTGCATTGCTTCAACAACTTTCAACTGAACTTTATTTTTTTTATCTGTCATTTTATTTTATTAAGATTTTATTCTTGTCAAATATTTTGCTAAACGTTTAATTCCAAAGATATCAAATGATTGATGAGTGTAAGAAGTTGTCAAAGTTGCACCCTTTTTAGTTGAATCTGCCTTAATAAATTCTTCAGCAACTCCTTTAGCATATTCTTGAAGTTTCGCAATTTCTTCAAAAGGAGGATTAATATGTCCATAAACTATATCAGAATCATAACCTTTCGGTGTTTTTGTCACATTAATAGTAATCCCATTAAATTGGGTAGTTTCATAAAAAATATTTTCAATTAATTTAGATAAACCTCTTCTTACTTTAGTCGAAAGTTTATTATCAATAGCACAAAATGTAGTAGTAATTTTTGTTCCATCATCTTCAATCCTTTGTTGCTTTATTTTTTTCATTGTAATTCTTTTATTTTTAATTTATTTTCTTTATTAATGTTTCCAAAATTCAAAGATAATTTTCCCATATCTTCAAAGCATAATCTTACCATTTCATTCATTATTTTTTCCTGTTCTTGCATAAATGAAACTATTTCTTTTGGAATGCTCACAGCATAAGAGTTTCCTACTAACCTCATTTTAACTTTAAATTCCTTATTTCTCAAATTCATAAATCTGTGGTATTCTTGTTCATCATTAGGGTGAATTATTTTTTCATTGCATTTTGGACAAATCATTGCTCTAAGCAAGAAACCATTTTTGGCAATTTTTGCTTTTTGCATTTTTGAGTTGCATTTATTGCATAAAATTGTGTTGTCAAATATGTCGTTCATTTTTATTTAATACCTCCAAGACTACAAGGTGAAAGTGTTCTACCAGGAGTTAAAAGACTTTTTTCTTTATTACCATAATCTCCCAAATGCGAAGAAAAACTCCTTAAAGTATCTTTAATAATCCTATTATAATCTTCTTGAAATTGGGATACATAGTTGTTAAATTTTCTAGCATATGTGTTATCAATTAAATTATGTTTGTACATTTTTTTATTTTTTATTTTATTTGTCTTGTTTATTGTTTATCTTGATTTTATCAAATATAAAACCGGTCGCCTCAAATGAAGCGAAGCCGGTGGGAAAGGAGGTGAGTGTATACTCATTGTATATACAGACAAAGATATACTATTTAAATATTTCTATGCTCTGCAATAATATTTAAAAAGAATTAACTGATGAGAAAAAGATGATTGTAACAAGAGCAGAATTAGCAAAACAAGAATTTGAACCAAGAGCAGAAGGCTCACTTGAAGCAATCTTAAAAGTGGCCAGATATTATATTAATAAGAATACAAAAGAAGCAAGAATATATCGAGAAACAGAATTAGAAGGGGGGATCAATCCAGAAATATATTATTTATTTGTAAGAAAATAATTCTTATTGCACATTTTAAAAATTATCCAATTCAAAATCCTTAAAAACAGGCTTCTCCTTTTTCATAGATGCTAAAAAAGAGGTTGAATTTAGCCATTTCATTAATAATAGGAATAATTATATTTATAATAACTCTAAAGTATTTCGGACTTGAATCAGTAAAATTAATCTATCACAACATAAACCCCCTTTATTTTTGTGTTTATTTTATTGTAAGTTTCTCTGTTTTTATTATTAATAGTTTAAGAGTTCAGGCAGTTCTCAGGGCTTACAGAAAAAAAATAAGTCTTTTAAGATTAATAAAACAAAACATTGCAGGTTTTGCAGTTGCATATGTTACTCCTTCTGTTAAATTAGGCGGAGAGCCGTTAAAAGCATACATGATGAAAAAAGAATCAGGAATTGATTTAAAAACAGGAAGTTCTGTTATGATTCTTGACAAATTTATAGAAGTATTAGGAACATTAATGGTTGGGGTAATAGGATTAATAATTTTATTCTTAATGCCAGGAATACCCAATCAAGCAAAAGTAATTTTATTTGGGATAATAATTGGTGGTTTGGCAATATTATATTGGGTTTATTACAGAACAATGAAAAAAAGAGGTTCTTTTTCAACACTTTTTAATCTGTTAAGATTTTATAAGATTACAAAATGGAAAGGACTTTTTAAAATAATAGAAGATGTAGAAAAAAAGATGCATAAATTTTTTGTGTTTAATAAAAAAGAATTTTTGCTTAGTTTTTTCTTTTATATGATATATTTTATAATAAATATAATAGAATTCAAATTTCTCTTCTTGAGTTTTGGAGTAAATCTCTCTATAACTTATATAATCTTAACAATTGTTGTATTAGGAATAGTAAATTTTATACCTGTTCCTGCTGCATTGGGATTTCTTGAAGCAAGTCAGTCTGGTTTGTTTAGTATATTAAAAGGTTCTGCAGGAATAGGACTTGCATTCAGTTTAGTTGTAAGATTAAGAAATATATTTTTCACAGTAGTTGGATTTACAATAATTTCTCATTTCAGCGCAGAGCAGATAATAATCAAACAAAATCCTAAAACTTAAAAAGCCTTTTATTCTTTACTCATAATGTTCAATGAGGTTAAAAAATATTTAAAAAAATTCTGGCATCTTTTGTGGGTAGATGAGAGTTTAAAGGGCTGGATTTTCGCTTTTATATTCTTGTTTATATTTGTAAAATTAATTTTCTTTCCCACTTTAAATTTTATAACAGGAACTCCAATGTCATTGGCAATTGTTGAATCCTGCTCAATGTATCATAAACCAACTATTCCTCTAATTTATAATTTTGATAATTGGTGGAACAATCATGAAGATAAATATAAAAAATTAGGAATGGGAGAAAATTCATTTAAGAATTTTTTATTGAAAAACGGATTTAATAAAGGAGATATTTTATTTGCAGTAAAGGCAACTCCAGAAAAACTGAAAGTTGGAGATGTAATAATGTTTGATGCAGGGCAAAACAATCCTTTAATCCATAGAATAATAAAAATAACAAAGCAAGAAAATGAATATATTTTTTCAACAATAGGAGATAATAATCAATATAGTTTCACAGAGACAAACAATGTTTATGGAATAGACGAAATAAATATAAAAGAAAATCAACTAGTTGGTAAAGCAGTTTTCAAGATAGCTCCTTATCTTGGCTGGAGCAAATTAATATTTTATGATTGGAAAAAAATAGAAGTAGAAAGAGGATTATGTCATGAAAATTAAAAAGGAAAAATCAAAATGGAAGATAAAGGATTTTAAAAGATAAGTAAGTTAAATTAGAAGTAGATTAAGTTATAGAATAATTAAAATAACAAATCTTCAATCGCAAATTTGATTAAAGAATAATAAAATTGGGAGGGCGGGGGGGGATAAAGCTTAAAAACACTCAAAATAAAAAGATAAGATGGAATTTTGCC
>Ga0180009_10006659_pt1 | contig 12047 bp, 14 predicted proteins | sample OS_PC_MetaG_FD_123537 | JGI IMG/M metagenome (GOLD analysis project Ga0180009, IMG submission 123537) | Groundwater microbial communities from the Aspo Hard Rock Laboratory (HRL) deep subsurface site, Sweden - OS_PC_MetaG | ecosystem: Environmental > Aquatic > Deep subsurface > Groundwater...
CATGGCGATAAAACCTTTACGGAAATTATCGAGCCAATTGCAAATGACAATGAAAACGATTCAGTAAGCATTGATAAAGATGATATTAAAGATCAACCCGCAACCGATGGTAAACTCAAAGCCATAGATTGTTCACCCGAACTAAGAAATGCAGACGTGTGTATCGAGATTTACCAACCCGTATGCGGCCAAGTGCAGGTCGAATGCATCAAAGCACCATGCGACCCGATAAAACAAACTTTTAGCAACTCCTGCAAAGCCTGCCAAAACCCCAGAGTCTTATCTTACACAGAAGGGGAGTGTGCGGAGAGTGCTGATGTTAAATATTAGAAAAATGCCAAATTACGAATGCCAAGTGCCAAATATTTGTTAGTAATGAATTATATGTCAATCAAACCCAAAAAACTACAGCCGGGTGACACTGTGGCAATCGTTTCTCCATCCTGGGGCGGACCAAGTATGTTCCCGCATATATATAAAAACGGTCTTAAAGCTCTGGAAGAATTGGGTCTAAAGGTTAAAGAATATCCTTCGGCTCAAAAAGATGCTGATTTTTTAGAAGACAATCCTGAATTTAGAGCTAATGATATAAACTATGCTTTTTTAGATAGTGATGTCAAAGCCATTATAGCCAGCATCGGAGGTAACGACTCGATTCGCATATTGCCTTTTTTGGATATCGAAACCATCAAAAACAATCCTAAAATCATAATGGGATATTCCGATACAACCACACTTTTAACCTACTTAAATCAACTCGGACTGGTTACATTGCACGGCCCCTCAATCATGGCCGGATTATCACAATACGACTCGCTTGGTGAGGATTTTCACAACCACATCAAAACACTCTTATTCGATAATCCTGAAATTTATAATTACCAACCCTATAAATCTTATATAGATGGTTATCCGGACTGGAACAATCAAGCCAACACAGGCAAAGTGAATGAGGCCGCTGACAACTCAGGCTGGAATTGGTTGCAGGGTAATAGCGTGGTACAAGGCAAACTCTTCGGAGGAAATATTGAAGTAATGGAATTTTTAAAATCCACCAAATTTTACCCTGATGAAGATTTTTGGAATAAAAAAATATTCTTTTTAGAGACTTCGGAAGAAAAACCAACGCCCGACCAGGTTAAATACATGTTAAGGAACTATGGAATGCAAGGAATTTTTGATAAAATTTCCGCTTTACTTATCGGCAGACCCAAAGAATATTCTGACACAGAAAAAAAGGATCTAGACGAAGTTGTATTAAAAATTGTTAAGCATGAGTTTGGTAATCAAAATCTCCCCATAATTACCAACATGGACTTTGGTCACACCGATCCGCAATGGATTTTACCTTTAGGCATAAATGCGGAAGTTGATTGTAATAAAAAAGAATTTAAATTGACTGAACAGATATTTGCAGATTGATTTGTAAAGAAACCTTCAAAAACTTATACAACAATAAAACTATGTCCAAAAATAATAAATCATCTTTATTTTCTTTATTTCTAGTAGTTTTTATAGACATGCTAGGAATTGGAATCATTATTCCGATTTTGCCGATAATTTTCTATGCAAAAGATTTTTTCCCGGCTTCAGTACCACAAAGCACGATTAACATTTTGCTGGGTTTATTGATTGCCAGTTATCCATTAGCTCAATTTTTCGCAGCACCAGTACTAGGAAAATATTCGGATCGTTATGGCAGAAAAAACCTACTCATTATCTCACTTATCGGAAGTCTGCTAGGCTATGCTCTTTTTGCCGTGGGAATAATAATTGGAAATATTTATATTTTATTCCTAAGTAGAATAATCGATGGAGTAACCGGTGGAAATATCTCAATAGTTAATTCCGCTATTGCTGATATTAGTGATGTTGAAAATAAAACCAAAAATTTCGGTTTGATTGGAATGGCTTTTGGCCTGGGATTTATATTTGGACCGTTTATTGGCGGCGTTCTTTCTGATTCCAATATAATCTCATGGTTTAACCTTGCAACTCCTTTTTGGACAGCCGCACTGCTGGTTTTTATAAATATTATGTTCATAATATTTAGTTTCAAAGAATCAATAGTCCAAAAAGTTCATAAACCAATACACTTCTTAAGCAGTATCATCGACATAAGAAAAATTATTAGTCTAAAATCATTAAATATATTTTTTCTAACTATTTTTCTTATAAATTTTGGCTGGTCATTTTTTACTCAATTCTTTCAAATATTTCTTTATGATAAATTCTCATTTACTTCCACCCAAATTGGTTATCTTTTTGCCTACATGGGTTTATGGATCGCCATATCCCAAGGAGTATTGATTCGTCCAATATCAAAAAAATTCAAATCCGAAAAAATATTAAAAATTGTCATTCTATTAACTTCATTAACTTTATTGACATTCATAATTCCCAGCCAAAATTACATTCTGTACTTGATAATACCCATACTGGCCATCTCTTTTGGTTTTATTAATCCTAATTTTTCCACCATAATCAGCAACTCAACAACACCTACGGCACAGGGAGAAATCTTGGGATTAAGACAGTCGGTAGTATCCCTATCTCAAGCAATCCCTCCAATTTTAGCCGGCATATCATTATCAATAAGCACATCAATGCCCATAATAATCTCAAGTGCTGTACTGTTTATTGCTTGGATTGTATTCTTCTTTTTAGGCAAACAAACCGAGCAAAAAGTTAGTCTTGATGATTAAATTAATAAGATAAAAAACATATGGAAAACTTTGAAAGCAAGATGCCGCCAGAGAATAAAGAAAAAGCCAAAAACTGGGAACACCCTTGTCAATCATGTAAATTTGAAGGAGCGACATCCTTTAACGAGCAGGGGACAACTCAAAAAATGGATGTTTATTCCTGCTCAGATCATGTGCAACCGGGAATTTATGGTTTAAAAGATACAAAATTTAAAGGAGATCGCATTGTAGTTAGATATGCTACTTCAACCAATGACACGGTTGGCGAAATATCATTTGCTAAAAACGAGTTGGACATGGAAAATCTTAGAAGCCGGGCACGGAATAGACAGGGTAAATCAGACTACACACCTGCCCAAATTGCCATTGGTAAAGTTTTGTAGAAAATATAAAAAAATGCGCTTCGCCTAAAAATCATCGCAAATATAAAACATATGACTCAAAAAAAGCCACTCAACAAAAAATTATATTTTACTTTACTCATTCTTAGTGTTATTTCCATAATCGCAGTTTTACCATACGCATTTACATTGCAAGCCGATATTATTAAACTCTCCCCATTACCCATATCAACCCTTGCAATAGTTTCCATTATTCAAAGCACAATTCTTTTTGCTCTCGCCATCTATCTTGGTTTAAAACTATCCAGCAAAGTAGGCCTAGGACTGCCAATATTAGAAAAATATTTAAACAAAGAAAAACTACCAACCAACCTAAAATTAACCGTATTTAAATCTGTTTTACTCGGTATTTTGGCAGGTGCATTAATAATTTTACTGGACTTTGTATTTAAATATTTTGGTGTAAGCATCAGCCTCGCTACAAATCAAATACCTCCACTTTGGCAAAGACTTTTAGGTTCTTTGTATGGCGGTATAGCTGAAGAAATACTTTTGAGATTATTCTTAATGTCGCTAATAGTTTGGTTATTTAGTAAAATAAAAAAATATCAAATAGACATAACCAAAAATAATTTTGTCATGTGGTTTTCCATAATTCTCGCAGCAATTATTTTTGGATTGGGACATCTACCCATAACCTCAAACATAACCGATTTAACAACCTTGATTGTTTTACGAGCAATCATACTAAATGGTATCGGAGGAATAATCTTTGGTTGGCTTTACTGGAAAAAAGGTTTAGAAAGCGCCATGATAGCCCACTTGTCTGCAGACATAATCATACTGGCAATCTTTCCTGGCTTGATGAGTCTTATTAAGTAATGACTTTACAACATGAACCACTACCTAAACGTCATAAAAAAATACGCCGTATTCGACGGTCGTTCCAGCAGAGATGAATTCTGGTATTTTATCTTGTTTAATTTTCTCATCGCCTTTGGCCTGGGCATTGTTGAAGCAATATTACAATTATCTCCCAATGGTGATGTTAGTATTTTAGGAAGTATTTATCAATTATTTATCCTTGTCCCATCAGTAGCAGTTGGCATACGTAGAATGCACGATGTAAATAAAAGTGGTTGGTATTATCTAATACCTGTTTACAACCTCGTTTTAACAGTCTCAGAGGGCACAGAAGGAGCAAACAGGTACGGATACAATCCCAACTCATCCACACATTCAGATCCTACTACATTACAACCAAAGGCCGAATTAGAATTTAAATCCGAACCAAAAGCCGACTTAGAACATACACCCTCCAAAACCAAAAAAACCGTTTACATAATTGTTGGTGCAATATTAATTTTAGGTCTCATCTCAGGTGGTAATTTAAAACAAATAACCGATTGGAGCAGTGATGTAATGATAGGCTATAACACCTTTTCACTAGCCGCACTTTTTGGCGGCGCTTATTTTATCTATCTGGGATTGAAGGATTAAAACAACGCAAGACAATAATTGAATTCACCCAAAGGTCATGGATTCCTGTCCCCACAGGAATGACAAGCATCCTCAATACAAAGCTCCATGGGGCTTGGTACGGGTCCCTCGCCGAGTACCGCAAGACAAATAATAAAGGGATTCCTCGACTTCGCTCGGAATAACAAGCATCCTCAATACGAAGCTCCAAGGGGCCTGGGGTATGCGCTAACCGTGGCTGTAAAAGGTAAGTAATAACCCATGAAATGAGAGGGCATCGCAGACCCCAGTCGTTTTGTTACTTTTGCGATCAAAAGTAAAGGAAAGATATTAGTCGTCCGAGGAACGCAGGCCAGGGTGTCTTTTGGGGTTTGGGGTATTTGGACAAGCAAATACCCCAAAGATATAAAACTGACGATGTAAAAAATAAACCCTCCTTAATGGGAGGGGAGTGAAAGTGATGATTAATATTCTATTCCACCAAAGTTACATGAAGACGATTGGGCGGTTGAATCTTTAATTCAAAAACCCTTATCCTGGCCTTGATAGCTGTCATCCAACGATTACTAACATTCATCGATGGTCGACAAGTACCACAAGATTCACGCAAGAGACCCTGCACATGAACAGCTAAACTTCTGAACAAGGCTTCATCATCGCAAAAAAATTCAACAGCATGACCTTTGCTACGATACTCAAACTCTTGTTCAAGCATCTGATCAAAAAAGGTTCTGACCATCTGATCGGCTGTTAACTGTATCCGCATTGTGTAGCCTCTTTAGTTGTGAAACCCTTCACTTGGTTGAACAAACTGTTTTTGCGTATGAGGAACAACCTTGATAGATCTTTCAAAGATCTCAAACCTAAAGTCAACAACCCTATTCCTGATCTGAATTTTCATAAGTTTGTCAGGACTCTTGGTCAATATTTGACTCTCATCGGACAGCAGTGTCGCGCACCTTTCTTGAAACATCAAGTATTGTGAAACCAAAACAAATACATCCGGATCACCACAATCCAAAAGTACCGTATCCGTATCACTACGAAATGCGTAGGCCTCGGCAACCTTTGCCTTTACGTAATATTGAATCATCTCTCTAATGGAAAGTTCAGACATGACTACCTCCTAGTTTTCACGCAAATGCCATCCTAGTAAAAATAATAAAAACAGTCAACTCCCAGTAAATCTAAAAGATGCTATAATCAAAGCCAAAATATGGAAATACTAAAAGACAAAAACCATCGATTATTACAATATATCTCACTGCCGATTATTTGGAGCTTATTGATTCCCTTAATAATTTTTGATATTTGGGTCGAGGTTTACCACAGAACTTGTTTTTACTTATATGGCCTTGAATATATAAAAAGAGCACAATACATCGCTATAGATAGACATAAGTTACAGTATTTGGCTTGGTATCAAAAAATAGGTTGCGCATATTGTGGTTATGCAAACGGACTAGTCCATTACTGGACAATGATATTTGCCGCAACCGAAAAATATTGGTGTGGAATTATGCACAAAAAACATGATGGATTTATTCCGCCAACACATCACAAAAATTTTTCAGAATATGGAGACGAACAAGAGTTTAATAAAAAGTATAGATAACTAATTATGATTCACATTTATACAGGTGATGGCAAAGGCAAGACAACGGCAGCGCTGGGTCTTTTGGTGCGAGCTATTGGCGCAGGGAAAAGAGTAGCTTGGATTGCTTTTGATAAGGGCGGAGACAATTATTCTGAACGCAAAACCATCAAACAAAGATTTCCGGAAATCCAATTTTTCGTCACAGGACTTGATCGCATAGATGAAAAAGGCAAATTTAGATTTGGTGTTACGGATGAAGATAAAGCTGAAGGGGATAGGGGACTAAAGATCATACAACAACTTTTTAATGAAAATAATCACGATATAATTATCTTGGATGAAATAAATAGCACAACATCTTTGGGGATAATCTCTGAAACCGATATCTTAGAGATCTTTAAAACCAAACCAACCACTACAGAGCTTATTTTGACCGGTAGAAACGCTCCGCAATCATTTATTGACCTTGCAGACCTTGTAACAGAAATGAAGCTTCACAAGCACTATTTTTACCACGGAACCAAAGCCCGCCCCGGAATAGATTTTTAAAAACAAAACTCAAGGGATTCCTCCGCCTTGGTCGGAATGACAAGCATCTTCAATACGAAGTTCCAGGGAGTCTAGTATTATCCCTCGCCGAGTACCGCAAGACGACTTATCTGATTCGAGGAAAAAGCGCAGGCGTCTGTTTGAGTATATACTTAAACGAGTATAGCCAAGCCCGAGAAATCAGATATTAGTCGTCCGAGGAACGCAGGCCAGGGTGTCTTTTGGGGTTTGGGGTATTTGGACAAGCAAATACCCCATGGAATGAAGGTTATAAATTTACTTCAGAATACCCAAAGTGATTTTTTGTGAATTTTAAAGACCAAGTGAAAGATTTATTTGCGGCGCTGAATTGCTTTCCGGAGGTGCTATGGGCATCTGTACTTCTTGTTTTTGTCCGAGTTTGTCGAAATAAAAAACTTTCTTTTCGTTTAGTGCTTTTTCATAAACATCTTTCGTGACTTTAACATCTTGCAAACAATAATCACGAAGCTTGTCTATTTCGCCATTACGCCAATACTCAACCGCCATCAAACCATCTCCGCTTTTACCAATGCCCAAGGTTGCTTGAGCGACGCTGTCCAATTTAACACGGAAGCCAATGCGTTTTTCGATCTCTAGCATGATATCAATGGTGGGGAGCTTCATAATATCGCCGGTGTAATAGCTTTGCATGCAAGGATAATCAAAACCAAATAGGTTGTAACCTATTACACGACTCCCCCTTTCCAGTCGGGGCCAGAGTTTTGGTAAATCTGCTTCTAAAAAAGTTTCGTAAGTATCTGTTTCGTAAAAATAGACTCCGATCAGAGATATGCTTAGTAATGATGCCTTGTAAGTTCCTATGTCCTGAAAAGTGTTTTGTGTTTCGATATCCAAGACTATTTCTGTGCGATTGCTCATAGGGTTATGCGCATTAATCTATCACAGGGTAAGGGTTATTGGGAGGTGTGGATAAATTTTGTAGTTTGCAGCAATAAGCAGGTAATACAAAAAGTAAAAAACGCTCGGTTTAGAGGCGTTTTTTGGTTCAGTTTATATTAGCGGGTAAATCTTTTTACGTAATCTTGTAGCTTTGTTTTAACATCAGGATCCAAGCCCGGATCCATCAGGATTTTAGGATCTTTCCTTGCGGCAACCAAAATTAACTCCAAATCTTTTGAAGCGTTGCGGTTTAAAAATAGTAGACTAGGATCTTTCTCCAGTGCGATTTTCCAGATTTCTTTTTTATCAGGATTGTCTGGAAAAAGATTTGCTACGAGTCTTGGATTTGCTTCAAGTGCGATTTTCCAGAGTTTTTTGCAAATTTCTGGATCTATGTCCCACCTGAGTTGTGTTACGTTGGCGATTTTTTTTGGATTTGATCTTATCGCGATTTCCGACATCTCCGGGTCACTCCAATAGCCGCTAGGTACTAAAAAATCGGGGTTGATTTTTATTGCTTTTTTATTGAATCCCCTGTCTTTTTGTAGTCTTTCGGACAAAAATGGTCTGGTCGATGAATAATGGAATTGGATATTGTCACCCATGTTTTCAATAAAATTCAACATAACCTCGTCGTCATCGTTAAAAATTTCAGGAATTCTATGCCATGGGATGGTGACTTGATTATTGTTCATGACAAGTTTTCGTGTTTTGTCCCAGTTCAGGGCTTGTTCATGCTCTTCATCGATTTCTTCCTGTGTCATGGCTTCTGCGCCTAGTAATTTGGCTAATTCTACATACGCAGCGTCTTCTTCTATTGACTCGTGGTTGCTATTTTTGGCAGGTTTTTCTTGGTCTGTTCCTTTATCGGATGGATTGGTTTCTAGTTTTAGTTCATGATCAGTTTTTATCAAAGATTCGAGTTCGGTTTCCATTTCCTGTCTTTTTTCTTCTTGTTGAGTCATTATATCCTCGGCCGAAAATCCTAGCTTGCCCTCTTTTTCGTTTTTATAACTCAGACCAATAATAGAGGAGAGTTTGTGAATCGATCCGACGACAATACCCCAATCTTCATTGCTGTGTGGAGACGCAGTAATTTTATCTAATTCTTTTCTGGCTTCGGCTAGCAGTTTTGTTTTTAGAGACTCGTCTAAATATGGTTCACGTAACATCATATCAGCTACGAGCGTTAATATTCCGTTTTTAATACTTTCGACGCTGCTTTTTAGTTTTTCTATTTTTTGGTCTTTATCCTCAATAGTTAAAGCCTCAGCTGCTGATGCGCGAGCGTTGGCTTCTGTTGCTTGTTTTTGCGGATCTTCCCAAGGATTTAAAGTACGTGGTTTTTCACCGACTTTGGGTTCCTCAATGGATTGCCTCTCTTTTTTTATAGGCATATAAAATTATATAACTTTTATTAAATCTGATAGTAAGGGTTTTTCACCATAGGGAGTTAGAAATTGGCTGCCTAGGTTATTGATGCCCATGTGTTGAAAAGATTGTATCATGCTTACTATTAATTGACGAAGAGAATCATTGGCATTTGTAAGAGATGTTGGATTGTAGATAAATTTACATGGCTCATTATTTATGCAAGATTTTTGAATACCCATGAATATATTTTTTGTTGAAAAATAAGCTTTTAGTAGTTTTATTCTCTCAGAATCATTTAGGATTAAATAAATAAATTTTTCTAAAACTTCGTTTTTATAAAAATCTAGCCAAAGCCCCGGTAGTTTTGCAATGCCAACATCAACCTCATCTGTTTCGATAAAGAATTTTTTTTCTTGTTCGGTTTTAGAATCAGTGATTTTTTTATATAAAGTTAGGTAATATTCTAAACAATAAAACATTCCGGTTTTGCTGTACAGGTCTTTATCATATTCAATTTGTTGTTCGATTGAAAGATTTTCTTTTAGTTTTTCTCTAGATTCATTTGCTGAATTACTTAGTTGAGCGGAAATTAAAAATGTTTTTAATTTTATTTGGTAATCGTTTAAGAGTTTTTGTATTTTGGCGTCTGCTGTATTTGTGAAGACGTTTGGTACAAAAGCAAGATTTTTAGCTAAACTCAGTTCATTAATTTTATCTTGTTTTAGTGTATTAATGAGTATGTCGATTTGTTTTTTTGTGTTGGTTTTATCATCCAATTTGTCTGACAGTTTTTGTAGTGATTGTATTAGTTCATTTTTTTTAGAATTTAAATCATCTTTCCAAAATTCTATGGGTAGTTCGGATCCTTGTTTTACTATTTGATATAGTTCTTCTAGCAACATAACTAGATTATTTTTACTGGGCAGTGTTTTTTACTCCCTTTGTATTGATTGCGCATTTTACCCATGGTATGACTCCAGGCAGGGAAATAATCGGCAAGTGAGCCGGTGATGGCTATTAGTTTTGGTTGATACAAAAGATCTAGATTAACCAGTAGTGCTCCCATGTTGGCGCCAAATTCCACAAAAGTTTCTGCTCCCTCTACACTTCCCTCTTGGGTTTGGCTGTAAAGTTCTTTGGCCGAGGTTTTTGTTTTGCGTTTAAAGAAATAATCAGTGCAAAATTCTTTTAAATATTTGGGTTTGCTGGGAATACTAATAGCTTCAACAAAATCTACAACAAATTTATCCATGGCGATTTTTTGAATTTGAGAACGTTTTTGTTTATGTATTACGTGCAGTTGAATGGTTTTTCCTATTTCCAAAACAAGATAAATACCAGGTTTTTTAAATAATCCTTTGGACATTTCGTGTTTAATTTTCGATTCGGTTGTGGGCATATGTTTTTATTGGTTAACATTTTTTTGAAAGATGGTTTTGGCGAGTTCCCAATATGAATTATCGTTGTTGGCGGTTTTCATCCAATACCACCATTCTACTCCCCAAAAATCGATTCGGTCCAAGCCCATTTTTGCTGCAAAATTTATATTGGCCTGCATTTGATCTAGGTTGAAGGTTTGTTCTTGTTCTGATAGAGGGGCTTTTAAAATTGTGGTTTTTACCCAAGGTTCCATTTGTAGTTCACTGACGTAAACTTTGGAAGTTCCATAGAATATTTTAGCCAGTTGTCCTTTGCGGAGATAAAATTGAGGTGGAATAAACCAATAGTGAAAGACTCCGATCGGACTTAAAACCACACGATATACGCTGACACCTAGTTGATCTACGTGTTTGCCCATGTCCCACAGGGTTAGTTCACCGGAGTCGGTGGTTACTATGGGTTTGCCTGTATTTTTAGATTTTACAAAGTTAATTTCTTTATCGATAAAACTATTTGATATTTGAGGACATTGTCCAAATGGAAAATTGGCTTCATTTTCCACTTGCCATTCAACAACAGCCGGATGGTCTTTGTATCTGTCGATTACAGCGTCTAGATAGGCTAAAACAGCTTGTTCTTGCTCTTGTTCATCAAAGTGCCTTGCCCAGGCCGGTGTCCAACATTCGGGCCAGCGTGGGAGCTTGTGGCCGATCGCTAGAGTTACTGTTCCATTGCGCTCAGCTATGGCGTCCAAGTCTTTGTCTAACCACTCCCAATCCCAGTTATTTCTGGTGGGTTGTAATAAGTTCCAATAAGCAGGTATACGAAAGTGACGGACCTGCAAGTCATCTAAAATTGCGGTTAATGTTTGATCTGGGTCGAGTTCTAACTCTTCTGCATAAGGTCGGCTATATGTGACTCCAGCTTGATAGTCATTGTTAATATCAAGGTTTAATGCCTGAAAAGTTGCCAGACTTAATATGCAAAAAATTAAGATTGCTAAGGCTGTTAATTCCAGCCATTTTATATATTTTGTATTCATGTTTTATTATTTTACTATAAAAGCCAGTCCTAGCGCCATAAGTACCAAAGCGATAGATTTGACGACAATAACGCTTTTTTCTAAAGATTCTCCCAATAGAGTTTTGGCTTTGGACTTCATGATAAAGGCAATTACCACCAAAAGTGCAAATTGAATTACTTGCAGTGAGTTGACTATGGCTGCGCTTCCCATGGAAATTGCCAGTTGTACGCCAACGAATCCCAATCCACCCAAACTTTGTCCCACTATTGCTAATATGGCTGCAGTTTTTGGATTCATACCCTTTTGTTTGCCAGCGGATTTTTTTGGAGCAAAAATGTTTTTTATTTCTTTTCCGGCCAAGGGATCAATAATTGTAATTAAAATAAGTCCTGTGAGGGCTGCGATTACACGAGTGCTGACAAAGCCGCTTAAAAAGCCAACATCATCATAGATTGTTTTGATGGTTACGGACATTACGGCGAACAAAATAGCTGAGATGATGCTGTAAATAATGGCAGATTTTTTTAATCTTTGAGTGGCTTTTCCGCTTGATAATAAGATTGTGGCAATAATGAGTAGGAAAAAACCGATGTATTCTTTAAGGGCTAATCTTTCATGTAAAAATATGGTTGTGCCTAATAAGGTAACCATGGGAATTAGGGCACTAATAATTGGTA
>Ga0180009_10006660_pt1 | contig 12044 bp, 7 predicted proteins | sample OS_PC_MetaG_FD_123537 | JGI IMG/M metagenome (GOLD analysis project Ga0180009, IMG submission 123537) | Groundwater microbial communities from the Aspo Hard Rock Laboratory (HRL) deep subsurface site, Sweden - OS_PC_MetaG | ecosystem: Environmental > Aquatic > Deep subsurface > Groundwater...
ATGGCGGGCCTGCTGCTCTATTACGGCCGCTACAATTTCCACTATCTCGCCGTCACCGCCCATTGCGACGGCAAGCGCGAGCTCCTGCCGATGAGTTCGGAAGCGAGCTTCCCCGACGGCCGGCTGAGTTTCCCCGGCGCGCCGATCCCGATCCCCGACACGGGGCGAGTACGGCTCAGGATGGAGGTGAAGAACTCGGTTCTGACCTGGTCCTATGCCCTCGAAGGGGAAGCGGCGTTCACCCCCATCGCACCCAAACTCGACGCTTCGCTGATCTCGGACGAATGCGGCGGCCACGCCGAGCACGGATCGTTCACCGGCGCCTTCGTGGCGCTCGCCTGCCACGATCTCAATGGCACGGCCGCCCCGGCGGACTTTTTCTACATGACCTACGCACCCGAAAAAGGTGCGATGGACGCCTGATCGGCGAAACCGGAAGCAGAGCTTGCTCAATTGACGCCCCGGAGGAGAACGGCATGTCTCTTCCGGGCCTTGTCATTTCCGGGTTGACGCGAGAGTGTGCCGGCCAATCGAGAATGAGAGGGAGCCAAGATGAAGCTCGAATCGATCGCCCTGCACCACGGCTATGAATCGGAACCGACCACCAAGGCGGCGGCGGTACCGATCTACCAGACCACCTCCTACACCTTCGACGACACCCAGCACGGCGCCGATCTTTTCGATCTGAAGGTCGCCGGCAACATCTATACCCGCATCATGAACCCGACGACGGCCGTGCTCGAGGCGCGCGTCGCCGAAATGGAAGGCGGCATCGGCGGCCTCGGCCTTGCGTCCGGCATGGCGGCGATCACCTATTCGATCCAGACCATCGCCGGGGTCGGCGACAACATCGTCTCGGTTTCCCAGCTCTATGGCGGCACATACAACCTGTTCGTCCACACCTTCCCGCGCATGGGCATCGCGACGCGGCTCGTCGCCCATGACGACTACGAGGGCTTCGAAAAGGCCATTGACGACAAGACCAGGGCGGTCTTTCTCGAATCGATCGGCAATCCGGCCGGCAATGTCGTCGACATCGAAAGGATCGCGGCGATCGCCCACAGGCACGGCGTGCCGGTCATCGTCGACAACACGGTGGCGACGCCCTATCTGTGCCGGCCCTTCGATTTCGGCGCCGACATCGTCGTGCATTCGCTGACCAAATATATCGGCGGCCACGGCACCTCGATCGGCGGCATGATCGTCGATTCGGGTAAATTCGACTGGGTGGCGCACAAGGATCGCTTCCCTGTCCTCAATACCCCGGACCCCTCCTATCACGGCGTTACCTATACGACCGATTTCGGCCCGGCCGCCTATATCGGCCGCGCCCGCGTCGTGCCATTGAGGAACACCGGCGCCGCGCTCAGCCCGTTCAACGCCTTCCTCATCCTGCAGGGCCTCGAAACCCTGGGATTGCGCATCGCGCGTCATGCGGAAAACGCCCTCAAGGTCGCCGCATACCTCAAGGCCCATCCCAAGGTGAACTGGGTCAACTATGCCGGACTTGCCGACAGCCCCTACAACCCGGTCGCCCGGCGCATCACCAAAGGGTCCGGCTCGGGCATCCTCTCGTTCGGCATCGCGGGCGGCAAGGAGGCGGGCGCCCGCTTCATCGACGCGCTTCAGATGATCCTGAGGCTCGTCAATATCGGCGACGCCAAATCGCTCGCCTGCCACCCGGCGACGACGACCCACCGCCAGCTCTCGGCCGACGAACTCAAGCGGGCAGGCGTCTCCGAGGATCTCGTCCGCATCTCGGTCGGCATCGAGCATGTCGAGGACATCATCGCTGATATCGAGCAGGCGCTCTTGAAGGCCTGAGCGAGGTAAAAACGCTCACCGGCCTGGCAAATTTCGCCCTCGCCCGATTGGCGGGGGCGTTTTCTTGTCATAAGGTCCGCGCTTGTCCGCCCGCGAACCGCCCCAGTCCATGGACCAAGCTTCCCTTAAGGCCGCTTCGAGTGCCGCCCCTAGCGGGCTGTCGCCGATGATGGCGCAGTATTTCGAGATCAAGGCGGTCAACCCCGGCTATCTGCTGTTCTACCGCATGGGCGATTTCTACGAGCTGTTCTTTTCGGATGCCGAGATCGCCTCGGCGGCGCTCGGCATCGTCCTGACCCGGCGTGGCAAGCACCAGGGCGAGGACATCCCGATGTGCGGCGTGCCGGTCCATGCCGCCCAGGACTACCTCAAAAAGCTCATCGCCAGCGGCCACCGCGTCGCCATCTGCGAACAGATCGAGGACCCGGCCGAGGCGAGGAAACGCGGCGGCAAGTCCGTGGTCGAGCGCGACGTGGTGCGGCTCGTCACCGCCGGCACCATCACCGAGGACGATCTTTTACCCGAAGCGGCCAACAATTTCCTGTCGGCGTTGAGCCTCATTCGCCACGGCCGGACCGACCTCGCCCTCGCCTCGGCCGACGTGTCGACCGGGGAGACCTTTCTGACCGAGATCGGCCCCGAGGCGCTCGGCGACGAGCTGGCGCGCATCGATCCGGCCGAACTCATCGTAACCGAAAGCGTCAGGGACTGGCTGGAAGGCGAAAGACTGCTCGGCCCCGACATGATGGGCCGGCTGACCATTGTGTCCGCCGACCTGTTCGATTCCGAGAAGGGATCGGCGCGCATTGCCGAGGCCTTTGTGGGCACCGATCCGACCGCCTTCGACCGTGCCTCCCGCTCGGCGCTCGCCGCGCTTGTCGCCTATGTCGCCGACACCCAGAAGGGGGCGCCGCTGGCCCTGAGGCCGCCCGAGCGGCGCGGTGCCGAAGCCGTCATGGCCATCGATGCGGCGACGCGCGCCTCGCTCGAGCTGATCGTCACCAATCGCGGCGCGGCGTCCGGGGCGCTGCGCGCCGCCATGGACAGGACCGTGACGGCCGCCGGCGCCCGACTTCTGACCAGAAGACTCAACGCACCGCTGACCGATCCGGCCCTGATCAACGCAAGGCTCGACATGGTCGAATACATGCTCGAGCGCGCCGACACCGCCGGCAGCCTCAGACGGCAATTGCGCGCCGTGCCCGACATCACCCGCGCCCTGACGCGCCTGACCCTTGGGCGCGGCGGCCCGCGCGACCTCGCCGCCATTGGCGCCGCCATAACCGGCGCGCGCGGCCTGTCCGCTGTTCTCGCCCAGGCAGCCGGCCTTCCGCGTGGCTGGCAGGATTGCGCCGAAGCGCTTGGTCGTGTCGATGCGAGCCTTGCCGAAAGGCTCGCGGCGGCACTCGGCGAAGATCTGCCGCTGCTTGCCCGCGACGGCGGCTTCGTGCGCGCGTTCTATGCCGAAGAACTCGACAGCGAACGCAGCCTCGCCCGCCAGAGCCGGTCCGTCGTCGCCGAACTGCAGGCAAGGCTCGCCGCCGAAACCGATATCCGCACGCTGAGGATCAAGCACAACAACGTCATCGGCTATTTCGTCGAGGTGCCGGCGGCCCACGGCAAAAAGCTGATGGAGGCCCCGTTCGCACCGCATTTCATTCACCGCCAGACCATGGCGAGCGCCATGCGCTTCACCACGGCCGAACTCGCCGAACTCGAAGGGCGCATAGCCAAGGCGCAGGACCGGGCCCGCGAGATCGAGCTCGAAATCTTTGATGCCCTGGTCGCCCTGGTCGTCGCTTCGGCGCCCGACCTGCGCGTCGTGGCCGATGCCCTGAGCGAACTCGATCTCGGCCTATCCCTGATGCGGCTCGCCGCCGATCACGGCTATTGCCGGCCGCGCGTCGACGCCGGCACGAGCTTTACCGTCGTGGCGGGACGCCATCCGGTCGTCGAGCAGGCGCTCGCCGCAAGGGGCGAGACCTTCGTTCACAATGATTGCGACCTTTCCGGCGAGGACGGCGGTGTGCTGTCGCTGATCACCGGCCCCAACATGGGCGGCAAATCGACCTATCTGAGGCAGAATGCCCTGATTGCCATCATGGCGCAGATGGGTTCCTACGTGCCGGCGGCGAGCGCGCATATCGGGGTTGTCGACCGCGTCTTTTCCCGCGTCGGCGCCTCGGACGACATCGCCAGGGGTCATTCCACCTTCATGGTCGAAATGGTCGAAACCGCCGCCATCCTCAATCGCGCCACGGCGCGATCGCTGGTCGTGCTCGACGAGATCGGCCGCGGCACGGCGACCTTCGACGGGCTCTCGATCGCCTGGGCCACGCTCGAGGCGCTGCATGAGATCAATCACTGCCGGACGCTGTTCGCCACCCATTTTCACGAGCTGACCCGGCTGGCGTCCGTCCTGCCGCGCGTTCGCAACCACACCATGAAGGTCAGGGAATGGAAGGGCGACGTCGTGTTTCTGCACGAGGTCATGGCCGGTGCCGCCGACCGCTCCTACGGGTTGCAGGTGGCGCGGCTCGCCGGCCTGCCCGAACCGGTGCTCGTGCGGGCGCGCGAGGTGCTCGACCGTCTTGAACAGCGCTCGGACGGGCGACCGGAAGCCGCGCTCGACGACCTGCCACTGTTTGCTAATATGCCGACCCGCCAGCCTGCCTCCGCGTCCGATGGGCAGGATTTGGTCAACCAGCTCATCGATGGCATCAATCCCGACGACCTGACCCCGCGCACCGCGATCGAATTCGTCTACGAACTCAAGAAAGCCCGAAATGCCGAACGTCGCCGTTAAGGCACCGCAAGCCGAAGCCGGATTCATCTGCAAGACTGGCGGCGACATCATCGCCGCGGTGCTCGCCGCGCTCGGCGACGGCTCGCCAAATTCCACGCGGGCCAGATCGCTGCTGCTCGACGAGGCCAAGGCGGCGCTGGCCCTGGCGCGCCGGACAGCCGAAACCGAGCTGATCCGCACCCGGCGGGGCATCAGATGCGCCCGCCAGCTGTGCATGGCCCAGGACGAGATCATCGGCGCCATCCACGAATTCGCCACCCAATATGTCTATCCCGACGCCAACCCGTCCGAAGCCGAGGCGGTGGCGCTCGCCGCGGTCGGCGGCTATGGCCGTGCCACGCTGGCGCCGGGCTCGGACATCGATTTGCTGTTCATCCTGCCCTACAAGCAGACCCCCTGGGGCGAGCAGATCACCGAATATATCCTTTATATGCTCTGGGACCTCGGCCAGAAGGTCGGCCATGCCGTGCGCTCGGTCGACGACTGCATCCGCATGGCCAAGGCCGACATGACGGTGAGGACCGCGACGCTTGAATCGCGCTTTCTGACCGGTCAACGCCAGCTCTATGACAAGATGGTGTCGCGCTTCCACGCCGAGGTCGTGACAAGGACCGGGCCGGAATTCATCGCCGCCAAGCTGGCCGAGCGCGACGAACGCCACCGCCAGATGGGCAATTCGCGCTACGTCGTCGAGCCCAACATCAAGGACGGCAAGGGGGGCCTCAGGGATCTCAACACCCTGTTCTGGATCGGCAAGTATTTCTATCACATCGTCGAGGGCGCCGATTTCGTCGACAAGGGCGTGTTGTCGCGATCGGAACTGCGAATGTTCGAGCGCTCCGAGGATTTCCTCTGGGCCGTCAGGTGCAACCTTCACTACCTCACCCGCCGCGCCGACGAGAAGATCACCTTCGACCTGCAACCCGACCTGGCCGAGCGCATGGGCTATGCCGACCGGCCCGGCATGCTCGGGGTCGAGCGCTTCATGAAGCACTATTTCCTTGTCGCCAAGAATGTCGGGGACCTGACCCGCATCTTTTGCGCCTCGATCGAGGTGTCGCAGGGTTCCAAGCCCATTCTCGAACGCGTGCTCGAAGGCTGGACCGGCGGCAGGCGCAAGAAGATCCGCGGCGAGACCGATTTCTTCATCGACCGGGGACGGCTCAATGTCGTCTCGCCCGACGTCTTCGCCAACGATCCGGTCAACCTCATCAGGGTTTTCTGGGTGTCCTCGCGCGAGGACCTGATCTTTCATCCCGACGCGCTCAAGCACATCACCCGTTCGCTGCCGCTGATCAACCGGGAGCTGAGGACCGACGAGACCGCCAATCGCCTTTTCCGCGACATCCTGACCACGCCCAAATCGGTCGAGCGGGTGCTGCGGCGCATGAACGAATCCGGCGTGCTCGGCAAGTTCGTCCCCGAATTCGGCCGCATCGTCGCCCTGATGCAGTTCAACATGTATCACCACTACACGGTCGACGAGCACCTGATCCGGGCCGTCGGCGTGATGGCCGACATCATGAATGGCGGGCTGACCAAGGAATTTCCGCTCACCCACGAATTGCTGCCGCAACTGTCCGGCGTCAATTTGCTGTTCATCGCACTGTTCCTGCACGACATCGCCAAGGGCCGCGACGAGGACCATTCGATCGCCGGCGCCCGCATCGCCAGGAAATTCTGTCCGCGCCTCGGCCTCACTGCCGCCGAAACCGAAACGGTTTCCTGGCTGGTGCGCTATCATCTGACCATGTCCGAGGTCGCCCAGGCGCGCGACATCCAGGACCCCGAAACGGCGCGGGGCTTCGCCGAGCTGGTGCAGAGCCCCAACCGGCTCGGCCTTCTGATGATCCTGACCGCCTGCGACATCCGCGCCGTCGGACCCGGCGTCTGGACGGGCTGGAAGGGCTCGCTCCTGCGGTCCCTCTATTACGCCACCGAACCGCTGATCTCGGGCGGCCATTCCCAGGTTTCGCAGGCCGATCGCATCGAGGATGCCAAGAAGGCTCTGGCTGTCCAGCTCGACGGCTGGAGCGAGGAAGAGATCGCCGTCTACCAGGCGCGCCACTACAGCCCCTACTGGCTGAGGGCCGAGCCGGTCCTGCAGGTCACCCATGCCAAGATGATCCGCGACGCCGACCGCGACGGCAAGCCCTTTGCCGGTTCGATCGAGGTCAAGAGCTTCGAATCGATTACCGAGGTGACCTTTTACACCCCGGACCACCCGCGGCTCTTGTCGATCATCGCCGGCGCCTGCACCATGTGCGAAGCCTCGATCATCGGCGCCCAGATCTTTTCCATGCGCGACGGCCAGGCGCTCGACACCTTCCGCCTAAGGCGCGCCTTCACCTCGGACGAGGACGAAAAGGTCCGCGCCCACCGCATCATCGACACGGTGCGCGACCTCTTGCAGGGCAAGCGGCGCATTCCCGCCGATCTCGGCCACGGTTCGCGCCTCAACAAGCGATTGAAGCCGTTCCATGTGCCCTCGGAGGTGCATGTCTCGAACGCGCTGTCATCGAAGTTCACCGTGATCGAGGTCTGCGGCCTCGACCGCTCCGGCCTTTTGCACCACCTGACCCGTGCTCTGTCCGATCTCAATCTGACCATCGGTTCGGCCCATATCTCGACTTTTGGCGAGAAGGTGGTCGACGTGTTCTACGTAACCGACCTGACCGGCTACAAGATCGAGGCCAAAGCACGCGAGAGGAAGGTGCATGACAGGCTGATGCAGGTTCTGGAAAACCGCGGCGACGCCGAATAGGACGTGTGAACCGATGGGCAGCGACATCCGGCTCCATTCTTGCGCCGCCGGGCCAGGCGGTTTCCCCCCGGTTCGCCGATCGTGAACCTTTACCGCAATTTCCTCAGCGTCGGCGGCATGACGCTTTTGAGCCGCTTGCTCGGCTTCGTGCGCGACATGCTGATGGCCAATGTGCTCGGCACGGGTTTTGCCGCCGACGCCTTCTTCGCCGCCTTCCGCTTCCCCAACCTGTTCCGGCGCCTGTTCGCCGAAGGCGCCTTCAACGCCGCCTTCATCCCGCTGTTTTCCGGAGCACTGGAGACGCGCGGGGAAAACGAGGCGCGCCTGTTCGCGGCGCGCATCATTTCCTGGCTCGCCGGCTTTCTCGTCGTCGTCACGGTGCTCGTCGAAATCTTCATGCCGCAGGTGCTGGTGCCTTTCGTGCCCGGCTTTCTCGACGACGAGAAGAAGTTCGAGCTGACGGTTACGCTGACGCGCATCTGTTTTCCCTATCTTGCCTGCATGTCGCTGATGGCCGCCTATGGCGGCATTCTCAACGGCCTCGGCAAGTTTTTCGAGGCGGCGCTGGCGCCGGTTCTGCTCAATGTCGTCCTGGTCGGTCTGATGGCGGTCCTGGTGATCCTTGCCCATGACGATGCCGAGCTCGGTGCCGTCTACGTCTCCTGGGGCACGCTGGTGGGTGGCATCGCCCAGCTCGCCCTGGTGTTCTGGGCGGTTCGGCGCACCGGCTATCTGCCGCGCTTCCAGATGCCGCGCTTCGACAGGGACGTCCGCCGCTTCTGGCTTCTCGCCCTGCCGGCCATCGCCTCGGGCGGCATCACCCAGATCAACATCTTCATCGGCACCATCATCGCTTCGGGAGCGTCCGGAGCCATTTCCTATCTTTACTACGCCGACCGGCTCTATCAACTGCCGCTCGGCATCATCGGCATCGCCATCGGCGTGGTGCTGCTGCCGGAGCTGAGCCGGCATCTCAAGGGCGGCCGCCATGGCGAGGCGCGGGAAGCGATGGACAATTCGCTGATGATTTCCATGCTGCTGGCCCTGCCGGCCGCCGCCGGCCTGATGGCGCTTGCCGAACCGATCATCAGGGTTCTGTTCGAGCGCGGCGCCTTTGCCGCCGCCGACACCAGCGCCACGGCGGCGGCGCTCGTCGCCTTTGCCGCCGGCCTGCCGGCCTTCATCCTCATCAAGGTCTTCCAGCCCGGCTTTTTCGCCCGCGAGGACACCGCGACCCCAACCTGGTTTTCCGCCCTATCGGTCGCGATCAATATCGGCCTGTCGCTGCTTTTGTTTCCGACGCTTCAGCATGTCGGCATCGCCATCGCCACGTCGGTCTCGGCCTGGAGCAATGCGGCGCTGCTGTTTGCGACGCTGTGGCGCAAATCGCTTTATCGGCCGCCGGCACGGCAATGGCGCAATCAGGGCCTGATGCTCGCCATTGCCATCGCGATGACGTTGATGCTCTGGGCGGCCGGCGACGCCCTTGCCCCGGTCTTTGCCTCGGGCGGCGCGGCTCTGCCGGCACTTCTGGCGCTTCTGGGCCTGATCCTTGGCGGCGGTGTGCTCTATTTCGCCGCCATCCATGTGACCGGGGTGCTAAAGCTCACCCGCCTCGCGACGTTTTTGAAGCGCGGCGGCAAGGCTTGACCCTTGCTCCCCGGGGATGCTTGCGCCATAAGCCCGTCTCAACCGCTCACGCTTAAAAGAGCCCTGCCAAATGAGTTTCGCCCCGCGCGTTTTTTCCGGCATCCAGCCATCCGGCGACCTGCACCTAGGCAATTATCTCGGCGCCATCCGCCGCTTCGTGCCGCTGCAGGAAACCCATGACTGCGTCTATTGCGTCGTCGACATGCATGCCATCACCGTCTGGCAGAACCCCGAGGACCTTGCCCGCTCGACGCTCGAACTGACCGCGGCCTATCTCGCCGCCGGGCTCGACCCCAAGCGCGCCATAATCTTCAACCAGTCACAAGTGGTCGAACACGCCGAACTGGCCTGGATCTTCAACTGCATCGCCCGCATGGGCTGGATGCAGCGCATGACGCAGTGGAAGGAAAAATCGGGCAAGAACGCCGAGGCGGCCTCGCTCGGCCTGTTCGCCTATCCCTCGCTGATGGCCGCCGACATTCTCCTTTACAAGGCGACCCACGTTCCGGTCGGGGAAGACCAGAAGCAGCATCTCGAGTTGACCCGCGACGTCGCGCAGAAGTTCAACAACGACTTTTCCGAATGGATCGCCAAAAAGGGCTATGGCGAGAATTTCTTCCCCATCACCGAGCCGATGATCTCGGGTCCGGCCATGCGGGTCATGTCCTTGAAGGACGGCACCAAGAAAATGTCGAAATCGGACCCGGCCGACACCTCGCGCATCCTTCTGACCGACGATGCCGACACCATCGCCAAGAAAATCCGGCGGGCGACGACCGATCCCGAGCCGCTGCCCTCCGAGCCCAAGGGGCTCGCAGGCCGGGCCGAGGCGGCAAATCTGGTCGAGATCTATGCCGCTCTGGCCGGCATTTCGGTCGAAGACACATTAAAGGCGTTCGGCGGCAAGGGCTTCGGCGTCTTCAAGCCGGCGCTGGCCGAGGTCGCGGTCGCCGAGATCGCGCCGCTCGCCGAAAGGATGCGCCGCTATCTCGACGCGCCCGACGAGATTCGTGCCATTCTCGCCGACGGAGCCGCCCGCGCCCGCGTTATCGCCCAAAAGACCATGCGCGAGGTTCGCGACATCGTCGGCTTCGTGGGCTAGAGCGGCGCGCGTTCACGTTGAATCGCCTAGCCGCACTATCTGTTTATGGTCGCATCGTTTGATGCGCAAGACCGGTGCCCACTTTTGCGCACGATGCTCCAGGTCGCATCGGGTCCGATGAAAGCGGCAGGCATGGCCTAAGACCTTGAGCGGTCGCGCCTTCGAACCGGGAACGTAGAGCCCGCCTTGCCTGAACATGCTCTGTTCGACCGGGCTTGCCCGGCCGGGCAAGTGGTGGCACCATCGCCCGCAGAGCCAACAGCTTTGGGGCATGCCGTTGGGCAGGGGAAGCGGCGATTTCAAGCGCAAATACCTCGTGGTCATCGACGACACCGAGGAATGCGACCGGGCGGTGACGTTTGCCGCCACGCGCATCAAGCATTCGAGCGGATCGATCTTGCTTCTCGCCGTTATCGAGCCGGGCGAATTCCAGCACTGGCTCGGCGTCGAGAACATCATGCGCGCCGAGGCCAAGGAGGAGGCCGAGCGCCTGCTCGACATCCGCCGCCGCCGCATCGCCGAGATCGGCGACATCAAGGTCGAAACGGTGGTGCGCGAGGGCCGGCCGGCCGAGGAGGTCGAAAAGCTCATCCACGAGGACCGCGACATCGCCATTCTCGTGCTCGCCGCCGGCACCGCCAAGGAGGGGCCGGGTCCGCTCGTGTCCGCCTTCACCTCGCGCGGCGCCAATTTCCTGCCGGTGCCCGTCTCCATCGTTCCCGGTTCGCTGAGCGACGAGGAAATCACGGCGCTGAGCTGAGGCAGGGCGATTTTCCGTCTCTTCGAGCCGGCGACGCGTTTTGGTGGCGGCGCGCGCGAACCGGAAAACCGCTTCGTACTTTTTCTGCACACGCTCCGCCATTCGACCATAGGTCTCATGGCCTTGACCGCTAAAATCGCTCCACCGGAGCGATTTTGCCCGAAGGGCCGCGCTCCTGCCATTCGACCATAGGTCTCATGGCCGCCTCGCCTAAAATCTGTCCACCGGACAGATTTTGCCAATCTTCGATTGGCCGGCTCGAAGTGCGGCAACTCCGCGCTTCACAAGCGGCGCCCGAGGCAGTAAGCTCGAACCCAACAAATTGGAATGGTTCTAAACACCATACGCAACCAGATCGAGGCGTATCCCATGTTCATCCAGACCGAAGCCACCCCGAATCCGGCCACTTTGAAGTTCCTGCCGGGGCGCGACGTACTGCCTGGCGACACCCGCGATTTCCGCGACGCCGAATCGGCTTCCGGCTCGCCGCTCGCCGCTGCGCTCTTCGAGATTCCCGGCGTTTCCGGCGTCTTTCTCGGTAGCGATTTCGTCGCCGTCACGGCTGACGACGTCGACTGGTCGCACATCAAGCCGATGGTGCTCGGCGCCATCATGGAGCATTTCATGTCCGGCCAGCCGGTCCTTGTGGAGGGCAACGAGGCCGAGGCCCATGACGAGTTCTTCGCGGATTCCGACAGCGAGACCGTCGAGGTGATCAAGGAGCTGCTGGCGACGCGCGTGCGTCCGGCGGTCGCCATGGACGGCGGCGACATCATCTTCCGCGGCTATCGCGAAGGCACGGTCTTTTTGCACATGCAGGGCGCCTGCTCCGGCTGCCCGTCCTCGACCGCGACGCTCAAGAACGGCATCGAAAACCTGCTCCGCCATTTCGTTCCCGGCGTCGAACACGTCCAGCAGGTTTAGGAGCGTTGCCAGCAAAAGTGCAAAGCGGTTTTGCGGTTCGGCAACGCGACCACAAAAACCGGCACGAAACGCAGGCTTGCTCTGAAAGGGCGCGTTCGACCCTTGAGGCCATGAGACCTTTGGTCGAATGGCCGTCGGGCGCTATCGCGCACCGTCCGGGTCGATGCTGATCTTTCATCTGGCTTGCCCTCGACCGGACCGATGGCTATGTGTC
>Ga0180009_10006661_pt1 | contig 12044 bp, 13 predicted proteins | sample OS_PC_MetaG_FD_123537 | JGI IMG/M metagenome (GOLD analysis project Ga0180009, IMG submission 123537) | Groundwater microbial communities from the Aspo Hard Rock Laboratory (HRL) deep subsurface site, Sweden - OS_PC_MetaG | ecosystem: Environmental > Aquatic > Deep subsurface > Groundwater...
TACAATGATTTGTTGATGAACTTTAATGATGAGGAAGCCGGCGAACTTGGTAAAAAGCTTTATGCGGAAATTACCGGAATTCAATACGGACGAATTGAAGATAGATATAACTGGCTGACTTTCGTAAAATAATTAATTTTAAACTTGACAAGTGCACGGGCGTACACTATATTTGTAGTGTACATCGGAGCACTATATGAAAACAATATTAACCGAAAGACAGCAGCAGATTTTAAATTTCATTTCCGACTCCATTGAAAATAATGGATTCCCGCCAACTTACCGTGAAATTGGAGCTCAGTTTGACATTTCCAGCACATTTGGTGTTAAGCGCCATATTGACGCTTTAATTAAAAAGGGTTATCTGAACTCGGAATCTAATACGAGCAGAACACTTTCCCTGGTACATGAATCACCTCCTGAAATAATAGAACTTCCAGTCGTTGGACGTGTAGCTGCTGGTTACCCAATTCTTGCGGAAGAAAATATTGAGGGTTCCATCGCAATAAATGCAAGCCTAGTTAGCAGAAATTCGCAATGCTTCGGTCTAAAAGTTAAGGGCGATAGTATGATTGATGCAGGAATTTTTGAAGGTGACGTTGTAATTGTTTCACCGCAGAGCGATGCCCGCAACGGTGAAATAGTTGTTGCCATGCTTTACGACGAGGCAACTTTAAAAAGATTTGAATACAATAATCAGATAATCCGGTTACTCCCGGAAAACAAAAATTATTCTCCAATCGAAGTTAAAGATAAAGAGAGTTTTTCGATAGTTGGAAAAGTTCTCGGTGTCTTCCGCTGGTATAATTAAGGTGATGATATGAAATCAAATATTTTTCTTGCAGCAATTAGCAATAGATACAAACTCAAATTTCTTTATAACTTGAACGAAATTGAATTAGATCCGTATTTTATAGCGAATAATAAATGCGGCAAAAAAGTTATTTATGGCAGAGTTAACAATTCTTTTGAAGTAAAAATGTTCGAATACGACAAAATTCTTAACATAAAAGTTTTAGATTACAGCAAATTTTCGCCGATTATTCCACTTATTCCTATGGCAAACTAAAAGGAAGAGGTATAAAATGGCAATAATTTCACATCAAGAGCGCGTTGATAAAATTATCAGCCAGTTTTGGCAGGATGGTTATTTAACACTCAGTAGAAAGTTCGGAACCTATCTTCCGAATCCGGATCCCATCGATTCGTTTGAAGTTGACGCTGTTGGAAAATTCAAGAAAAAAGTTGCAATTGGAATTGTCGTGAAGGACGAGGATTTCCAAGACAACAGACTAATTGAAAAAATTAAATACCTTACTGCAGCAAATTCTAATCAACCCAAAAGAAGCAGAACATTAATTCTGTCTGTCTCGAGAGAAAGACTAACAGACCTCGGAATTTTAATTGCTTCGCTCCCTCTCGAAAATCAAAAGCAGATAAAAATTATCGCGCAGGATTAGAAATTACTTCGCGCTTAAGTAAAATATTTTAGTTCGATTCACTATCTGTTATCGTTTCCTAACCCGAATTCCATTTAGCGTGTTCATCGAATTTGCACAGAACTCCCTCTCAAAACATCATTTTGCAAATATCAATAATTCGAAAAAAATTTGTCGTTGCATGTAAGCAAGATTAATTTTATATTTGTACTGCGATTGTCAGTACAATTAAAAAGAGTATGATATGAATAAATCGGCAACTATACAGGCTAGAATTGATCCAGGTGTGAAACAAAGAGCACAGAAGATTCTTAATAAATTGAATATTACTATGTCTGAAGCTATCTCTATTTTTTTAACCCAGGTTTCTCTAAATAAAGGAATTCCTTTTGAAATTAAAATTCCAAATGAATTGACCGAAGAGACGCTTCTAAAATCTGATACCGGTTTAGATCTCCACAAAGTTGAAGATAGTAGAGAACTATTCAAGGAACTCAGTAATTGAATTTATTCTATACTTCTCAATTCAAGAAGGATTTCAAAAGAGTTTCAAGTCAGGGCAAAGATTTGTCCAAACTTGAATTCATAATTGAGATTCTTATGAATAAAGAAGAGCTTAACCCCAAATTTAATGATCATCTTTTATCGGGTAAATGGAAAAATCATCGGGATTGCCATAGTGAGCCTGATTGGATTTTGATTTACAAATTGACAAATGTTTCCCTCACCCTGGAAAGAACTGGTTCACATTCAGAACTTTTCAAATGAGAAGCGCTTTATTTTATATTACTATTTGTTGATTTCATCTCAGGGAATACAAAAGTGCTGCGTTTTAGCAATGGCGCCTACCTTGACATTTAGAAGCCCTAAGACTATTTTTGGAAGTCTATTTTTAATTATTTGAGTTAGGATTGCCCAATATTTTAAAAAAACATGATCGTGAATTACTTGATGGCTTAAAAACAACCGGACAGATTCCACGACATATAGCGGTAATCATGGACGGAAACGGCAGATGGGCAAAGAAGCGCGGCTTACCAAGAGTTGCTGGTCACAAAAAAGGAATTCTAACCGTAAGAGAAATCGTTGAAGCGTGCGCGTTTGTTGGTGTGGAGTATTTAACACTTTATACTTTTTCTACAGAAAATTGGAATAGACCGCAAGAGGAAGTTTCTTATTTGATGAGGCTGGTTGTTAAAAGCCTTAAAGATGAAACCGACGAACTGCACAAAAATGGAATTAGACTCACGACTATTGGTGATATTTCGCATTTGCCTCAGGTGGTTCAAAATGAATTGAACGAGGCATTCGAAAAAACGAAAGATAATAAGCGAATGGTCTTAAATTTAGCGTTAAGTTATAGCGGTCGATCCGAAATAGTTAGCGCGGTTAAACAAATAGTTGCTGCCTCCAAAACAAAGGGTTTTGAAATTAGTAGTATAAATGAAGAAACTATTTCGAATTTCCTTTTTACAAGGGACATGCCCGATCCGGACTTAATGATTAGAAGCGGAGGCGAGTTCAGAATAAGTAACTTTCTTCTGTGGCAGTTGGCTTATGCAGAATTATTTGTTATAGATGTACTGTGGCCGGATTTTAAGTGTAAGCATTTAATTGAATCAATAAAGGATTTTCAAAGAAGAGAGAGAAGATTTGGACTTGTCAGCGAACAAATTAGGAAAAATCACCCCAAAAAGAGTAATGTCAAAATTCATTCCAAGCAAATTGCTCAAATTTAGTTTTATCTTTCTTTTAGCATTCACCGCAATTATAAATGCTCAATATCAACGAGCGAATTATAAAATTTTAGGTGTTTCGGTTGTTGGTAACAAGACCGCCGACCCAGCAACCATTATCGCTAACAGCGGGTTAAGAATAGGCGACGAAATTGAAATTCCGGGCGATCAAACCAATAATGCAATCAAACGCTTGTGGGCATTGGGTATATTCGATTCCAACATCGAAATTCAAATTGAGAAAAAAATTGATAACGGAGTTTATTTATTAATAAAAGTTGATGAATATCCCCGCATCGAAAAATACGTTCTTGAAGGCAACGACAAACTTGATGAAGAAGATTTGGATAAGGAAATAAGTTTTGTTACCGGTCAAACTATAAAACAGCAAGACGTTTATAAAACTAAATCAAAGATTAAAAAACTTTATGAGAAGGAAGGCTTTCTAAACGCTAAGATTGAACCGATACAATATAAGTTCTTCAAAGCGGACACATCCGACGATGAGATATTCGTAACATGGAAAAATATTGACGATCCTTCCGATGAATATGAAAGCGAATATGAATACGATTCAGATTCAAAAGTAAATATTCTTAGGAAGGTAACAGAAAGAATTCTTCTGAAGTATAAAATTGAAGAAGGAGAAGAAGTTGAAGTCCGCAAAATTAGTTTCACGGGTAACGCTGCTTTTGAAGATGGTGATTTGAAAGACGAATTCGAAGAAACAAGTGAAAGTAAATGGTGGAAATTTTGGTCAAGCTCTACTTTTAACCGTGAGGAATACACTAAGGACAAAGAGCTTCTGCTAAATTTCTATAGAAAGAACGGCTACAGGGACTTTGAAATTCTTTCAGATTCGCTCCGCTATTCAAAAGACAAAACCGAAGTTGACATCCATATTGCGCTAATTGAGGGACCCCAATATAAAGTTCGAAATGTAATTTGGGAAGGTAATACAGTTTACAAAGATGATATTTTGAGTGAACGATTGAATTTTGTTAAGGGTGATATTTTTGACTACGAGCGATTTAATCAAAACCTTCGATTTAATGAAAAGCAAACCGACGTGTCATCAGTCTATCAGGATAACGGTTATTTGGGATTTAATTTAAATACACGTGAAGAAAAAGTTGCGGAAGACTCTCTGGACATTTACGTCAGAATTGTTGAGAATAATCGTTTCAGAATCGGGCGCGTGGAAATAAAAGGAAATACTAAAACAAAAGATAAAGTGATCAGACGAGAATTATACACGATTCCCGGAGATTATTTCAGTAGAAATAATATTTTCACCAGTATTCAGCAATTGGCAAATCTGCAGTATTTCAATGTGGAGAAATTATATCAGACAGGCGTTAATCCACAGCCCGTAAGCGATAGCACCGTAAACCTTTCTTATTCAGTTGAAGAAAAATCGAGCGATTATTTAAATGCTTCTGTTGGTTACAGCGGTAATTTCGGATTCAGCGGCGCAATGGGCGTTACTCTCACAAATTTTTCAATTACCGAACCGTTCCAACTTGGCAGCGGACAAATATTTAGCTTCAACTGGCAGTTTGGCGTAGGCAATTATTATAGAACTTTTTCGTTAGGATTTACTGAACCATGGTTTATGGATACGCCAACATTGGTCGGATTCGATTTATTCGACACTCGTCAGAGGTATGTTTATGATTTACGTCAATCCGGAATTACTTTTAAAGTTGGAAGAAGATTGACCTGGCCGGACAGATATTTTTATATTCAAGGGCTTGCAAGATTTCAGTACAACGACGTAATAGATGGTCGAAACTTTTATGCTGAAGGCTTATCGCGCCAATACACTTTAGGCGCAACTGCTAGCCGTAACGATATTGATAATCCAATATTCCCTTCAAAGGGTTCAAAAATTTCTTTAAACATGGAGTTGTCCGGCGGTCCATTTATTCCCGGAGATGTTGATTACTTCAAAATAGATTTTAAAGCCGACGTTTACAGAAGGTTGTTTAATTCTAACCGTTTAGCCTTATACGCCGGAACCGAAATGGGTTACCTCGATGAGATTGTTAAAGGAACTTCAATACAGCCATTTGAGTTCTACTTCATGGGAGGCAACGGTTTAGTAATTGCAACTTCTCCTCTCCGTGGTTACGACGATAGAAGCATTGGTCCTAAAAACACTTATGGAGATGAAGCCGGTGGACGAGTTATGGCAAGGTTTACATTCGAGCTTCGCGCTGCTTTAGCTCTTGAACCAATGCCAATTTATGTTTTGGCATTTGCAGAAGCAGGTAATATATTTGCTAATCTACCAAAAACCGATTTCTTCGATTTGAAAAGATCAGTCGGTTTAGGCGCAAGACTTTTAATTAATCCAATTGGATTGATTGGATTTGATTTTGGATACGGGTTCGATCGGGAAAGCGTAATCGGCAAAAAACCCGAGTGGCTGTTTCACTTTCAATTTGGAAGAGGATTTTGATAATAATATTAATTTAATTACATGAGGTTATTGTGAAAAAAATATTCATCGTTTCTTTATTATTAATTGCAGTTAGTTTATCTGCTCAATCTTCAATTAAAATTGGTTTTGTTGATTCGCAAGTTATCCTTGCTCAATATGCGCCGGCTATCAAAGCTCAGAGCGATCTTGATGCGCTTACCGCAAAATGGAGCAAATCTAGAGACAGCATGGTTACTGTACTTCAAGCGCAGTATGGCGAATATGAAAAGCAAAAAGAATTAATGACAGCAGACAAACAAAGAGAAACTCAGCAGGCTTTGGTTAAAAAGCAGCAAGAAATTCAGTTCTATGAACAATCAAAATTTGGTCAGCCAAATGGTGAATTATACAGAAAGAACGAAGAGTTGTTATCGCCAATTAAAGAGAAAATCATGAATTCGATTAACGAAGTTGCAAAAGCAGAAGGCATGAATTTTATTTTCGATAAAACCGGCGACGTTTTATTATTGTATGCAGATTCTGAATATGATATGACTTACAAAGTTCTGGATAAACTGAAAAGAGGGAAATAATTTTAAATAAGGCTCAGTTATGAAAAAACTAATTCTTTTTTTGATTTTACTTTTTCCGGTTCTTAATCAAGCTCAGTTGAAAATCGGCTATGTAGATTCTGATACGATAATGAAAAATCTGCCCGATGCTCAGGATGCACAAAAAAAGCTTGATGGATTAATTGCCGAGTGGAAGGAAGATCTTCGTAAAATGGAAACCGATTTCCAAAAGAAGTATGAAGATTATGAAAAACGCAAGCTTATTTTAAGCGAGCAGAAGCGGGTCGAAACAGAAAAAGAACTTATAAAACTTGAGACCGACATCAATGATTACAGACAGAAAAAATTCGGTGTTAATGGCGAGCTTTTCACAAATCAAAATGATGTAATGAAGCCTGTTCAAAACAAAATATTCAATGCAATACAATTAGTTGCAAAAGAAAAAGAATTAGATTTTGTTTTTGATAGAAGCGGAGATATATTATTTTTGTATGCCAAAGAGGAGTATGACATTACGAATCTTGTTTTAGAAAAACTAAAATGATTATTGATGAAAATAACTTTGAAAGAAGCCGCCGATTTTATCGGCGGCAAAATTATTGGGGACCCCAATTGTGAAGTATTAAATGTCTCAAAGATTCACGAAGCGCAAAAGGGTGACTTAACATTTCTTTATCTTCCTGCCTACACAAAATATTTAGCAACTACCAAAGCCTCGGCAGTAATTGTAAAACCCGGAACTGAAAGACCTCACGAAAATATCTCTTTAATTGAATCATCTAATCCGGACGTTGCGTTTCAGTCAATTGTTAGAAAATATTTTTCGCCGGAATTTCCATTGGTAGGAATTGATACCAGCGCACAGGTTGATAAATCCGTTGTAATCGGTGATAGCACTGCGCTTGGCAAAAACGTTGTTATAGAAGAAGGCTGTGAAATAGGAAACAACACAAAAATTTTTCATAATACCGTAATTATGAAAAACTCAAAAATTGGTTCGGACACACTTATATTTCCAAATGTAACCGTTCGCGAAGGATGCATCATTGGCAGCAATGTAATCATTCATAGCGGAACAGTAATCGGTTCGGATGGGTTTGGCTATTCACCACGCAAAACAGGCGGGTACGATAAAGTTCCGCAGATTGGCAATGTAATTATCGAAGATGAAGTTGAAATCGGTTCCAATGTTTCAATTGATAGAGCGGCAATTGGATCAACCATTATAAAAAAAGGCGCAAAGTTAGATAACCTAATTCAAATTGCGCACAATGTTGTTGTTGGAGAAAATACTGCAATAAGCGCTCAAACCGGAATCTCCGGAAGTTCGACTGTTGGAAAGAATTGTATTTTCGGCGGGCAGGTTGGTATTACCGGTCATATCGAAATTGCCGATGGAACTATGATTGGGGCTCAATCCGGAATAACAAAAACTCTTACAAAAGGAAAGTACTTTGGAACCCCTGCCAAAGAAATGGGGCAAAGTCTTCGTCTCGAAGGTCATATTCGAAGTCTGCCTGACTATGCTCGAAAAATTAAAGAACTTGAAAAAAAGCTTAATAAAGTTGAAGAAAACTTGAAAAATAACGCTGAGGTAAAAAAATAATGCTCCAACAACAAAGAACTATAGATAAATCTGTTTCCATCTCAGGAACAGGATTGCATACTGGTGAAGTTTGTACAATGACTTTTAAACAAGCGCCTGAAAATTTTGGTATTAAATTTATCAGAGTTGATCTTGCGGATGCACCGGAAATTCCTGCGAATACTGATTACGTTATTGATACTGCAAGAGGAACGACAATTGGAATCGGCGAAGCAAAAGTTCATACAATTGAGCACGTTCTAGCTGCGATTGTTGGTTTGCAGATTGATAACATCAGAATCGAAATAGATGGAATTGAACCTCCTGTTGGAGATGGCAGCGCCATGCCTTATGTAGAAAAGCTTTTGGAAGCAGGATTTATCGCTCAAGAAGCGCCGAAAGATTATCTTATAATCACAGAAACTGTAACCATGACTAATGAAAATGAGCAAGTTGATATTGTTGCCCTGCCTCTTGATGGTTACCGTGTTACCGCGATGGTTGATTATCAAAATCCTGCATTGGGAAGTCAACATTCTGGATTGTTTGATTTAGAAAAAGAATTTGTTACCGAATTTGCTCCGGCAAGAACTTTTTGTTTTTTGAGCGAAGTTGAAGAATTAGCAGCAAATGGATTGATTAAGGGCGGTAACCTTGATAATGCAGTTGTTATTGTTGACCGCAAAGTTGATGAAAAAAGTCTTGATGATCTGCGTAAAAAGATCGGTTTAAAAGATCCAATTACCGTAGGCGAAAACGGATTCCTGAATGAAAAATCTTTGCGATTTAAAAATGAACCCGTTCGTCATAAAGTCCTAGATTTAATTGGCGATTTAGCTTTGATTGGCGTTCCAATAAAAGCTCAGATTTTAGCTGCAAGACCGGGACACAAAGCAAATGTAGAGTTCGCAAAAAAAATCCGCAAATTATATCAGCAGAAAAAACTTGTAAAAAAATATCAGAATGTTAAAACTGAGGGGATTGTATTCGATGTAACGGCTATTCAAAAAATTCTTCCTCACCGTTATCCTTTTTTGCTTGTAGATAAAATTGTGGATTTAGAATTCGACAAAAAAGTTACGGGTATTAAATCGGTTACATTTAACGAACAGTTTTTCCAGGGGCATTTTCCAGGTCAGCCTGTAATGCCGGGAGTACTTATTCTTGAAGCAATGGCTCAATGCGGCGGAATTCTTCTCTTAAATTCTCTTCCAAAACCCGAGACGAAACTTGTGTACTTTATGACAATAAATAATGCAAAATTCCGAAAGCCGGTTGTTCCCGGAGATCAGCTTGTTTTAGTCGCTGAACTTATCGAAAATAAAAAGAGGTATGTTTCCATAAGCGGTAAAGCTTATGTTGATAATAATTTAGTTGCCGAAGCAGAATTTATGGCGGCAATTGTAGATAAAAACAGTTCTAATAACGGATAACGAAATGAATATAATTCATCCAACTGCAGTGGTAAGCAGCAAAGCAGTTTTAGGCGATGGCAATGAAATTGGACCATTCGTTTTTATTGAAGACAATGTACAGATTGGCAATAACTGCATCATCGGTCCGAATGTGTGTATTTATAATGGCGCAAGAATTGGGAATGAAGTTAAAATTTATCAATCAGCTTCTGTTGCTAATGCGCCTCAGGATTTGAAATACGCCGGCGAAGAAACATTGTTTTATATTGGCGATAATACCACAATTAGAGAATTTACTACTCTTCACCGAGGCACAGTTGAAACTGGATTTTCCCAAATTGGCAGCAAATGTTTACTAATGGCTTATACCCATATTGCACACGACTGTGTAATTGGAGATAACTGCATTCTTGCAAACAGCGTTCAACTTGGCGGACACGTTGTAATCGAGGATTGGGTTATAATCGGAGGAACAACCCCTGTGCATCAATTCAGTAAAATTGGACAGCACGCGATGATCGGCGGCGGCTTTAGAGTAATCTCCGATGTTCCGCCCTATGTTCTTGCGGCGGGCAATCCTTTAAAATATTCCGGATTGAACCTCATTGGTTTACGACGCAGAGGATTCTCTAATGATGACATCGCAATTATAAAGGATACCTATCAGATATTATTTTCTTCTGAATTGAATTTTACTGATGCAAAAGCAAAGGTTGCCGATACTTATAACGATAATAAACTTGTAAATAATGTGCTCGAATTTATTCAAAAGAGCAACAGGGGTATTATTAAAAGATGATGTGGCATTTTCTTGATACGGAATTTAATAATGGCAAATTTAATATGGATTTTGATATTGAACTTGCAGGAAAATGTTCCGACGGTGAAGCATACTTTCGATTATATCAGTGGGAGCCGTATTGCATTTCTCTTGGAGCTAACCAAAATGATTCCGATCTAAATCTGACAAAATGCAGACACGATAATATTGATGTAGTAACTAGACCAACAGGCGGTAGAGCAATTCTCCATGCTGAAGAAATTACATATTCTGTCGTAATCCCTGCAGCTTTTGGATTGAGTGTAAAAGATATTTACTCCAAAATTTCTATGGCATTGGCGGGCGGTTTGGGTCTTTACGAGCCTGCGTTAAAAGAAGTTGATTTAGAAACATTTCAACCTGACTTCCCTTCCCTTTTGAATAAACCTGAGGGAAAGCTTTGTTTTTCCAGCACCGCAAAAAGTGAAGTAAAATATGACGGCAGAAAATTAATCGGAAGCGCACAGCGAAAAATGGAAAAAGCAATCTTGCAGCACGGATCTATTTTATGCGGAAGATTCCACGAAAATTTAGCAGATTATTTAGTCGATCAATCTAATATTAAATTTTATAAAGACGAGTTAAAGACAAAAACCATTACTATCGAAGATATACTCGGAGAACCTGTTGATTATATTAGATTGAAAGATTGTTTGAAACAAGGATTTGAATCATTCTGGTCAATGAATTTTACCAATACAAATATTAACTATTCGACAGCCAACGAAATTATCTTTTAACAATTCATTGACGATTCTGACATGCGAGCAATACTACTTATACTTCTTATAAATTTTACTTTGAACGCTCAGGATGCTCTTGAAATTAAAAAACACCTGAAAGGCAAAACTGTTTTTGATATTTGTAATGACGGCGAAAATTTATGGATTGCGACTCATGGTGACGGAGTGTACAAGTATTCTCCTAAAAAGAATAAATGGAATAACTACTCTACTCAGAACGATGAACTTCAGATTAATTTGTTTTATTCTGTTGCCGCAAATAAAAAATATGTTTGGGCAGGTTCAACAGACGGACTGTTCATTTTTGATAAGCAGCGCGGTAAATGGAGTAAGCGTAAATTTGGGAAAGGCGGGCAATTAAGCAACTGGATTCGCTCGCTTGAATACGATCCTTTTATTGATGCCGTTTGGATTGGACGGTTTCAATATTTAACAAAGTACGACGTAAAAAGAAGACGTTTCACCGATTATGATCTTACCATTAAAAAGGATGAAAAATCAAATACCATTAAGGTAATTGAGGTTGACGGCGATAGTCTTGTTTGGTTTGGAACGGAAAACGGCTTGCACAAGTACAACAAAAAAAAGGATATTGATGAAAAGGGATCGATTCTGTATTATGACAACCGCCTAAATTATTTTAATGGCGAGGGTCAAGAAGTTTCCATTGCCTCAATTTTATTTGAGCAGGGATTTATCTGGATTGGATTAGATGAATTTATTACCAGAGAGAACAAAAATTATAATGTAGGCGGTTTATACAAATTTGACAGACGAAATGAATGGACCCGCTTCGATACCCGCAATGGCATGAAGGGAAACGGAGTTTTCGATATTGAACTAATAGGTAATTATTTATGGGTATCGCAGTATCAATTTATTGCGAGCACAAAGGAAGGTTACGGACGCGGGTTGGTTTTAGTTAATAGAATTACCGAAGAAGTAAGCCCAATTGTGGATAACCAAATTCCTGAAAATATTTACAAAATACATTTCTTCGGTAATTCCGTTTGGCTTGGAACAGGCGAAGGATTGGTTGAAATAGATTTATCAAATAATTTTGTAGAACATTTTAAAAGTAAAAAATAAAATGACAGAGTTTAGCGCAAAAGCATTAAATCATATCAGAAAAAAATTCAAAGGCAAAAAGATTGCTGTCATCGGCGACTTAATGCTCGACGGATATTATTGGGGCGATGTTAAAAGAATTTCTCCCGAAGCTCCCGTTCCAATTGTTGAAATAGAAGATGAATTTTTCCGTTTCGGAGGCGCTGCGAATGTTGCATTAAATCTCCTTACGCTTGGAGCA
>Ga0180009_10006662_pt1 | contig 12044 bp, 11 predicted proteins | sample OS_PC_MetaG_FD_123537 | JGI IMG/M metagenome (GOLD analysis project Ga0180009, IMG submission 123537) | Groundwater microbial communities from the Aspo Hard Rock Laboratory (HRL) deep subsurface site, Sweden - OS_PC_MetaG | ecosystem: Environmental > Aquatic > Deep subsurface > Groundwater...
CGCGGTGCTGGACGGCAACCTGCTCGCGGCGCAGCTGGCGGTGGCCGATTCCCTTGTCTACGCGCGGGGCGAGTCCGGGCCGACCGCGCGTGGGGTTTGTCTCGCGCGCTCGGACCGCACTCCTGGGGAGGCTCCCCGCCTCGCGCGCCCGCGCCGGGTCGCCATCCGCGACCTGCTGCGGCTGGGAGCCGACGCGCTGCCCCCGTTGCCCCCGTTGCCCCCCCCCGGCCACCCTGGACGGGTCAGAACGCCGGTGATACGGTGACTTCAGGCCCCCGATGCGTACCTGTCCGCGATGCAAGACCAGCTACCCTGAAGACGCCCGTTTCTGCCCCGAGGACGGCGTGCAGCTCGTCGTGCCGGGTGACAGCGGAGACCCCCACATCGGCAAGGTCCTGCTCGGCCAGTTCGAGGTGCGCGAGATCTGCGGCAGGGGCTCGATGGGTACCGTCTACCGCGCGTGGCAGGAGAACATGGAGCGCGACGTGGCGGTCAAGGTGCTGCGACGCGACCTGCTGCGCGACGAGAAGGTGGTGAAGCGGTTCCACCGGGAGGCCCGCGCGGTCGCGCGGCTCTCCCATCCCAACATCATCACCGTCTATCTGGTGGGAGACACGGACGATGGGCTGCCCTTCCTGGTGATGGAGCATGTCACCGGCGTCAGCCTGGACCAGGCCTGCTCCGAGGCCGGGCCGATGCCAGTGGTGCGGGCGATCCACATCGCCAGGCAGATCGCTGCCGCCCTGACCGAGGCCCACACGCACCACATCGTGCACCGCGACCTGAAGCCGGAGAATATCCTGCTCTCGTCGAAGAAGAACTCCCCTGACTTCGTCAAGGTGCTCGACTTCGGCATCGCCAAGATACTCTACGCCAACGACGAGCCGCTGACTCAGACCGGCGCGATCTTCGGCACGCCGCACTACCTCGCTCCAGAGCAGGCCTCGGGGTCCGAGATCGACCACCGCTGCGACCTCTACGCCCTGGGGGTGATCCTGTTCCGTATGGCCACGGGGCGCCTGCCCTTCGACAGCGAATCGGGGATGGAGGTGTTGATCCAGCACCTGCGCGAGCCGCCGCCTCGCCCCCGCGATCTGCTGGCCTCGATCCCGCAGCCGCTGGAGGACGTCATCCTCCGTTGTCTGGCCAAGGCCGCCGACGAGCGCTACCAGTCGGGAGAGGAGCTGAGCGAGGGGCTGGGGCGGGTCGTCGCCGGACTGCGCGGGACAGCGACCCACGAGGTCGCCGCCGAGGAGAGCCCGGCCGATGGTCGGGCCTGTCCGCCCACCGTCGCGGCGGTGCCGGGCCCCAACGACTCCGATCCACGCTTCCATGTCCCGGGCGACCGGACCCTCGCCGCGTTGACGCCGACGGACAGCGACATCGTCCCGTCGGTCCCGCAGCGCCAGCCCACGCAACCCACCGACCTGGTGGTGCCGCCCCCTGCCCCGTCGCCCGCGCCCGTGGGCTCGACCACGGTTGGGCTCGCAGCCGAGCTCACCAGTCGTCGGCGTCTGCTGCACCTGCTGATCGCGCTGGGCTCTGTTCTGTGCGGCTCGGCGGTTGGTGCCGCGGCCCACTGGGTCAGGAGCGGCAGGAGCGGCGACCGCGAGCTCGCTGCTCCAGAGCCCGACTTCAGCCGCGGGCCGGTCGCCATGGATGGATCGATCGCCGCCACGAGCCCCGACGCCGCACTCCCGCCGGCCACCGCACTCCCGCCGGCCACCAGGCCCCCGCCCGCGACCAAGGCGGGCGAGACCGGCCGCCCCAGGCGGCCACGCAGGCCGCGGAAGCCGGGGAAAGTCGGTCCCGGGCCGGTGGGCAGGGTGAAGTCCACCGACCACTCTGATCCCCCGGCAGACACACACCACACGCCGCCCGCCCCGGTTGCGCCCGCACCAGACCCGGAGCCGCAGCCCGAGCCCAAGAAGAAGAAGGACGACTTCTACGATCTGGTGGACTGAGGGATGTTCGGCTCGCAGCTCATGCTACCAGGGGGTTGATCCACCTGAGGCGCGGGAAGCGGGCGAAATCGGTGTCGGTGGAGCACAGGGTACAGCCGTTCTCGATCGCCAGCGCCGCGAGGTGAGCATCGGTGGTCAGGTTGCCGGCGGTCCCCGTTTCCTCGAGCAACCCCTTCAAGATGCGCCAGTGCTCTTCACCCGCCAGCAGCAGCCGGACGATCGGCATGGCCAGCCACCCGTCCACGACCTCGACGGCCTGCTTGACGGTCAGTGGTTTGGGAAAGACCCTGCCATTGGTCGTGACACGAACGAAGCCGAGCACCACGATCCACGGTAATGCCACCGGCTCCTCGTCGTCGAGTGCCCTCTGCAGCCAGTGCCGCGCTGCCTCGTGATGAACACTGTCTCGATTGGTGGCGTAGAGCAGCAGGTTGAGATCTACCAGAATCACCGAGACCTACTTTCTCAGCTGCAGCTTGCGCAGGATCTCGTCATCCTCGAACATCTGGGCCAGTGTGAGCGCCCGGTCCAGATCGATCGTCCCAACTGGCTTGCCCATCGAGAAGGTCGGGCAGCTGCAGGCATGCCGAGGGCGCTCGGGAGCGGGCTCGATCCCTCTGCGCAGGGCGGCATTGAGCACCCTCTTCAGAGACACATTGGTCTTCTGAGCCTTCTTCTTGAGCAGCCTCATCAGGTCATCTTCGATGTCAACGGTGGTCCTCATACCAACATATTAGCATCATATGCCATGGCATCAACGCATACCAGTCCGCCCGGCTGCCAGACAATTGGAGTTTACATCAAGAAAACAGCTAGTTGCCGACCTTTGTCCAGCAGGCCTTCTCTGCGCCGAGCTGGATGCAGTCGTACTGCCCCAAATCAGCCTCGTCCCGGCAACTGTCGGCCTCGTCCGGCGCACCAGGGTCGCACTCGGTCGCCAGGCAGAAGCTGACGAACTGCCCCGACCCCATGTAGAAGCACTTGCTCCCGGAGGGGCAGCGCCAGTAGTCGGTCTTCGAGTTGTTGTCCTCGTAGTACTTGCAGCCGACGAGCGTGCAGTACCCCCCCTGCATCACGACCTTGCCGCCCGCATCCTTCTGCTCGAGGAGGCAGTACTGATGAGGCCCGCAGTGCTGGCTGCCGGTGCAGGGCCCGCCGATCAGGGCCTGCTGGTTGCCCCGGCTGAGGCAGATGCCGCTGCCTTTCATACAGATCGAGTCGGGGTTGAGGAGATCCTTGTTGCCGCAGTCGGCGTCGGTCTTGCACGCCGGGAACAGACAGACCTCGGCGTGGTCGTTGAGCACGACCGAGGCCGGGTGGCAGGCGACGCCCGCGTGCGACGGCGACCCGGTCGCGCAGGGGTTGCTGTCGTTGCTGTCGAAGCTGGGGACACACCCCAACAGACAGAAGGTCTTGACACTGCCCGCAGCGACCGGCACCTGGGTGCAGACCGCCCCCTCGGGGCAGGTGTCCTCCTTCTCGGTGGTGGCGATGTTCTCCATCGTACAGTCGCCGAGAGCGCACACGCCGCAGCCCCACCCCGTGGCGAGATCGCAGCCCGTGCTCCCCAGGTCCAGGCAGACCGCACCGCCGGTGCACCCCACGCCGCCCTTGGCGGGGTCGCAGGGGGCGCCGATGTTGGCCTTGACGTTGCCGTCGTCCAATCGAAAGTCGGGGGGCGTGATGGCCTCGAGTCGGTGATCGAAGGGGCCCAGGTCCGGGACGACGTCGTCGCTGCAGGCCACGAGCCCAGCTGTCACCAGCAGGAGCCATCGCATGCTGCGCTTCGTGTCGGGGGTTCTGGAGCGTGGTGCTGCCAAGTCGAAACCACAGGGTGGCCCGGGCGGCGCGCCGCCCGGGCACAGGCCCTACCTACGGGGTGGGCAGCGGGCTCCGGACGGTGGTGCCGGACGCGGTGTCGTCCAGGCAGAAGCCGAGCGGGTCCTTTACGTTGGCCGTGGCGATGCCGGCCAGCGTACGGCACTTCATGTTGGTCGGGTTGCCGGTCTCGCCCCACGATTCGCAGCCCAACTGTGTGAACACGTCACAGGAAAACACCGTACCGAAGTCGCACACCGGGCCCTTGGTCATGCTCGGGCCACCGGCAGAGATCCCGCTCCAGTTGCGGCACTCGTAGTCGCCGAGGTAGTCGCTGGCGTTTCCGCGGCAGGAGGGTGCGTCGGCCAGCGTGCACTTCTTCTGGCACAAGCCGCCGGAGTAGATCCTGTTGCAGTCGGAGGTGGCGTCGCAGGCCCGGATCGCCAGCGTGGTGGCGAAGGCGCAGCCGCGGGTGGTGCAGTACCCGTTGCGGTACTGCGTGGTGCAGTATCCGCCACCGGCGCAGGTGCCGCCGGTGCAGGTGTTGCTGCAGCACTCGCCGTCGTCCTTGCAGGCGGTCCCCATCTTCTTCATCATCTTGCTCCAGTCGAGCTCGAACAGACAGGTCTGGTTCTTCTCGCAGTCGAGGTCGCTGTTGCAGGTGTCGCCCACCTTGGCCCCGACCTTGAACGTACCAGCCGGATGCACATCGCACAGACCGCTGGCCGTGTCGCACTTGCCCGGCTTGGAGCAGCGTCCCTCCTTGTAGGTGCAGTACTTGTGCCCCTCGAGGTCGGCGCAGACGTAGTCTGTTTCGCACTCGCTGTCCTGGGTGCAGCCGTCGGTGTCGCCGCGGATGTCCAGCACCAGGCACTTCTCGCCGGTCTGGCAGTTGTCGGTCTTTGGGTTGCAGGTGGTGCCGATGTCGACCAGGCACTCCTCGTCCTTGGTGCAGCCCTTGCGCGAGCAGACCGTCTTGTCGAACACACCCCAGGTGGCGCCGGCCCCGGGGTCGCAGGCCAGCTTGCCGTCGCAGGTGTTGGTTCCGAGCTGGGGATCGCAGAACTTGAGGCAGAACGCCTCGATGCCGAGGCATCGGCCGGTCGCGACCTCGCAGGTCCAGCCCTGGCCGACTGCCGATACGCAGTCCGCATCGCTCGTGCAGTTGGCGTTGATCGAGACCTCGAGCTCCGAGCTGCACTGGTTCTTGGTCAGGTCGGGGCAGTTGTCCTCGACCACCAGTGGGGTGGCGGGATCGTCGGCCACGCAGTTGCAGGTGCAGATGCCCCAGCGGGTGCCGTCATCCTCGGTGCCCAGGCTGAGGCACAGGTTCTTGTCGCCGCACTGGGTGGGGTTCTCGCAGAAGCCGCCGGTGCCGCACTTGCCGGTGCCGATGCCGGTGCAGTCGGTGTCGCCCGTGCAGGGCTTGGAGGAGCAGTACTTGCCCAGGAAGGCCGGGTCACACTCGGCCGCAGGTGGTGCGTCCGGCCCGACTTCGAGCCCAACTATTGTCTCGCTGGGGACCTGCCCATCTCCGCCGTCGAAGTTGATGCCCTCACCAGGTGCTGGCCCGTCACTACCGCCGTCGTCGCTGCATGCGAGCAGCAGCGAGCCCACAGCCAGGATCGACACAAGACTAAGTGCTAGCTTTCTCATGGTGCTCCATCTCCCTGCCAGTGTGTTGGGTATCTTTGATGTTCCGGGGAACTGTTGTGGCCCCACATGTGGTCCCGAGGCGCATAACTCGATTTGGCTGGACCGTCAAGAGAAAAGAATGGCATGCGGGATCGTTAACTAATCAATATCACTACCAACGCGGCTGCGAGTTTGCAAGACCCACGCCACGGCCTCCTCGACAAAATAACATCGTGATCCTGGTCTGTTGCACAGGGGCGCCGAACCGGGTGCATGACAGCGGCGTCAGGGGGAAGCACGGCAGCCGCGCCAGTATTTGTGCAACCATCCGATCTCAATGCACAATACACGGTGTGCGCATCCGCCCACAGGCACTGCTTTGTCTTTGTGCTCGACGGCGCTATGCTGTTGGTGTGCGGCTCACGATGATTCCCATGCTCTTGATGTTTGTGGTGCCCGGTGTGTCTCATGCCCAGCACCCTGGACACCTGGGCAAGCCGACTCCACGCCACACGTCAGGTGCGGCCAAGCAGGTCCGACTCGGCGCCCTACCCAAGTGGCCCCGCCGCCCGGACCCCAAGCCGATGGTCACGGCTCACTACCTGGACATCTCGGTGGAGCTCAAGGGCGGCAAGCTCAGGGTGGTCAAGCTCGCGAAGGGGGAGTTCTCTGCCGGCCCGGTGACGATCCGGCGGTTCCGTGGCAGGTTCGAGGTCCGGCTCCACGCCCACGGGCTGCTGCTGGACGTGGTGCGGTTCGACCTGCCGCTCACCGCCGCTGCGGAGGACCAGACCAGCCCTGGCAAGAGCACCAGCCTGGGCGATCGCCTGGGGCTGGGGCTGGCCAAGGGGGTGACCGGCCGCACCGTGGTGCGGGTGCCCTTCGACGATCGATTCACCAGGGCGGCGATCCACGACACAGTGTCCAGGAAGGTCGTGAAGGTCGACCTGACGGTCGTCCTGCCGCCGCCGCCGAAGACCAGGCCTGCCACCGACCTGCGCGTGCGTTCGTTCGGCAAGGGGCTGGAGGACACGGCCGTCCTGAAGGGGGCCAGGGGCGGCAAGAAACCCGAGAAGCACAAGCAGCGACAGAAGAAGAGCGGCAAGCAGCCCTGATCACGTGGACTGCTGCCGCGCCTCGCCGGCGTCGGCGTCGGGCGGTATCTCCGGCTCGCCCCGGACCCTGCGCCTGAGGTAGAGGAACACCGCCTGCACCGCCGAGACCAGGGGCACGCCGAGCAGCGCGCCGATGGCGCCGTAGGTCCGCTCTCCGGCCACCACGGCGAAGATCACCACCACCGGGTGGATCTTGGCCGCGGTCCCCATGATCTTCGGGTTGAGCAGGTTGGCCTCCAGCAGGTGGATCGCGATGATCCAGCCCAGGACCAGCACCGCCTTGACGATGTCCACACCATGCTCGCCCGAGGCGAGCGCCACGATCACGATCGGGATCGAGGAGAGGATCGAACCGAAGATCGGGATCAGGCTCATCACCCCGGCCAGCAGGCCGAGCAGCAGGGCGTACTTGACGCCGATCAGCGTGAGCCCGATCCAGGTCAGCACGCCGTTGATGGTGCAGATGATCAGCTGGCCGCGGATCGCGCCCGACAACCCCTTGTCGATCAGCCGGATCACGTTGTCGAAGTCGCCGAAGTACCGCTCCGGCACAAGGTTGCGGAACCAGCGCAGGATGCGTTCGGTGTCGAGCAGCAGAAAGGCGCTGATCATCAGCACCAGGATGAAGGTGGTGATGGCGCTGAGCAGCAGCAGCAGCGCCTTCTGGCCCAGGCCCAGCGCCTGCTGCAGGCGCGTCTCCGACCGCGCCACGAACTTGTTCAGGTAGCTGTTGATCGAGTCGGAGATCTTGCCGGCGGTGCCCTCGTGGCGCTCCGGCTGCGGGGCCGGGACCCGCAGCACCCACCGCCCTCGCTCGACCTGCATCACCTCCAGCTCCAGGTTCTCCAGCTCCAGCTCCAGCTTGCCCCCCGTCGCCGGCTGCAGCCGGATCCTGGTCGGCGCGGGGGCCGGCCTCGACGCTGGCTGCTCTGGCCTGACCTCCACCCCCAGGCTGGCCTCGGCCCACGAGGCCACCGCCGGGATGTAGTTCGCGCGCACGCGCTTCCAGAACGCCGGAGTCTCCTTGACGATGCGCTTGAAGTCCCCGCTGAGCCTCGGAACGAAGGATGTGGCAAACAGCCCCATCAGGCTCAGCAGCACCAGGTAGACCGCGATGACCCAGACGAAGCGCGGCAGCCTGCGTTGGCCGAGCTGGAGCCCGCAGAGGAAGCGGAGCACCGGCGCCAGGACAAAGGCCACAAGCACCGCCAGCACGAAGGGCAAGATGACCGAGCGGAAGAGGATCAGGATCAGGCCGACGAAGGCGAGGAAGCCCCAGAGCCGGGCGGTCTGGCGCAGCCAGCCCCAGAAAGTGCTGCCGGCGGCGGTGCGACGGCGATCGACCTGGGGCCAGTCGTCCCGCCGGGGCGCGGTCTCGACGGGCTGGTCTTCCGGCGGGGCCATGGGCGGCGAATCGTCGCTCATGCCGCGGCTCCCCGTCTATCTCGCGCGGCCTCGCCCTCGCCCTTTCGGCGTCCCCAGGCGACGCCCACCGAGCCCCATGCCCCACAGTGGGTGCAGCGCCAGAACAGGTCGCTCTGGGTGTGACCGCACGCGTCGCAGCGGTAGCCCCTGTCCGCGCGCTTGAGCAGGGAGAGCATCTCCTCGAACGCCCGCCTGATCTCGTCCGGGTCTCCGCGCTGCAGCACGAGCCGCCCCACCTCGCGGCGGGCCGGCAGCAACCCGGGCGCGTCGGCCAGCAGGTCGTTGAGCGCGGCGAGGGCCCGCTCGGGGTTGCGGCGGGTATCGAACCGGGCATGCGCCAGGCGCAGGTGGATCTCCTTCGGGTGCTGCTGGATCAACCTGTCCAGCAGCTGCTCGAGCCGCTCGAGCTGGCCCAGCTCGAACAGCACGTTCTCCAGCCTCGGCGCGAAGAAGGAGGCCAGGGCGGGCCTCAGGGTCAAGCAGCGTTCCCACAGCCTGGCCGCGGCCAGCGCCTCGTCGCGGCGCTGCTGGTACAGGGCCAGCACGTGCAGCGCATGGACCGAGTCGGGCCGGGCCGAGAGCGACCGGCGCAGCTGCTTGCGCGCCGCGGGCAGGTCGCCGGCCTCCAGCAGATCCGCGGCGTGCTGCGCCAGCAGGTGGGCCTGAATCGCCCGGGTGTCCTTCTTGAGCAGCTTGCCGATCCTGCGCCGGGCGGCGGCGGCCAGCTCCCACCTGCCGTCCTCCTCGTACAGGCGCGCCAGCTCCTGGAAGCTCTCGGCGCGCCTCTTGTCCTGGGAGACGAGCCACTCCAGCGCCTTGATCGCCCGGCGCGGGAAGCCCGCCGCCTCGAAGTCCAGCGCCAGCTGCTGGTGCACCCGCAGGCGCGTCTTCTTGTCCACGTCACGCCGGACCAGCACGGCCTGGTGCACCCGCACCGCGCGCTCGTGCTCCCCGCGCTTGCGAAACAGGGTGCCGAGCGCGAAGTAGGCCTCCACCGTCTTCGCGTTGCGCTTCAGCGCACCGATGATCTCGTCGATGGCGCCGTCGGAGTCGCCCTCCAGCAGCTCGACCAGCGACCGGGCATAGGCCCGCCCCTCCTGTGCGGCACGCTGGAGCGGGCGCCGGTCCGGCGCGTAGTAGCGGCCGAGCAACGTGCCGACGATCAGCAGCAGCAGACAGACGCCGACCACCAGCACCAGGTTCATCAGCGCTCCTCGTCCGCTTCCCGCAGCGCCGCGGCGAGCAGCGCCGCGTCCTCGTCGGTGCCGCTGTCCGCCGGGGCCGGCCGGCGCCTGGTGGAGGTCTCGGGCAGGTCCTCGAGCGGGGCGGGATGGTCCACCGGCAGGTTGCGCAGATCGGTGAGCTCGCCCTCCAGGCTGTTGATGAAGCGGCGCTCACGCCGTCGCTCCCAGGCGCGCCGGAACCATGACGGGAAGAACAGCACCACCGCGATCACGAAGCCCATCACGATCGAGATGGCCATCACCAGGGCCAGGGGGGACTCGTACTCCACCGTCGGCAACGGGTCGCTCCAGTCCAGCTGCACCGTCGGGTAGCGAACGACCACCCACTCGCTGTTCTGCGCCAGGAAGTAGGTCAGCGTCCCGCCGAAGAACAGCAGCAGCAGCACCAGCACCGAGACCGACAGCGTCTTGACCAGGCGGCTCACCGGCCCGCCTCCTGCTCGACCTCGCCCGTCAGACCCTTCATCACCGGGAGAAGCCGGTCCCACGTCGACCACAGGTCCTCGCTGATCACCTTGGCCCCGCCCACGACCGGCATGAAGTTCGTGTCCCCGTCCCACCGCGGCACCAGGTGGTAGTGGCAGTGCCGCTCAATGCCCGCGCCGGCGGTCCGGCCCAGGTTCATGCCGAGGTTGATGCCGTGAGGGTGCACAGCCTGCCACAGCGCCGCGGTCGCGCGGCGCAGCAGCTCGGTCAACACGGCGTGGTCAGCAGCGTCCAGCTCCGACGGGTCGGCCACATGCCGCCGGGGCACCACCATCAGGTGGCCGTTGTTGTAGGGGAACCGGTTGAGGATGATCAAGGACCGCTCGCCGCAGGACAGGATCAGGTTGTCGCGGAAGCGATCGGGGCCCTGCCCTGGCAGGTCGCAGAAGATGCAATCCTTGCGCGCGGCCCTGCCGCCGGACCGCTCCTTTTCGGCCTCGTCCAGGATGTACACCATACGCCAGGGCGCCCACAGTCGATCCATTGACACTGCTCCAGGTGCTCATTATAGGTCCGGGGCACACGGGTCGCGAATTTTGGGCTTTGGCGCCTGTCTCGGGGGGCTACTCGTCGCTCTTGAGGTGCAGATCGCCGAGCTTGTCCTTGAGCAGGTCGCCCAGGGTGGAGCGGGCGCCGCCGGGCTTGTAGCCCTGGATGTCGGCCACCTCGTCCTGCCGGGCAGCGGCCTTCATCGACAGCGCGATCTTGCGCTCTTCCGTGTCGAGCGTGATGATCTCGGCCCGCACCGGGTCGTTGGGGGTCAGCAGCTTGCGCGGATCGTCCACTCGCTCGTCGGCCATCTCGGAGACGTGGATCAGCCCCTCGACGCCCTTCTCCAGCTCGACGAAGGCGCCGAAGTCCAGCACCTTGATCACCTTGGCCTCGATGATCTTGCCCACCGGGTAGTCGTACGGGATCCGATCCCATGGATCTTCGATCAGCTGCTTGATGCCGAGCGAGATCTTGGGCTTCTCGCCCTCCATCTCGATGTTGAGGATCACCGCCTCGACCTCGTCGCCCTTCTGGAACATCTCGGACGGGTGCTTGATGCGCTGGGTCCAGGACAGGTCGGAGATGTGCACCAGCCCGTCGATGCCCTCCTCGATCTCGACGAAGATGCCGAAGTCGGCGATGTTGCGCACCCGCCCCTTGACGATCGTGCCCAGCGGGTACTTCTCGGACAGGGTCTCGTAGGGGTTGGGCTCGAGCTGCTTCATGCCCAGGCTGATGCGGTTGTTCTTGGCATCGATGTCCAGCACCACCGCCTCGACCTGGTCGCCGATCGCCAGCACCTTGGACGGGTGCTTGATGCGCCGGGTCCAGCTCATCTCCGAGACGTGGATCAGCCCCTCGATCCCCTCCTCCAGCTCGACGAACGCGCCGTAGTCCTTGAGGCTGACCACCTTGCCGCCGACCTTGGCGGCCACCGGGTACCTCTCCTCCGCGTAGGTCCAGGGGTCCTCGGTGATCTGCTTCAGCCCGAGGGAGACCCGCTCGGTGTCGGCGTTGTACTTCAGCACCTTCACCTTCACCTTGTCGCCGACCTGGAACATCTCGGAGGGGTGGTTCACGCGGCCCCAGGACATGTCGGTGATGTGCAGCAGCCCGTCGATGCCGCCAAGGTCGATGAACGCGCCGTACTCGGTCAGGTTCTTGACCACGCCCTCGACGATGGTGTCCTCCTTGAGCTTCTCCAGCGTCGAGGCCTTGAGCTCGGCGCGCTCCTTCTCCAGCAGCACGCGGCGGCTGAGCACGATGTTGCCGCGCTTCTTGTTGAACTTGATCACCTTGAACTTGAAGGTCTTGCTGATGAAGGAATCGAGGTTGCGCACCGGCCGCAGGTCGACCTGCGATCCGGGAAGGAACGCCTTGACGCCGCCGCGGATGGTGACGGAGAGTCCGCCCTTGACCCGCTGGGTGATGGTGCCCTCGATCAGTTCGTCGCGCTCGCAGGCGGCGCTGATCTCGTCCCACACCTTCAGCTTGTCGGCCTTCTCCTTGCTGAGGACGATCAGCCCCTCGTCGTCCTCCTTGCTCTCCAGCAGCACCTCGACATCGTCCCCCTCCTTGACGTGGACCAGGCCATCGGTGCCGATGAACTCGTCGACGGGGATCTGTCCCTCGGACTTGAACCCGATGTCGACGATCACGTACTCCTTGGCCACGTGGATCACGCGCCCCTGGACGATATCGCCCTCCTTGAAATCCTCATTCTGGATGCTGGCCTCGAACATCTCGGCGAAGTTCTCGGCGCTGGTGCTGCTGTCTGAAGTCTCGACCATGTGAACTACGAAGCTCCCTTCCAGATTTAGTCTCTGAGGCTATTCCCACAATATTGCAGGGTTTTGCACCAAAGC
>Ga0180009_10006663_pt1 | contig 12042 bp, 10 predicted proteins | sample OS_PC_MetaG_FD_123537 | JGI IMG/M metagenome (GOLD analysis project Ga0180009, IMG submission 123537) | Groundwater microbial communities from the Aspo Hard Rock Laboratory (HRL) deep subsurface site, Sweden - OS_PC_MetaG | ecosystem: Environmental > Aquatic > Deep subsurface > Groundwater...
AGGTGCGACTTCTGCAACTACTGGCGCGAGCCGCGACGCCAGGAGTCCCTCGATCTTGCTGATGTGGTGCGGCGACTTGACTCGGTGTTCGTCGTCTTCTGCGGCGGGGAGCCGTTGCTCCGCGGCGATATCGTGGACATCGTCCGCAGGGTCGCCATGGTCCCCGGCTGGCGCTACCACGTCCTGATCACCAACGGCTATCTGCTGACCCGCGAGAAAGGGCTGCTGCTCGACGAGGCGGGGCTGCACCAGCTCAACGTCTCGCTCGACTGGCCCGATGATCGCCAGAGCGAGGAGCGGGGGCTGAGGGGGCTGTTTTCGCGCATCGAGCGCGCGGTGCCGGCCCTCACCAGCGAGGGCGTCGAGGTGAACCTCAACACGATCATCATGCGGGACAACCTGCGCGAGATGCCCGCCATCGCGCGTCTGGCCGCCGAGTGGGGCGCCAAGGTGACCTTCACGCTGTACTCCGAGCACTGCAACGGCAACGACAGTCACCAGTTCCGGCCCGAGGAGTGGGGGAGGCTGGGCGAGGTGGTGGAGCAACTGATCGAGCTCAAGGCCCGCCACCACCACATAACCAACAACCAGTTCTACCTGCGCGAGTGTGTCCAGTTCATCGGGGGCAAGCGGATCCCCGCCTGCCCCGCTGGACAGAAAATGGTCCACATCTCGCCCCGGGGTATGGTCAAGCCCTGCGCGGACCTCGAGCCGATCTGCCACTACACCGAGTTCGACAACCGCTCGTACGCCGGATCGGGCTGCGACCTGTGCTGGATGGCCTGTCGCGGCGAGGTGCAGGCGCCGGTGAACTTGGCCCGCATCCGAGAGGTGGTGGGCTGGGGACAGGCTCCGTCGTCCAACCCGCCGTGATCACAAGGCGCCTGCGCAGAAACGTGCATTCTTCTGCGGCGGTACTAATACCGTGTGGCAAGAGTGCACGTTTTCGGTCAGACGCCCAGTGATTCCGGAGGCCTGGAAGGTAGTAGCCTGTCCCCCTAGCGGGGTCGACCTGCTTCCACGCGGCCTGCACCGCGTCGGCGTATTGCGAGTCGTAGGCCAGCACGTGGAGCATGGAGCGGACCCAGGCATCCTGCGGCGTGGCGTTGGCCTGGCTCAGCGGCAGATCGGACAGCTTCTTGTCCAGCAGGGTCTTGGCCTCTGCCTCGGTGAAGGGGGTCGTCGGCGGGTAATGGTAGGCGCGGGTCACGCTGACGCCGATCTTGCGGCTGTCGATCTCGAGCAGCAGGTCGGTCTTCTTGCCCTCCACGTCGTAGGTGATCTTGCTCTCGGTCTTGAGCAGCTTCGCCAGCTCGCAGCGGTGGAGCAGCTCGTGGGCGAAGATCTCGGAGTGGATCGAGCTGCCGCCCCGGTTGCCCTCGGTCCAGATCTGCTGGCCCCCGGCCGTGAGCTTGGCCGGATCGAAGGCCGCGGTTCCGAAGTCGATCGCGTTGCGGAACAGAAACGGGCTCGGCGCCTTCCACTCCGCGTCGTCCAGCACGTTGCACTGGCCGCTGATCTGGCCGAAGCCGTCGAGCGGGAGCGACGCGTCGGGCGTCCCGTCGTTGGCCATGTCGGGGCCGGGCAGGTCCGCGTCCGCATCCGACATCGGGCCGTCGACGGGTGCCAGGTCCCAGGTCGGTCCCAGGTCGTTGTCCCCGGCAGTCGAGGAGCTGCATCCGGCCACAAGCAGCGCCAGCAGCGCGAGCGACTCGAGAGCGACATTGTTGCGCACGCCTCCTGATATCACGTGAGGGGCACCGGCCACCAGGGCCATGTGCGAGACCGCACACCGTGCGGTTTCGCACGGTGTGCACCCGCGGAGAGCACCGCGGCGATTCGTATGCTTGCATCGAACGGGCGATACAAGGAATCTATCATTGCCTTGCAGAGCGCTTGCCAAGAGCCCAATGTGGCCCGGGAGGCCGAGTTCGTCGCGGAGATCAACTCGACGCTCGAGCCCATCGTGGTCGAGCGGATCTGCAAGCCGGTCTTGAGGCGCATCCCCGAGCGAGTTCACCCCAACACGATCTCGCTGTTCAATCATCTGGTCTGCTGGGTGACCGCGCTGCTGGCCTACCTGTCGACCCGCCTCTCGCCGCTCGGGCGCCTGCTTGCCCTGTCGGGCGCCAGCGTGGGGATGTTCGTCTCGATGGTGGCCGACTGCCTCGATGGCATGCAGGCCCGGCGCACCAACCGCTGCAGCAAGCTGGGCCAGGTGCTGGACCACTCTCTCGACGCGATCCACGTGCCGCTGGTCACCTTCGGCATCACGTTGGCCCTGCAGCTCGATCCATGGGCCGTCGCCGTGGTCCACGTCACCAACGTGATGATCTACAACGGCCAGCTCGTGCTCCAGCACTACACCGGCCGGTTCGTGCACCCCAAGACCAGCGGCACGGACGCGGAGTGCGGCGTCTCGATCGGCTACGTGGCAATGGGGTTGTTGTTCTTCTTCTTCGACCGCCGCGCGCCCTGGGTCGAGGTCGTCGTGCTCGTCGCCGCCTTGTTGGCGATCCTGATACAGGTCAAGCTCAACCTGTTCTACTACGTCCGGCTCCGCAGACACGTGGTGCATCACCTGCCCTTCGTGTTGATCTGCGCTGGATTCGCTGCGCTGTACCTGGTGGGATCTATCGATACCATGGCTTTCCTGCTGTCCATCGTCTTCGTCTCGTTTCGCATCTCCGGGGGGTACGTGTTGCACACGGTGGTGGGGCGACGTTTCGGGGGCTTCGACGTGTGGGTCGTCGTGCTCATTGCAGCCATCGCGGCAGCGCACCTGTGGCTCGAACCGATCCGTTCCGCCGGTGTTCCGGTCCAGGCCGCTCTGCCCTACGTTGGCTGCCTTTACATGGCGGGCCGGGGTATCCTCGACATCGTCCGCAATCTCCCCCTGCTCGTGTGATCGGGTGTCAATGATGAAGGCCGTGATCCTCGCCGCCGGGTATGGCAACCGCATGCGCCCGCTGACCGACAACTGCCACAAGACGCTGCTCAAGATTGGTGACCGAACCATCATCGAGCGCATCGTGGATGGATTGGTCGCCAATCAGGTCACCGACATCACCATCGTCACGGGCTATCGTCGGGAGGAGCTGACGACCTATCTGCACGACCGATTTCCGGGGATGCCGTTCCACTTCGTCCACAACCCGAGGTATCGGGAGACCAACAACGTCTACTCGCTGGCCCTGGCGTTTCGGCAGATGCAGTTCGAGGCCGATCTGATCCTCATCGAGTCTGACCTGATCTTCGAGCCGTCGGTGATCGAGCGGGTGATCCATGCGCAGGAGACCAATGTCGCGCTGGTCGATCGATTCCGCAGCGGGATGGACGGCACCGTGGTCACCGTGGAGAACAAGGTGATCACGAGTGTGATTCCCCCCCACCTCCAGGGGCCGAGATTCGACTTCACGGACAAGTACAAGACCCTCAACATCTACAAGTTCTCCCGTGAGTTCTGCGCCTCGACATTCGTCAAGCTGCTGACCTACTATGCGACGGCAATCGACGCCAACTGCTACTACGAGCTGATCCTCGGCATCCTGATCTACATGCAACGCGAGACTGTACACGCCGAGATCCTGGAGGGGGAGCGCTGGGCCGAGGTCGACGACCCCAACGACCTGAGCATCGCGGAGTTCGTCTTCAACGACGAAGCGCGTCGGCCCACGTTGCAGCGTGCGCACGGCGGGTTCTGGAGCTACGACATCACGGACTACTGCTACATCCGCAACATGTACTTCCCGACCAACGCCCTGATCTCCGAGATGCGCGACAACCTGCCCGCGTTGCTGCGCAACTACGGCTCGACGCAGTCCGTTCTCGACCGCAAGGCGGCCTACTTCTTGTTGTGCGACGCGCGGCGGCTGCACGTGCTCAACGGCGCGTCCCAGATCTACCCCATCCTTCGGGGCTGGCTCGGCGGGAAACGGGTGCTGCTGCCGTCCCCGACCTTCGGCGAGTATCCGCGCATCTTTCCCGAGCACGACACCTATCGGGACGCCGTTGGGATCGACCGGGCCGATCTCGAACGTCGTTGCGAACAGGCGGACGTCATCGTGGTCGTCAACCCGAACAACCCGACGGGGACGATTCTGCCCACCGACTGGATCCATCGCCTGGCGGCGCAGCGGCCGGACAAGATGTTCCTGGTCGACGAGTCGTTCATCGAGTTCTCGGAGGAGCCGACCATTGTGGAGGAGCTGGAACGAGAGCCGCTGGACAACGTGCTGGTGGTGAAGAGCCTGAGCAAGTCACTCGGGATGCCGGGGCTGCGACTGGGGTTTGCCTACACCTGCAACCAGGAGATCTCCCGACGGATCGGCGACGAGATCCCGATCTGGAACCTCAACTCCATTGCAGAGTTCGCGCTGGAGACCATGCTCAAGCACCGCCCTGCGCTGTTTCGCTCTTTCGAGCAGACGAAGAGCGACAGAGATGCGTTCGCCGAGGCGCTCTCGGGCTCGGATCTGGTCGAGCGCGTCTATCCCAGTGCAGCGAACTTCCTGCTGGTCTCGACCCGGGAGGCGCACCTGCGGGGACACGACCTCGTTGAGCTGTTGCTCTCCCGGCACAACGTCTTCATCCACGACGCCACCAAGAAGATCTCGGACGGCAAGCAGTACTACCGCCTTGCGGTTCGGTTGCCCCACGAGAACATGCGGCTGGCTCGAATGCTGGATCGCTCGACCCTGCTGTCGACGCCCTGATGGATGGTCGGGATGGCGGCCGCGGCGATCATTGGCTTCCTGTTCGGCTTTGTCGGCTCGATACCCGTGGCTGGACCCATTGCGGTCCTGGTTCTGGCGCGGGGTGTGGAGAACAGGCCGCGCAGCGGTTTCGGTATCGCCGCCGGGGGGGCGGTGGCCGAGGGGATCTATGCGTTTCTGGCGTTCTGGGGCTTCACCGAGTTGCTGGCGCGGCATCCTGTGGTGCTTCCCATCTCCCGCGGGGCAGCAGCCGTGGTGCTGGCCGTGCTGGGAGTGGGCTTCCTCTGCCGGCGCATGACGAGCCGGCCAGCGCCGGAGCGGCGGGAGGGCTGGGGGGGCAGCTTCGTCCTGGGTTTCACCATCACCGCCCTCAATCCGACCCTGATCGCCACCTGGACCGCGGCCGTCGCGACCCTGTTCTCCACCGGGCTGCTGCGCTTCGAACGCCTGATAGCGATTCCCTTTGGTGCGAGCGCAGTCGCCGGGATCATCACCTGGTTCGCCCTGCTCCTCGGCCTGGTGCACCGCTTTCGTGAGCGCTTCAGCGAGCAGATACTCAACAAGGTCTTGAAGGGGATGGGGCTCGTGTTGCTCGGCCTTTCTGCCTGGTTTGTCGTCCTGCTGGTGACGTCGCTCGAGGCTTGCAGTTGAGGCGCGGGCCGACGCTGGCATCGTCACCCGACTCGGGGTCGTTGCCGCGGCCGATTGCGCGCTCCCTTGCCGGGGCATGGGGAATGGACTAAAACCGGGGCTCGAAGGGCCGCCGTGGCCGGAGAGGTGCGATGGGACGACCGCCGAAGAGCCTGCTGACGAGGTTGGTGGAGGCCGGGTTCACGGACGAGGAGCTCGAGCGCATCAAGTCCCTCCCCACGCGACAGAACGAGTACGGCTACGACCCGTTCGGATTCAACCGGGAGGAGGCCAAGATCGCGATGCTGGTGGTGCGCTGGCTCTACCGGCGCTATTTCCGCGCGCAGGTCCACGGCATCGACAACGTGCCGAGCGGACGGGTGATGCTGGTGTCGAACCACGCCGGCCAGCTGCCATGGGATGGCGTCAACATCGCCGCGGCGATGCTGTTCGATGCGACGCCGCCGCGGATGCTGCGGGCGATGATCGAACGGTTCGTGCCGGAGCTGCCCTACGCCAGCTATCTGTTCCAGCGCTGGGGTCAGATCGTGGGCACCCCCGACAACTGCCGCCGGCTGCTGGAGGACGAGGAGGCAATCCTGGTCTTTCCCGAGGGCGCCAAGGGGATCTCGAAGCCCTACACCCGGCGCTACCAGCTGCAGGAGTTCGGTCTGGGCTTCATGCGCCTGGCGCTGGCCACCAACTGCCCCATCCTCCCGGTGGCGGTGGTCGGCTCGGAGGAACAGGCTCCGGCCTTCAACTTCAAGCCGCTGGCCAGGTTGCTCGGGGTGCCGGCCTTTCCCGTGATGCCGTTCCCGCCCTTCTTCCCGGCATTGCCGTTGCCCAGCCGCTATCACATCCACTTCGGCGAGCCGCTGCGCCTCCTTGGTCACCCGGACGACGATGACGAACAGATCGAGCAACTGGTGAAGCACGTGCGGCTGACGGTCGAATCGATGCTCAGGGTGGGCCTGAAGACGCGGCGGTCGGTGTTTTTTTAGGTGGCGAGATGGCGGAGCCAACGAAGAAGATCGTGTTGACGGGGATCGCCGGGAAGCTGGGACGCCTGGTGGCCCAGCGACTGCATCGCATGGGAACCCACGAGGTCGTGGGTGTCGACCGTCGCCCGATCGACAGGCTGCCAAAGGACGTACAGCACCTCCAGGTGGACCTGCGCTCCAGGCGCACGCGTGACGTGTTCCGGGGCGGCGACGTGGATGCCGTGGTGCACCTCGGGCTGATGCACGATCCACGGCGCACTGCGGAGGAGCTTCACACCTGGAACGTGTTGGGCACGGCGCGGTTGCTGGAAGACTGTGCCGATTTCAACGTGCGCAAGGTGGTGGTCCTCTCGAGCGCCAATGTCTACGGGCCGCGGGCGGACAACACCCAGTTCTTGACCGAGGAGTCGCCCTTGATGGCAGGGGTGGAGTTCCCCGCGATCCGGGACCTCGTCGAGGCAGACATGCAGGCCACGTCGTTCTTCTGGCGCTCCGTCGGCAGGGAGATCGAGACGGTGGTGCTCAGGCCGGTCCACATCCTCGGGTCGGTGCGTAACGCTGCCTCGAACTACCTGCGGCTGAAGACCATCCCGGTGATGATGGGCTATGACCCGATGATACAGGTGATCCACGAGCGGGACGTGACGGAAGCGTTGGTGCTGGCGCTCAGGCCCGGGATCCACGGGATCCTCAATCTGGCCGGGCCTGGCGAGGTCCCGTTGCGGGTGTTGATCCACGAGCTGGGCAAGCCGATGCTCTCGATTCCGGGTCCTCTGTTCGAGTCGGCGGTCAAGACGCTCTGGCGTTTCCACCTCACCTCGTTCCCCATGCCCGAGCTGGCCTACATCAAGTACACCTGCATGGTGGATGGGAGCCGCGCTCGCCAGGCGCTGGGTTTCAGAGCACGCCATAGCTTGAAGGAGACGATCCGGGCTGTGCTCCCTGTTGGCGAGGCGGAGTGACCCTGCGTGTGAACGAGGGAAGACTGGGACACTGTAAACACCGATTCACAGGATCCAGACCCGTCCTCTTGCCATCCATGGCACTCCCCCAAAAGCTCTTTATGTAACGGCGTCTTGGTCGTTGTGCTCGGGGCTCCAGAGGGCAGAGAAGACGGCATGGACTTTGCTGGTACAACTTGCAGACCCAGGAGGGCTAGGATGACGCAACGCAACATGAGCCCGTGGATCCTCACCATCTTTGTCGCTCTTTCCGGCTGTCACGTGATTCTCGGCCCGGATGAGGGAGAGCAGGATTGGTGGTACTACTGCGACGAGAGCGGGTGCTACCAGTGCGACCGCAATGGTTGCGATATACCAGGGAGCCAATGCTTCACCGACCAGGACTGCCCCGCCGCGATGTACTGCGACACTGGCAGCCGCACCTGCAGGACGAAGACGAAGCCCAGCTGCAAAGTGACGGCGGAGTGTGGCCCGGGCAACATCTGCACCGGCGGCAAGTGCGTGCCCGGACGGACGCCATGCACCGACCACGCGGGTTGCGGGGACGGCGCCTACTGCAGCAACGGGACCTGCAAGGACTCGGGCCTGTGCACGGACGATGGCGACTGCTCGGCGCTTGGGGACTTCGTCTGCGAGGGCGGGACCTGTGTGCCTGGTGTGCCGAAGAAGAGCTGTGACAGCGCGGGCGGCTGCACCGACGGGCTGTGCGTGGACGGCGAGTGCGGGACCTGCTCCGGGGACTGCGGCGGCGGCAAGACCTGTCAGTTCGACAAGCACTGCGGCAAGGACCGCGTCTGCCTCGATGGGCAGTGCGTCAACTCCTGCTCCAAGACCGAGGACTGTGCCACCGGCCAGGTGTGCAAGGGCCAGGTCTGCGCCGCGCAGGCCGGAACCTGCGTCGAGAACACCGACTGCAGCGGCGACAAGGTCTGTGTCAACAACACCTGTCTCGAGAGCTGCACCACGAGCGGGAAATGCACCTCCGCCTTCGATCTCTGCAGCCCGGCGATCTCGGTGGGGGACACCAGCGTGAAGGTCTGCGTGCCTGACAGCTCGGCCCAGCTCGAGTGCAAGGTGACCAATGACTGCACCGGCGGCGAGGTCTGCGTCAACGGAGTCTGCCGCACCAGCTGCACGAAGAGCGAGGACTGCGCCGCGTGCGAGGACGGACCGGTCTGCGGGCAGGGCGGGTTCTGCATGACCGCCGAGGAGGCGGACCCCCAGTGCGCCGTGAGCGCTGATTGCACCGGCGGGAAGGTCTGCCTCAACGCCCAGTGCACCACCCTGTAGCTCTCCCTCGTAGCTCTCCCTTGTAGCTTTCCTCGCTCTCCTCCCCAGACGCTTCGCTCTGCCACCAGAATCTGGTACATTCCAGCCCATGGCCCAGACACTGGTAGACGTTCGCTGGCGTGATATTCCACTGCTCAACAGCGCTCAACTCGGTCAGGTCGCCAACGGGGAAGGGTTCCTGCGCACAAAGATGCCGATGCCCGTCGGTACGATGCTGATCATCACCCCCGAGCAGAACCATGACATTCGGGTGCCGGCGAGGGTGGCCAGCGTGGTGGAGGTTCCGGAGGCGGGCAGCGGGGGCGTCCAGGGCATGCAGGTTGTCTTCGAGGCGGCGGGCCAGCTCCTCGAGCCCTACCTCGAGGAGGATCTGCCGCCGGTGGTGGGGCTCACGCCTCAACCCGCGTTCGACGACGAGGGTCTCGCGGACGGTGAGCCGGTGGAGCCCGATCTCCCGGAGGCCCCCCATGTTGACGTCGAGGCCGAGCCGGTGAAGGACTCGGCGTTGATGCCCTCGGTGTCGGGAGAGATCGATCTGCAGGCGTACCGCGCAGAACGAGGAGATCCCGACGCGCCGGACAAGGTGATCGTGGAGGTGGAGGCGGAGCTCCCGCGCGACGGGGATGAGGTGCAGGCGCCCGAGAACGGGTTCGCCCAGGAGGCGTCGTCGGAGGAGGATGCTTCGCAGCAGTCCGACGACGAGGGCGGCGGTGACGATGAGCCCGGCGCGGAGGGCGACAAGAAACGCAAGCGTCGCCGCAAGAAGAAGAAGAAGCAGTAGACGCACTCCCCTTGCGGCTGTCACCGGATGCCACGCCTGATGCAGCCCCAGACCGACAACCGGTTGCGCCTCCCCCGCGGCGTCTTCCTGCTCGCGGCGGCCGCGATCCTGGCCCTGCATGTCGGCCTGATCGTCGTGGCCTGCCCGCCGTCGGTGGTGTTCGGGGACCGTCCCTACGGGGTCTCTGACTACCAGACCCACTACCAGCAGACGCACACGCTGGGCCAGGCGATCGAACGGTTCGGCAGGTCCTGGGTCTACGATCCAAACCTGCTCGCCGGCGTGCCTGCGGGGCTGTTCTTCGACGTGGACAATAAGGGCCACGCGCTGTTCACATACGCCCTGACACGAGCCGGGTTGAGCCAGCCCGCTGCCTTCAATCTGTTCACGCCGCTGTCATCCCTGCTGGCTCCGCTGTGCCTGCTGTGGGCCGCCCGGCTGCTGCGTATCGGCCGCGGCGGTCAACTCTGGGCTCTGGGGCTCGGCGTGGCCCTGTGGCACTTCGACTCGGCACTGCGCTACTTCTGGTCGAACGGCATGATCTCGTTCTCCACCGTGGCGCACGGGGCGTTGCCTGCCCTGGCCCTGTTCTACCGGGTGGTGCAGCAGCAGCGCTGGCGCTTCGCCCTGCCGCTCTGCCTTCTGCTTCCGCTGCTGCTGTTGGTCCATGCCTGGACCTTCGTGATCTGCGTGGTGCCGATGGCCGGCCTCTACGTCATCCGGGCCCGGCGCTTGCCGCTCATGGGACATCTCCAGGTCGGGGCGGTGGCGGTCGCTGCTGTGTTGGTCAACGGGTTCTGGCTCTTCCCCGCGCTGGCGCACCTGGACCTGCTCGCCCCGGCCGCGGTGCTGGGGCAGGCTAACCCGATCTATCTGTTCGCCGACTACCTCGGGGTTGCGCGGCTGCCCTACCGCACCGATTTCGTCTTCCTGCACACCTCCTTCCGCCTGGTGGCCCTGCTCGGAGCGATTGTCACGCTCTGGTGCTGGCGCCGTGAGCGGGATCCGCGCTTCACCTGCACCGCCCTCGGGTTCTGCTGGCTCTGGGGGCTGGCGTACCTCGGCGCCTGGCTGCCGCTGGTTCGCGTTACTGAGCCCTACCGCTTCATCGCGCCGGCCATGTTGCTCTGTGCGGTCCTGTGCGGTCCCGTCGTCTCGGACTACCTGGCGCGGCGCCCGTGGCTGCGTATGTCCCTTGCGACCCGTGCCGCGATGGCGCTGATGCTGGTGCTGCTCGGCCCGCGGGTGCTCCGGGAGGCGCTGTACTTCCTGCCGGAGGCGTCCCCGCCGGCCTACCTGGGTGCGGGTGACCCGGCGGAGATGGGCCTCGCAGACTTCAGCGCCGCGCCGGCGGCGAGCGGGCCCTTTAGGTTGACTCCCCTGACGGACGACATCTATCGCCTGGCGGCTTACCTCCGGCGCTTCTGTCGGCAGGAGGGGAGGGTGCTGGTGCGGGAATGGCCGGTAGCCGAGTCGCTGCGCTGGACCACGGACCTGCCGATCATCGGGGGATTCGGCGAGCGACGGACGATCCACCAGGCGGCGAACCCGTTCCGCCGCCTGGGCGACCCGCGCCTGGAGGGCAAGGAGCTTGCAGCGTACGTCGAGCGCTATGCCGTTCGGTACCTCGTGGTGACCGGAATGCCCGACCCTCGGCTGGAGCTGAGGCCGGACCTCTTCCGGCTCAAGCAGACGGTGGCCGGATACCGGGTCCACGAGACTGTTCGTCCCGCGCGCCTGGTCGATCGGGGTTCCGGCAGGGTTCGGGCCAGCCTCAACCGCATTGAGGTGCAGGAGGCTCGCGCGGCTGACGGCCACCAACTCGTGCTCCGCTTCCACCACATGCGGACCCTGCGCTGCCAGCCGGGATGTCGGCTCGAGCGGGAGCCGATCCCGCTCGACCCGGCGGGCTTCATCCGTGTGGTGGGGGACCCGAAGCTGCCCGCAAGATTTGTGGTAGAGCAGAGGTACTGATACGATCCTCCAACGCGTTGGATCGGATGGACGACGGCAAGCCAAAGGACTGGGAGTCGATCGACGACGGCTGGGAGGATGCCGACGTCGAGGCCACGGACGCAGGATCGGCCGACGCCGTGGCCGAGGAGGCGGAGCCAGCGTTTCAGGTGGACGACACCGTGGCCTACGCTGAGGGCGGGGTGCCGGAGGACGTGGCCGACTTCCTGTCCGATACTGCGCCGCAGCCGTCCACTCAGCCTGTCGACTCCTCCGCAAACGACCGCGACACCGTACCGCGTATCCCTGCCCTGGCAGAGATTCACGGCTACATCGAGGAGGAGCTGGTCACGGTGCAAAGCCCCTCGCCCGCACCCGAGGACGACGAGGACCAGCAGGCGACGGTGCCCCGGATCGGCGCGTTGACGGAGGGTATCGTCGACGACGACCACCCGCCCCCGGTCGAGTCAACCCGGGGGACGCAACCGATGTCGCTTGTCCTGCTGGTGCTCGTGCTGCTGGCGGTGGGCTCGCTGGGGTTTCTGGTCTACGCGGTCTACTTCAGCTAGTACCTCTTCACACAGGTTGTGATCGATTGGGTTGGGCGAGGGCGACGCACCAGGCGCGAGTGTCGTTCCGAGGTCACCCCTGCGAAGCAGGGGTGAGCCAGGCGAGCGCCAGGGGCGTTGCCGGAGCCCAACCAACCAGAA
>Ga0180009_10006664_pt1 | contig 12042 bp, 9 predicted proteins | sample OS_PC_MetaG_FD_123537 | JGI IMG/M metagenome (GOLD analysis project Ga0180009, IMG submission 123537) | Groundwater microbial communities from the Aspo Hard Rock Laboratory (HRL) deep subsurface site, Sweden - OS_PC_MetaG | ecosystem: Environmental > Aquatic > Deep subsurface > Groundwater...
CACAAAATTTACCATAAGGAGGTTTGAAATGGGTTCCAGCCAGCCAGTCCGGATGTTGAAAGTCGATTTGTCAAAGAGAGCCTGCGACATGGTCGAGATCCCCGCTAAGATCCTCAAACAATATATCGGGGGAAGAGGTCTGGGCTCGTACCTTCTTTATAAACTGGTCCCGGCCAAAGCGGACGCTCTGGGAAAGGACAATCACCTCATCTTCACGGCAGGCCCGCTCAGTGGCACGGACTTCTTCTATTCCTCCAAGGTGAACCTGAGCACCAAGTCCCCGCTGACCAACGGCTACCTCTTTTCCATCTCGAGCGGCATCCTCGGCCAGCAGATGAAGAGGGCGGGGCTTTGGGCCATTGATATCACGGGCATTGCGAATACGCCTGTTTACCTTCAGATCCAAAACGGGAAGGTTCAGTTTATGGATGCGAAATCTCTGTGGGGGATGGAGACGGCCGAGGCACAACGGGCCATGCTGGGAGGGTTGCCGGCATCGAAAGCGGCAACCGTGGCGATCGGGCCGGCAGGCGAGCAACTGGTTCGATATGCGGCGGCCTTTGCGGATGTTTCCAATTACCGATGCTTTGGCCGGGGCGGAGCGGGCTGCGTGATGGGCTCGAAAAAGCTCAAGGGAATTGTAGTGATGGGGGACGGGAAGGTGGAGATCCCCGACAAGGAGAGATTTAATGCGGCCAAGGGGGAGATCATAAAGAAGCTAAAGACGGATTGGAAGGCGTGGGCTGAAATGTGGCGCCGGTATGAAACCACGGCCGACCTGGAGACGATCAACGCGCTGGGGATCATCCCGACGAGGAACTGGCAGAGGGGGCAGTTCGAAGGCTGGCGAGGGCTCGACAAATCGACGACGCCCATGGGATGGCCGGAGAAGGGCCGGGCGTGTGGTCCCTTTTGTCCCACTCCAGGGACGCGAGAAGTGACAATTCAGGAGGGGGTCTATAAAGGTGCCCACAGTGACGTGGAATGGGAGACGGTCTATGCCTTTGGATCTGTCTGCGGGGTGGACAAGATGGAGGCGGTGATCGCGGCGAGCCAGATCTGCGATGAATACGGGGTGGATACCATAACCGCGGGGATCACGATCAGCTTCGCTATGGAGTGTTTTGAGAAGGGGCTTCTGAGCACGAAAGACACCGATGGTATTGATCTTCGCTTTGGGAGCGATGAGGCGATGATCGCCGCGTTGAAGAAGCTGGCAAAGCAGGAGGGATTTGGCAAAGAGCTGGCGAAAGGCTCGAAGAGGCTCTCTGAAGGGATCAAAGGTTCGGAAGGATTTGCGATGCACGTGAAAGGGCTGGAGCTGGGGGGGTATGAATGCCGGGGCCTCAACGGTCAAGCCCTGCAGTTTGCCCTGAGCCCCCGGGGCGGATGCCATCATGCCTGGGGCCTGCCGGCACGGATGGAGACAATGGATGGGAGCCGTCTGAACAAGGAGGGGAAGGGGGAACAGGTCAAGAAAGGAGCGATCACCCGGATTCTTTGCGACTCGCTGATCCTGTGCACCTTTCCTTCAGGGATGTACGGGAATATCCTGGCCGAGGCCGTTTCTTCGATGGCGGGGGAATCGTGGGCGATGAATGATTTGAATACGATTGGTGAAAGGATCATGTGCCAGGAGCGCCTCTTCAACATGCGGGAAGGATTCACCCGAAAGGATGATACCCTGCCCGGGAGATTATTGACGGAGCCAAAGCCGGACGGGCCCACCAAAGGAGTGGTGGTCCCCCTAGAGGAACTCAAAGACAACTTTTACCGGGTCATGGGTTACGATCTGTCGACCGGTAACCCTACCGATGCTCTCTTGGAGAAACTGGAGATAAAAAAAGTTTTTCCACGCATTAACGCAAGTTCTTAAATCGGTGGAGGAAAATGTTTGTAGGGCCTGAATAAAAAGGAGGTGAAGCAGAACCGGCGACAATGGTAAAGCCAAATTGGTGCAAAATTTCCGAAAAATAATGAAAAGGAGGAGATGGAAAATGGTTAAGAAAAGCAGAAACAGAGGGTTGTTACCCCGAAGTACCTCGTAAACCTAAGGCATGTTGAGTATATGGGAGGGATCGAGTTTGATGAGAGTAAAGGGTTAAGGATCGGAGCTTTGGTTACCTTAGAAGATCTTTCTAAATCCCTGCCGGTAAAAAAGAGCTTTTTGGCCCTTTCTCAAGCAGCTGAAAGGGTAGCAAGCCCCCAGATCAGAAATATGGGTAACATCGGTGGTAACATCTGTCTTGATTCCATGTGCTGGTATTACAATCAGTCACACCAGTGGCGAAAATCAAGAATCCCTTGCCTGAAGCACGGAGGAGACAGGTGTTATGTTGCCAATGGGGCTAAACACTGCTGTGCCCTTTTCCAAGCCGACACTCCACCGGCGTTGATCGCACTGGGTGCAAAGGTAAAGGTAGTAAGCCTTGTTGAGGAGAGATTGGTAGATCTTGAGGAATTTTATACCCAAAAAGGGGAAAAGGCCAATATCATGGGAAGTATGGAATTTGTTAAAGAAATCCAGATTCCCACACCGCAAAGAGGTAGTGGAGGGGCCTATGTGAGGCTAAGCCAAAGGGATGCTATAGATTTTCCCATTGTTGGAACTGCTTCTCAGCTCAGCCTTGTCGATGGTAAGTGCAAAAGCGTAAGGATTGTCTTCACTGCTGTGGCATCAGGCCCGGTAAGAGTGAAGGAGGCGGAAGAGGTACTTTTGGGGAATAACATAACTCATAATCTGGTGGAGAAAGCAGCAGCGTTAGCTCAGGAGAAGATTCGCCCCCTGCCTCATAAGGGTGTCTCTGCAGGTTACAAGCGAAAATTGATCAGGGTGATGGTAAAAAGATCACTCAAGCAGGCATGGAATCAGGCAAGGCAAGAGGAGATATCCTGGCGGTTGACGTAAGTTTTGACTCTTCTAACGAACATCAGGATTTCTCTCGGCGCGCTTTAAGCTTCTCACCCGTCTCATAATAGCGGCCCTTTACCGCAAGCTGAGATTCTTTGTCCAACTCGTCGTCCCATTGACCGAGCGAATAACCGAACCAGGGCATCTCCGGTTTGAGCTTCGGCAGGCCGAGTTCTTCCCAGATCGCGCGTGACTGTTCCATGTATTCGCGCTTCGGCAGCGAGATGGGCGGGAACGGTTCCTTCAGTATGGCGTTGCACAGCATCGCGGACTCGTCGGCAGGAAGATGATAGGAAACCACATCGGTGCCGCGGAAATTATCCTTGAAAAGAAAGGGCGGGGCGTGCCCCTTCTCCATGCCTGGAACGATGTGTACGTCCCGGTGAGGCTTCATGCGGTAGCATATGGCCCAGAACACGGCGGCCTCGTTTGCCTCAAAAACCTTTGATAAGTCTGACTTCAAAACACCCGGACAACCCATTATGTTGTGGGGGGACTTGAAAGCCAAAAGAGGGGAATGAAATAGATATTCTGAAATTTTTCAATGAATGGCTCCGGTCAACCAGGATAGCCGTTTTTCAGTTTTGAAACTTCATCTTAATCTTAAGAAACCCAAATTTTCTCATAAAAATGGCTCATAAAAAAGGTAAATATTTTTGCCAATAAAATATGATAACTATTTTTTATATAAGCTATTATTTTGAGTGTAACCAGCGGATCGTTAATGGTGCTGTTCATTCGCAACGATCCCTAAGGCATTCAGACAGTACACGCTTACGCTGCGGATCACTCATTTCGCTCTATTCAATAATTACAAAAAAACTCCCCGAATCCTGAGTTATTTAAGCACGGTTATTATAGTTAAAACAGGGAAAATAAAATCCCGTCAAACGTCTGAACTCCAAGCAATTTCACAAATAACAGATAATATAATAGCACGCCGACTAGGGCGGCCCCAATCCCTAACTTAAAACTTTCATTAAAGAAAAAGCATATTACTAAAAAAAGGAACATTGCGATTGCAAGGGCTAAACCAATAAAATAAATCATGGCGATAAACACAACCAGCCAAAAGACCAAATTAACCTCCGGCAATCTTACAAAACCCACGATGAAATGGTCTCTTTCGTAATCTGCTTCGTTATTTTTTCTTGGAGGAAGGGATAGCTTAATGGCTTTAACGAATCCAGCCACAGCAAATAGCAAACCGACGCCGCTCATAAGAAAAGGTATACGGTTGGCCCCCGCCGGCATCTCTATCGCCATGTAGAAAAAAACGGCAAAAAAAACTAACAGCACGGTGGCAAATATTTTCTCCGATATCACATGTGAAGTCTCTGGCGCTTCCTCCTTCACAGCAACACCCTTCTTCTTTTTAATCATTTTTTGCAGAAAAGGGAGAACCAATACGATCACCACGACAATCATAATGAGAATGGTGAGGGGCCGAAGCAGAAAATTATAAGAATAGAGGCGCATCGAAAGATTAAGGTACCTTTCGGAAATGCCACCTAACACAAGCCCAATTAAGAATACCGGGCGTTGATAGTGTAGCTTTTTCATAAAAAATCCTATTATTCCGAAAATTAAAGCCATGACAATATCACCAATGTCATTGGCACTGGCAAAGGCACCAATTACGGCAAACACTAAAATACCGGGAACCAGTAAAGATGTTCGCAGATTCGTTAACCGCACAGCATAGACAGACAAAGGAAAACAAAACCCGGCCCCAAAGATATTTCCCCATACAATCGCAAAAACCATCAGAAAAACCAGTGACAGGTTTTGCTTCAGCATTGAGGGGCCGACAACGATTCCCCAAACTTCAAAAGCACCAAGCAATATGGCCATACTGGCAGCCCCTGGAATGCCTAACGCTAACGTAGGGAGTAAAATACCACCTTCTTTAGCATTGTTGGCACTTTCCGGTCCGATAACGCCTTCAATGGCGCCTTTTCCGAATTCTTCGGGGTGTTTTGAGGTCTGTCTGGCATGCCCATAGGCAATAAAATTAATCGAATCACCCCCCAATCCGGGAACGGCGCCCAACAGGCTTCCCAGGGCACCGCAGCGTAATACCAGCCACCAATGGCGAAAGACGTCTTTAAATCCTTCTAAGAAATTATCTATCTTCTGCACCTTTTCTGAAATGGCTGGTGCTCCTTTTGCGGTTAAGTCCATCATTTCCGCTATTGCAAACAAACCGATTACGCACGGAACAAGCTTAATACCATCCCATAGATATAATATATTAAACGTATACCGCTGAACACCACGGGTGAGTTCTAAGCCGACCGTTGAAAGCAAAAGACCTATCACTCCCATGATCCCGGCTTTTAAGGTTGATCCGCTGCTGAGCGTTGAAATCATCGCAATACCGAATATCGTTAACATGAAGAAATCCGATGACCGCATGCTTAGAACAATTGGGCGGATGATGGGGATCATTACAATTAATACGACGGCGCCGAATATTCCTCCAAGTGCCGAAGCCGCTATATTCGCACCCAAGGCCCGCCCGGCCTGGCCCTTTTGAGCCAAGGGATAGCCATCAAGTATGGTAGCGGCCGTTCCGGCGGATCCCGGGGTGGCAAATAAAATGGATGTGATCGAACCGGTCGTATTGATGACCGCGTGGGCCGCCAACAGAAAAACAACGCCGGAGTGCATATCCATTGGATAGGCAAAGGGCAGCAGGATGGATAAGGCAAAAAGTCCTCCCAGACCGGGAATAAATCCGATTACCGAACCAATTGCTGCCCCGATGAACAGGTAAAAAATGACCGGCCAGCTTATACTCAGCAGAAAACCACTACTCAGGCCTTCGAACATGGTACCGCTCCTTTGTCAAAAAAGAAAAGACAGGGTATTTCCAGGGCCCTCTTTTTTTCTCCTAATACTTAATTTTTTTCTTTTCCGTTTGCCAGGCATCCAGTAAGGCTTGCGGTAACTTGCCAAATATTCCTTGAGCCAGCTTGGCATAATCTTTTCCTGATAAGAATTTTATCACCCGGCCTTCCTTTTCCCATTGTTTTTTTAATTTAGGATCATTTAGAGTTTTGTACAGCATATCTTCCAGGAATTGACGTCGCTTCTCGGACATTCCCCGCGGTCCTGCCACAACTCGATGCGTTTCGTTAATATCAAGCATGGCCTGCATCACTTCCTCTCCTCCGGGAACATATTTATATTTGCCGGGGAGTATTGGAAGGTTTCGATATTCGGGTTCCGGAGGATTTTCAGTCCCAAAGATCGCCAAGGCTTTCAGGTCTCCGGCATGGATCTTTGGGTAACGGCTACCCGCAGCGCCGAAGCTGGCATCCACCTCTCCACTCATTACTGCCAGCTCAATGGCACTTGTACCTCTATAACCCACCACAAGCTCCATGGGAATGTTCATCGCATACTTTATACCCGTCATAAAAACAAACGCATCATCGCTCGACCCCTGAAATCCGAATGTTACCGGCTGCGATGAGTTCATAATATCATCAAGATTATTTATCTTCCCTTTGGGCTTTGTAAATATTACTTTTGGTTCTGCTGTTACCCGACCGATAAAAGAGTACTTGGGAAAGTCGTATGCGACCCCTTCTAACTTTTCTATAGCTCCCAGGATGAGTGCCGTCCCGGGCAACAAAGCGATTGTAAGACCATCCGGTTTGGCTTTATACACCATGTTGGCGGCTCGAATACCGACTGCGGCAGGTATATTCTTTACGATGACCTGCGCACCAAGCATTTCCTGAAACGGAAGCGCCAATGATCTTACAATACGATCATATCCTCCTCCGGGTGGATGGGGGCATACAAAAGTTATGGTTTTCCCTTTGAAAAAGTCGGCTTCTGAAGCTGATACGTTCGTGCCCATGAACAACCCGGTCAAAAAAATTAATAATAGCGCTAATAGCTTTTTAGTTTTCATTTTATACCTCCTTTACAGTGTTGGTCTCTAATAAGTGTTCATATGATAAGATATCCCTTACTTTCCCCACATCAATAGCCATGCTGGACTTTAACTGCCACCCGGTTGACCTTACCCCTCTCCCTTTTTCATGGCTAGAAATTGTCCCACATGTTTGCGACAGGAGCAGATTGCATGGATTAATCTGCCCATTGTTTCTATTTGATGGCTACCTGCGCCTTAGCAATGCCACCACTGCCATGTATGTTACAGTCGCTCTCCGCTGTGATTTTAATGAATTGATAATTGATGGCTTCGTAAAAAGTCAGAAACATGCTTACTGTAAAAAATCCAAATCAGCTCAGCATTTTCGATCCTTGGGAGTTTCTTACTCCCAAAAGACGCAATATGCTCGATAACAGCTGGCCGGGTCTATTCCGCGAGCATATACTGCCATCAATTCCGATCCATAAGGTTGCTGAATACTTTGATGAAACCTTTGGCAGGCCAACAAAAGAGCTTTACGCCATGATCGGTGCTTTGGTTCTTCAGCAGTCTTTTGACCTTACCGATAAAGAAGCCGTGCAACAATATGCCTTTACCATTCAATGGCATTATGCCCTCAATATAACCGAAGAATCAGACAGGGCCAAGTATGTTTCGTTAAAAACATTATGGAACAATCGAAACATCGTAGCCCAAAACAATCTTGAAGACGACATTTTCAAGGCCAGCACAGAGAGGTTGGCACAGGTCTTCAAGGTAAATGTTGACAAACAGCGTATCGACTCAATGCACATCAAATCAAACATGCGGCGGCTGGGTAGAATCGGCATTTTTTCTGAAAGCATTCACAAGTTTTTAATGAATCTGAGAAGAAGCCATCAAGACCGATACGAGACCATCGCTAAAGCTGTTGTCGATAAATATCAGACAGCGGCCACAAGGGGCAAGGCTACCAGATTCAAATCATGGAAACGTTCTGTGAAAATGAGGGAAAAAAGAAGGAGCCCTTAACCTGATCACCCATGTTCACGTTGAACCTGCACATCACAGTGATGCCAGCGCGCTGATGCCTGCAATCGAGTCTGTAGAGGAGCAGAATTTGAAACCCAAAAAACTGACCGCCGATTCTCTTTACGGTAGTGATGACAACTCTGAGCGTGCAAAGCAGCATGGTGTCGAACTGATTGCCCCAACAATGGGCTCCGCCGACAAAGACAAGGTAAGCCTTGCTGATTTTCAATTTTCCGAAAAAGGCTATGTCGTTGCCTGTCCCCGAGGCAATGCTCCGGCAAAAGTCAAAAAAGGAAAAAGAGCCAGCATCGGCTTTGTTTCACAGAACTGTCAGAACTGCCCGAATCTATCGAACTATCCGGTCAAGAAGGGTAAAAAATATTACTACCTGCGCTTTACGGATAAAGAGATGCGTATCGCCAGACGCAGAATATATGAACAGTCCGATCAGTTCAAAGATCGTTACCGGTGGCGTGCAGGTGTCGAAGCCACGATATCCGAATACGACCGACGGACCGGAGTCAAACAGCTTCGGGTGCGGGGTCTGAAAGCCGTCAAGTTCTGTGCAATCTTAAAGGCCTTGGGGGTAAACATCTTCAAGGCTACTGCCGTCAGAGTAGCGGCAATGATGCCATCAGGAGCCTTCTGTGAGGCATAGAAGCCCCGCCGGGGCGCTTGTCAAAGAGCATTCTGTGACGACTTGATGTCGTCTGAAAAATATTTTAACCAATCTGTGCTCGATTATGAGCATAAGCTCATAATCACAGCCGTGATTGATTGCGACTTTTTACGAGACCATCAGGCTTTAGATAACAAATATTTTTTGAGGTGTTTTATGTAGACATACCGGTTCACCCTCTTCGCTAATGATGTAGTTATCGCATACCCCTCCGTGAGCCTTCGCGGAATTAACCTCAGGATGGACTGCAAGGTTCATACCCGCCTGTATCTTAATGGTTTCACCCGGCATCAAGCAAGGCCTTTCCACCATGTCATACCCCTGGCCGTGCGCATAGAGCCTCCTCTCTTCCGGGTACCCTTTGCTTCGCAAAAACTCATTGTTGGCATCCCATATGGTTATTGGGTCGGCTCCCGGCTTAAGAAGGTTCAAAGTTACTTTTTGAGCCTCCTTAGCTAGCTCGAACTGTTCCTCCAGCTCGGCAGGGATCTTGCCAAGGCTGATGTTTCGACCAATTTCACACCAAATACCGCCCGGTCCAAGCTCTTCAATTAGAATGTTAACCTGGTCCCCGGCTTCGATCCTTCTGTCGCCAAAATATCTGGGACGCATGCGAGCCGGGGTGCCAGGCGGCGCCGAGCCCACACGCGGTCCGGCGCCTTCCTCGCCTCCCATTTGAAGCCATTTATGCAGGAGATCGACGCACACTTCGTACTCTCTTCTCCCCGGCTGGACACAGGTCAAGGCATATTCCCATAACTCATCCTGCATTTTACAGGTTTCCCTGATAAGATTAAGTTCCTCATCGCTCTTAACTGCTATGATAGGGTCCACAATATCACAGGCATCTTCAAACTTAGCCGTATTCAGATGGCTGGTGACATATTTATAAAAAGGCGCGTTTATAAGTCCCGTTCCCACCAAACCTATGCGGCAGTTTTTATATGGCGCTAGTTCGGACACTACCAGTTCCGCGTCAAAAATGGTGCTATATACCAACGAAAGTTTTATAGGCGCGCTCAAGCGCTTCTTAACCCCCCGCTCCACCGATTCCAGGGGTGCTGGTGGCGCGACAGGTCGAGGGCCGCTCGATATTAGGGTCATCGCATCATCACGGGGAAATATCACCGTGCATGGGACGCTAGCCCCTGTGCGTTCGCGAGCCAGTGGGGCACCGGTAAACCACCTTACACCCCCACCATTCTGAAGTAGCAGAAAGTCTAGCCCCGCTTCCTTCATTGCCTGGCGAACCGCCTTCCATCTCCGTTCCAGCTCATTATCAGAAATTCCTACTCCTACAATAGGTTCTGCTTGTCTCTCCAATCTGCACCTCCTCTTACTTTTATTTATAAAAGACTGCTGAAAAAGGCTACCTTCAAACTCTATCTCCGGAGTGGGCAATTAAATTTTCTGTCCACTACCTAAACAAACAGATAGACATAGCTTTCAGCTTTAACTCATTCCATCTTTGCTCTTTTTTACCCCTTTGCGAAATTCCGATTTAGTAAGCAACATAGAGGCTCTGGCGATAGTAAGCAAAAAAGCCATCGATTTAAACAGTAAGCATAATGGTTAGCCATGAGCTGTCTGTTTTTTTACCGATAATTACCTCATTATCTTCTTGTGAAAGGTAATCTCAAATACATATTAATAATATGCGAAAAACGGATGTTAGAACCTATATGGAGTGATTGTAAATACGGTTTGTCTTTGTAGCATGTAAATTAATGTTTTTCATCGTGCTTTATATTATATGCATTGTCAATATTTTTTTCAGGTTTTTCTGTGAACATCTTGACCTTTACCCGATTAACCTTGACACACAAACCTGGCCTTTATTATATTTTCCGCAACAGAAAGCACGTCCTTATCAACACCTAATACAAACCATTACAGGAAACACATTAAAAGGAGGAATAACACCATGACACATCCCAGAGTCTTTATTATCTCTCCCGCTGACAGCGCCAAAGCAGATGAGTCCTACCGCATAATGGAAGAGGCCGGCTGCGAGCTCGTTTACGGTAAGAAATCATGGCGTGTGCCCCAGGACAGCAACGAAGATGAAATGTGGGCAATGGCAAAAGGTGCTGACGTAATCGCCGGCCGCTCAATCAGAAACAGCCCTATTACCGGCAGAATCATGCAAAATGCACCGGATCTGCGCGTTGTTGCCAAATACGTTATCGGGGTGGACGACGTAGACGTCAAGGCAGCCACGGAGCAGGGTATCCTGGTGACTCACTGTCCTGCTGAAGCCATTTTGGGGGGTACTGCTGAAGGCACTATGGGGATTATGCTCACCCTTCTCAAAAAAACGCGTGAGAAGGATCAGGCAGTAAAGCATGGCGGATGGAAGGATCCATCCCTTGAGGGCCGTTATGTGGGGAGGCGACAGGATGGGTATCCTGGCCTTACCATTGGCATCGTGGGCCTGGGCAGAATCGCTCGGGTGGTTGTAGAGCTATTGGCACCGTGGAAGGCCCGCATCATCGCCTATGATCCCTACGTGGATAATAAACAGTTTGCTGCCAGAAACGTGGAAAAGGTCGATCTGCCCACGCTGCTAAAGGAATCCGATGTCGTTAGCCTTCATGTTGTTCTCACGGATGAGACGAGCCACATGATCGGGGCGGAGGAAATTGCCATGATGAAGCAAGACGCGATCTTAATCAATACCTCGCGCGGCCAGGTAATAGACGAAAAGGCGATGGCTGAAGCATTGGAAAGCGGCAAGCTCGCAGCCGCCGGGCTCGACGCCTTCGAACACGAGCCTCTGCCTGCGGATTCTCCCTTGCGCAAGCTGGGAAACAAGGTGCTATTGTCGCCACACATGATAAACGATGGCAGCGGCCTGGGGCCGGGGATTGAGTGGACAACCCGCTCTGTGTTGGCCGTGCTCAACGGCGAAGTCCCAGACAACGTCTACAACAAGGAGATCATTCCGAGATGGCTGGAGCGCTTTGGCGGGCACAAGGTCGAAGGGTTTAAATCCAATCGCTAAAGGTGAGTGAATATGGAGCTATATTTCCACGGTAAATTTGTTCTAGGGGTTCGGGACATTCTATAATCCCCGTAGTATTTTTTTAACCCCATAAAATCAAAAAATTATAATCTTCGCTCTTAAATAATTAAATAACTTTTCGATTTTTACCAATCGGTCATATGACAAGAATAATCCACGTGAAGGCAGCCAGAGGCTAATTTTATTTTTTACCAGAGCTCAGAGCTGTCCAAGACAAATTAGGTTTAAGTATTTCGAGTTAATAAAAACAAGTGGTTATCATCAAAAAATTGATCTTTTCTAAACGAGGTTCATATTTTTAATACAGATGCTGTCCAACTCCGGCAAATGGCAACGGATTTTGGACAGATCTTGGAATGATCGGCAGTACTTCAAATGGGCTGTCGATCCAATCCCATAAGTTTCTGTAAGAAAACAGATTCCATCGAAGAAACGCCACCAGATTCGACAGCGACCAGACGAATTTAGATTTAAACTGAAGAAACTTGATCAGTAAAATAGAG
>Ga0180009_10006665_pt1 | contig 12041 bp, 6 predicted proteins | sample OS_PC_MetaG_FD_123537 | JGI IMG/M metagenome (GOLD analysis project Ga0180009, IMG submission 123537) | Groundwater microbial communities from the Aspo Hard Rock Laboratory (HRL) deep subsurface site, Sweden - OS_PC_MetaG | ecosystem: Environmental > Aquatic > Deep subsurface > Groundwater...
TATCAAGAAAACCAAGGTAATCTGCCTGACTGTCACGTTCCAAACGATGTTAGAAGGAACCGAAACCGCTACCCGCCGCATTTGAAAAGTCAGACCATACAACTCTTTTTTCGGAAACTCTGGGGTCACCAGATAAACCAATACAGCTACCTCGTCAGCCATCTCAAATGCCCTAAGTTTTATGTGATGGCACATGATTTGTCCCTAAAAGTCTTCCACCTTCAGTCTATCCACCTGAGTAGTTACAAAATGGGATGCTTCTCTCGGTTTTTTCTGATTCAAACCCGGCATATATTTTATGAAAAATTATGGGAATCTGTCAATGAAATGTTCTCACACCAAATTTGGGGCAGTTGGTACAGAAGGTTTATAACTCTTGAAGGATGCAGAAAAAATGACTTAAGAAGTGAGATACCCCGTGGGAGGCTGATGACCTCCCACGGGAGTATAGGAGTATATTAGTAGGTTACCAGTTGGGGCCGAAGGGGATTGTCAGAGACGTCCCGTCCTCGACCTTTTGGGGGCCGGTGCCCGGTTTCAGCTCATTCAACTGCCAGGCGCCATCGACCATCTGAAGTTCAAAGCCAAATGCAATACCGACAACGGCATCGCCGCCTGGGTAGAAGTCAAATTGAGGTCCGTTATTATCGGTCTCCATATCATCTACAAGCACTATCTCGGCCCTGACATTGTTCATGCCAAACTGAGGCCAGCCTGCGGGAATGACGGCAATGATGTCGGCAGGGGTGATGCCGGCAAGGGAGTATTTCCCATCAGCCCCGGTTAATGATAACCCTATCATTCCCCATACGGACATGAACTCCCAGTAAGGCGGAGCACCTGGATAGTCCTCCTTCAGCCATACGACAGCTACCTTTGCTGTTCCGGAGACCTGGATAGCGACCTCGCCGGGATTGAAGCTGCCTGGGAAGACCGTTGAATCCTTATCCAGGTCAGGATTCATGAATGCAGGCGTCCCCATATGAGGATGGTTCTCCGCTCCTTTGGGGAACCCATCATTATCTTCATCCAGGGCGCCGTTGATCACGGGATCATCGGGATTGGCATCATCGGGATCCATCCCTGCCGGTATGCCGTCCCCGTCCATATCTACCGTCTTGCCGCCTCCGAAGAAACTGCCCTGGTCTCCGGGGACATTGGGATCGGAATCATTCGGGTCTATGGCCTTTGGCCAGCCGTCCTTGTCATCGTCCCAGTTGCCGTTAAAGACCGGATTATTGGGGTTGTTGTCATCCGGGTCTGCGCCGCCGATAAGGCCGTCGCCGTCCTTATCCTCGTTGCCGCCGGCTACGGGCATATTGGGATCATGGTCATTGGGATCGAATTCAGCGGGCACGCCGTCATTGTCCTCGTCGATTATCTTGAACTGCTCCTGGGCCCACGTCGCATCAAACTGGTCTTGTTTGAAGGCGTTGTCATCAAATATATCAGGAATGCCGTCATTATCGCTGTCTACGTTTCCTGGTTGGAGGTTATTATTCGCATCAAGCATCTGGTCCTTGGGAATAACCTTAAATCCTACCCCATCCTTTTCAACCCATTTCACGCCGATGATATGCTTCCCCTGGGCCGCAGTTTCAACCAATAACATGGTTCCCGGAACGACCTCCTTGACCACGCCCTCAGGCACTTGCGTCACAGTGACACTGTTTCCATTCAATGTCACGGTGCTCAGAGTGGCATCATTGATCACCGAAATGGCACGGTCGGATTTCATCAGATAGGCATTTCGGGTTTCCCAGTTCTTTTCACCAGCCCAGTAAGTATCATAGAATGCTCCAAGCCATCGGATATCGTAGCCATTTACGCCTTGGGCATTCTGCTGGTACATGCTAAATGGCTCTTGGGGAGGCGCTGTAATAAAACCGGTTTCGAGATCGAAATAATCTCCTGTATTCAGGTTAACGAACATATTCATCATGGAACCACCCCCGGCCATTCCCGCGGAAGGCCCGCCTATGAAGTCTTCCTTGGGTACGTCAAGCCTGCCGTCAGAGCCAAGTTTGGCAAATCCCATGTCGATCATGCCGACGGCATTTCCCTCGGGATCCTTATCCCACCAGCGGATCTCGATGAAGAAATAGTTTCCTGCCGTGTCCCTTACCACATAAATGGCATTGTCTTCGGCAGGTTTGGCGATAGAATCCACCCAGGTTAATGTAAAGGTTTCGTTCTCCATGGTGATGGAGCCGGTCCCTTCCAGTTCCGCCTTGGTGAATACGTGATTGAGCACCGGACCCGAGCTCAGGCCGTGCTGGTGATCCGAACCCTGACCCAGACTGGCAATGCCATTGCTGATACCGCTGGTGAGGCCAGTTGCAGATTTCCAGAACAAATCCGGCGCCCCCTGGGTAGAGCCCTGGAATATGATAAAGGGTTTTTCCGTATTAAAGTTGGAAAAATCGACGCCTTCCAATTTTGCGTTGTTTTCATCCAAGGGATTCATGGGATTATAGAAATGTTGGTCAATCCAAAGACTGATTCCCGGAAATCCCATGGGCCCGCCCATGCCGCTTGGAGGCGGCAGCCAGATCTCACCCATATCCATCATGGATTGAAAGCCGTCCACAAACAGGGGAAATATGAAATCATTGCCAACGAAACGGATCTCGTAGGAAAAGCCTGCCAGCACGTTATTAAACTCAAACTGACCCTGTTCGTCGGTTGGAATCTTGAGCGGCTCTTCTGCCTGATCAGGGAAATTCTGAATTGATCCGTTCTTATCAAAGTACTTCAGGTATACCTGCATATTGCCCATGACGGTCCCGTCGTAATTCTTTACCCTGCCTTTCAAAGTTATCTGGTTATTCATGGTCACATTCGTCACATTCTGGATCATTGCCGTATCCATCTTAAACTTTTCAGGATCCTGAATGTTATTTGCGGCCATGTGCAGGGCCTGGACCAGACCGGTGAAATTCTCGCCATCCGTGATCTCTGATCCGATCAACGTGCCGACGATCTCGCTCAACATATTTGGGCTGTCTTCCTTTGGGTGAAGCCGCTTCATATTCCCGAAATTGGGTTCAATCCTGGTGAAATCACCCTCTGTGATAGTTTTATACCAGCCCGCGGTCTCGTCAATGAGATAGTCCCTGTCAACGATCAGCGTCGTGAGAACAAAAGCGGTCTTTATTTTTAGCTGGGTCGAGGCGCTTAAGATCTTGCCGTAAAGCTCCGGTTCAAAGGCGGCAAAGATCCTCCTGCTGATCTGCTCCACCTGCCGCTTGAATTCTTCGGTTTGCTGAACAACTGCCTTCAGATCCTCAAAGCTCTGGATCTCCTTAAAAAAGGCGTCTATGGCCGCATGCTTATTCTCTATCCCTGGATCCTCATAGATCATGTGAATCTTTTGATTGATCACTTCATCAGACATATCCACAATATAATAGGGCCTGGCGGCGATATCGCTGGCAACATCCTTTGGCGTCTCTCCCAGCTTTCCGGTCACCTTGGATATCAGCGCGCTGGCCGTAACCTCCGCCCCTGTCTTCGGGGTCTGCAATTGATCACTGAACATGGGTATGCCGTTTATCATCTGAACACCTTCTGTTTTCCACTCAAACTTGTCCTTGATGACCGCCGCCATCTTGGTCAATGTGGTAGATGCGCCTGAGGCGGCAGCATCGGCTATTGCCTGCAAGGCCGCATAGGACATAGGTGGATTGCATTCAAGGGTATCTTTGATCTGAAATATCAATCCTGGGTCAGTAATGGCTTCCATCTTCGCCTGTGTTAAGTCAACAGATGGATCAATTTTCCTGAAGGCCCGGTCATTGAACATCTGGACGCCTGGAATCTGGCTGTCCGGAATGAACGAAGAAACGGGGAGAAAAACGATCAATTTGCCCGCATCTGTGCCATCGGCTCCGGCCTGCACTGCAAACCCAAGAGATGCAAAGAATTTGACAAAGTGCTCGAGTTTTTTTGTATCATCCAATACAGCACCTGAGCCCAGTGTCGCGACATCTGTCTCAGCCTTTTCTATCAGCTTGCTCTCCATGCTCTCAAAAAGCCCGCCTGAGCCCTTGTCAATTACCTTATCAGCAAGGTTCTGCTCGGGAGCGACAAAAGCTGTATTGAGTTCATCCGGAGTTTCTACTTTGTATTCCCCGATTTGCACATCGGTTTCCACAAAGTTGGTAAGGCCTTTTTCTTTCACCTGTGTGGCGATAAGATCAATAAAGGGCTTGGCTGCTTCCATGATCTCTGGGGTTATGTCGATCTGAAAGTATTCTTTCACAAAGGTCTTAACCTTTTCGGCAATCGCCGTGGTGAGAGGATTGATCTCAACCTTGCCCTTGTTCTCGTCATCGGTCGGGTCCACCAAAGCGCTTACCTGCACCTTCTTTGTAGCGTCGATGGGACTCTTGAACGCGGCCACGACCATGACGGGCACCTGGGGCGGCATCTCCACCGCAGAGGTCTTAGGGTCATCAAAATCACCCTTGCCAAAGGAGTAGTTCCCGTTTGCATCCGTCGTTGTCTCGGCCAGGGGGTTTTCGTAATTCTTATCATCGGCCGCGTACACCTTGACGGCTACTCCCGGTGTGGGGGGCATCTCCACCACGGGGATCTCGGAAAGCAACCCTACCTTATAAAGAAAAATCTTCGCAGCCGTTGTCTCTTCTTTCGGATAGGATACGGTCCCCGCGATAACGGGAGGTTCTGCCACGATATCCGTGGCGGCGGTGGCATTTACCCAGAAGCCTTCACCTGGAGAGATGGTGGAAAGCTGGCTAAACCCCTTGGCGGTTGCATATTGACCAGGGGTCACCTCACCCGGCAGATAGACCGCCCAGCTACTACTCTCCCACTTCCAGACGCTCGCAAATTTGCTTGAATCTGAAAACAAAGCATTCACCTTGATGGAGCTGCTGGAGGTAAGGCCTTTCAAGTTCCATCCCGATACCACGGAAATAGAATCGCTGCTCACCTCGTCGCCGGCAACGCTCACATACAGGGATCCATTACTGTTCACCCAGAAGCCCTCGCCGGGGCTTATTGTGGAAAGGTTGCTGAACCCCTTGGCGGTTGCGTATTCACCCGTGGTCCCCTCCCCCGGCAGATAGACTGCCCAGTTTCCATTATCCCACTTCCAGACGCTTGAGAATACCGTGTCGTCTGAGAATGTGTCGTTCACCGTGATCTCTATCCTTGAGCTCATCAGGTTCCAACCATTTGTGAGAGAGATCGTGGCCGCGCCGGCCGTTCCGGCGAAGACAAGAAGAAAAATTGTAAAAACAGATAATATCCAAGAATATTTTTTAAACATGACCCATCCTCCTTAATATTGATTTCAAAAAAGACTTCAATATTCCACCTGAATAGTGGTACAGCAAGAAGTGTACCAAAAAAGACAGAGGGGAATTGCGATGTAATATCAACCTGTTGTCTGCCAGTCTCGGGTTGGCTTATTAAATATAGCCTATCCCTCTATAAAGCATGGTCGCTTATGTTCAAAATACGGCACCACCGGAGGCTGTTCTATAGGGTCTATTTGCGCAACCCATTGATAGTCCTTATCAAGAAGGAAATCGGGATCTGTTCAAATACCGACACAGGGGATAGGAGAGGATGTTTAGGTTTAGAAATGATTTTGAGCTCCGTGAAATCTCATTAGCCTTACCCGTAAAGCAATTTCAATGCCAAATCTATATATACCATTGAAATTCATTCGGAATTGATGACCGGAATGTTTTGAAATAAGCCCTTGACACCGAATTGTGCCCGGAGAGGCGAGTTCTCAAAATTAATACCTTTTAGGCGGACCAAGTTACTGAGACTTCTTTATTCCATATTTTTTCATCTTACTATAAAGGGTCCCTCTGGCAATATTCATTTTCTCGGCGGCCAGCTTCAGGTTCCAGTTTGTTTCCAGAAGGACTTCACGTATCAGGGTTGATTCTGTTTCAGGGAGTGAAGGGGAAGAAAGGGTGAATATAAATGGCCTGGTTTTAGATAATTTAATTAGATCCTTACTCAGATCATCCGGGGTTACCCCTCTGCCCTTACAGAAAATGACCGAGTGTTCGATAACATTTGTAAGTTCCCTTACGTTACCCGGCCAATCATATTGAAGCAATATCTCCATTGCCGACCTGGAAACACGGAGGATATTCTTTTTTGCTTCAGCGTTATATTTCTTCAAATAGTGATTAACCATTAGCGGTATATCAGATTTTCTCTCCCGGAGCGGTGGTATATTAATGGAGACTACATTGATTCAATAAAACAGATCCTTCCGGAAAAGATTATTATTAACCCGATCGGAAAGATCTTTATTAGTAGCGCAAATAAAGCGGGTATCGACTTTCAGTTCGCTGGTTCCTCCGACACGGTGGAAGGACCCTGATTCAAGGACACGTAGAAGGGAGACTTGTGTTGATGTAGGCATATCACCAATCTCGTCCAGAAAAATAGTTCCACCGTTGGCAAGCTCAAAATGCCTTTTTTTTTGCGATAAAGCACCCGTAAAGGAGCCTTTCTCATGGCCAAAAAGTTCGCTATTGATCAAGGTCTCGGTCAGAGATGCACAGTTTACCTTGACGGAGGGCCCTTCTCTTCTGGAACTTCTAAAATGGATCGCTCCAGCGACCAGTTCCTTTCCCGTCCCTGTTTCTCCATTGATCAGGACTGTCGCGTTGGCATTGGCTACATCGTTAATCCTCTGAAAGATCGTGAACATTTTCGGATCTTGTCCGATGATATTATCAAAACGTAGCTTTTTTCTGCGCTCCTTCTCGATGAAAATATTTCCCTGCAAAACACCTTTGTGACCATTGATTTTCTCAATTAGCCTTTTGATCACATCAAAGTTAAAAGGCTTGAGTATATAGTCGTAGGCCCCATCCTTAATGGCCTTTACAGCATCTTCTATGGTACCGTACCCAGTTAAGATCAGGACAAAGATGTCAGGATAACGAATTTTGATTTCCTTTAATAGGGCCAAACCATCCATTTTTGGCATCATGACGTCGGTTATCACAATATCCGCAGGAAAGGTCTTGAGTGTTTTTAATGCTTCTATGCCGTTGGACGCGGTTTCAATCAAAAGCGCTTCGTTCGTCATGTATTTGCAAAACAGACGCTGGATGGCCTCTTCATCATCAACAAAGAGTAATTTGATACGATGCATTCGCATTTCCAAAATCCTGAACAAACGGTGGAATCCCTCTTCCAGAACGCTGAGTGCTGATTCCTGAGTGCTCCCCAATTGAGTTTTGACTCAAATGGGGTATGACTTTATAGATGAAACTACTCAACTTTGAATAGTGGCAATGGAATTTCGTCAGTCTCCGGATCAACCACCTTAAAATGGACAGAAGGATAGTCGCTATCCGAAAGGTAATCCTTTGTATTCCCTGCATAATCCTCCAGGGTCACCTTCCAGATCAGGTAGGTGCCATGCTCGCCCTCACTAAATACCCTGGAGCCCTTGAAACTATCTGAGGCCGAATCGTATGAGAGGGTCGCGGACCCGGCATTATCACCCAGAATGTTCTTAAAGTAGACGGTCGCGCTCTCTATCCCCCAGATATTGTCATCCCCGGTCACAACAATATTCACTGGATTACCTATTTCCACCTCACTCTCGACGGCAGTTACACTCGACAGGGTGGGCGGTTCAAAATCAGAGTTGGGCTCAAGGATCGCAAATTCAAGGGAATTCTTTTTATCCAGGAACCGGATATTATCGATGGCCCATCCTCGATAGATATTCTGAGGGCTATTCAGATACTGGATGCTGAACCTCATTTTTATCTTGTGGCCTGCAAACGGATCCAGATTAAAAATATCCTTTTTCCATTTTGGGATCGAGTTGAACCCTGACGAGCTATAATTGGTGTATGTCTCAGGAATGGACGGCGGCGGGATCAGGATATCGTAATAATTCTTGATCAGTGGGTTTGCCTGGTGGATCTCGGTAAAATATCCCTGCCTGAATTTGAAATCGCCCTCTATGGACTGAATTTCGATCACATCCCCATCTTCTTTGCCGTCATCCCTGATGGCGATCTCCACCTTTAACTGCGGGTTCGGCATGCCTGTGTAGAGGACCTCGAACCAGCTATCAAATTCCAGGGCCACGTTGGAATACTGGGTGAGGTCAATGACAGGGGAGGTCAAGGAGGCGTCCATGACGGAATTATCGCCATCAGGGTCATTGTAGGTCCCATTACCGATGTTTCCGAACCAGTAACAGCTATCCCCTTCAGCAGCAGGGAGAAGCGCAATCTCATTGGCTGTCGGATCAGGGTATGAAACCGTGACCGTATCACCGCTTTCCAGATCCGGGGTAAGGCTCTGGGTCCAGACATAATAGCCTTTATCCTGGGCATTGCTCTCAATAAAGTCGTATTTTCCGTCCCCCTCGTCATCAAAGAGGGTGGCGCCTATGACCTTGTTCTTACTGTCTTTATCCGTAAATGTCACATCCCCTTTGGCAATTTTGAAGGTTCCTGTCGCAGAGGGGACCGTTTCTAAAACCTTGATGTTGCTCAGGGTGCCGTCCACATCCTTAAAGACCTCATCAGGATAGCTGCCGGCGCCTAAAAAGTCGGCAGATACCTTTATGGTCTCCGGGGTGGTTACCTTCTGCCATTTCACGAGAGAACTGTCACTCAAAACCTCCCATCCCGACACAGATCCTTCAAATCCTTCACTGTATTCGCTGATACCCCCCTTTGCTTCAAGGGCAATATCCTTTGTGACAGTACCCTGTTGGGGTGAGGGAAGGGAAGCAAGGCTGCTTGGCTTAAAGCCCTCTGCCTGGGCCTGAATCCTGAGGTAGGGGATGATCTCATCGGGGAGGGACTTAAAAATATAACCCCCATTCACCGTTGACTTTGCCTTCAGGATTGATGGAAATGTGAAATTGGGGAAAAGGCTGTATTTTAAACTCGTGTCCGAGATAGTAACACTCCCAAGGGTCGATTCCACGAAATCGGCGCTCCCTTCCTGGCTGTGGGTAACGGTGACCTTCATCTCATAGACGCCACTGTCGGAAACAGCCTCCAGTATCTTGTCGGAATCATTTTTTGCCAGAAAATATTTCCCCTTTTCCACAACCGAATAAAGGGCTTTATCGTTATTATCAAAGACCTCCCATTTATAGGCGGCATTCAGGTCAAAACCGATGCGGATCCCCCTCTCTTTTTGCTCCACATTGTCAAGGACCGTGGGGAACCTCAAAAACAGATCACCGCCCGAAATAGCGCCTCCGCCCTGGGCGGTCAGTGAACCCGTTATGGAAGAAGTAACGGCAAAGGGCGCCATCTCTATGGAGGCAGCCTTTCCAAGATCGTTTACGCCCCGCTTCAATGCCGCGCTGTAATATCCTTCCATGCCCGCAAAGATCGTGGTGGAGTTCAGGGAGGCTATTAGTTTATAAGGGAGTGAAAAACTGCCGTCTTCTCCTGAAACGGCATAGGTCTGGTTACCCACCATAAAGACAAAGGCGTCTTTTATGGGGGCCTTTGTATATGGACTGGTAGACCTGTGCCCATGTGGTCCCGCCATCCGTGCTCACATAGACGCGCCTCTTATCATAACTTGTTCCACTGCCCTCGGTCTGCTCCCATGACTGGAATGTAAGTTCAGGTCCTGCGCCCAGGCTGATTGAAGGAGATATGAGGGAGCCCTTGTTGGTATCGCCCGTATCATAATTTCCTGTCGCCTCCTGGCCATACCACCAGCTCTTGCTCCCGCTTTGCGCATCTGTGCTCGTAATATGCCACAGCCCACCGGCCACCCAGTCGTTCACGCTCCCTTCCATGTCAAAACTACTCGCAGCGCTGGTGACGCTGATACTTACACTACTAACAATTCCCCAGTTGTTCGCGGCATCCATGGCCCGTATATATAAGGTGTAAGGGGATCCCGCCGCTATCCAGCTAGAGGTATCGATGATCACAGAGATCTCTCCTGTCGAGGGTGAAGATGTGGTAAGGGAAATGGCGGTCCCTTGACCTTTACCCGGATCAGTGTTCACAAAATACTCTCCACCGGTCACAATGCTCATGCCACTTAAGGTGTCATCTGCGGTAAAGGTGACGGTGATGGATGCTGTGCCCTCAACAACAGAAGAAGGGTATTGATTGATTGAGACGGATGGGCCGTTGGAATCAGAGGCGGGGTTCGTGCCGTCGGTATATTCGGCGATGTTGGATAGACCGTCGTTGTCCTTGTCCTGTAAAGCATCAGAGGGGTCGAACTTGTTCAAGCCATAATCATCCTCCCAGGTGTTGGACATTCCATCCGCATCATAATCTGTAGCACTCCCTCCTGAGAGATAGGCAATGGCCGTAAATTGCACGTTCTGGTCGGAAATATCAGGACTGGTTGCCTCCACAACGATTTCACCGGCACTGTATGACAACGTAAGAGAGGATTCTGCATTTCCGTTCGCATCGGTCAGGGCAAAGGTGGGATACAGATAACCCTCTCCCTGGGTGATGGAGTAATTGACTTCTACGTTCGGTACCGGATTCCCTGTGGCATCTTTGATCAATACCTTAAAAGGGGCGGATAATGTCGTGTTGACCTCAGCCACCTGATTGCTGCCGGATACAACAGTAATAGATGCCGGCACGAGCCCTGTTCCTTCAGAAAGGTCGATTGCCATCAGGTCATCGATGAGCCACCCTTTATAGGTGTTGGCATAGCCATCCTCTGTATTAAATTCAAATTTAAGCCTTACCGTGGAGTTTGCGCAATAAGAGGGTATCTCGGATTCCAGGACAATTTCATGCCAGGCATTGGAATTATCTATCGATTGATAAACCTGGGTCCATGTCGTGCCGTCATCGTTGCTTATATATACAATCCTTTTATCATAGGAAGTGTCGGCGCTTTCGGTCTGTTCCCGGCTCCACATACTGATTTGAGGAGAGGATCCAAGGGTAATCGGGGGGGTGATGAGGGATCCGCTGTTGAGAGCACCGGTGTCGTAATTGCCTGTGGCCTCCTGTCCATACCACCAGCTCTGACTGCCGCTATGGGCATCCGAGCTTGTTATATGCCATAGCGATTGAGAATTCCAGTCGCTTACATTACCTTCCATGTCAAAGAAACTTTTTTCTGTGGAAAGATAGGTCACATTCAGGTTATCGATGAGCCATCCTTTGTAAGCGTTGGCATAATTGTCCACCGTATTGAACTCAAATTTGAATTTTACCGTGGAGTTGGCGTAGCCGGATATCTCGGATTTCAGGACAATTTCATGCCAGGCATCGGAATTATCCGTCGATTGGTAGACCTGGGTCCATGTCGTGCCGTCATCATTGCTTATATATATGATCCTTTTATCATAGGAGGTAGCGGCGCTTTCGGTCTGTTCCCGGCTCCAGAAGCTGAGTTCCGGCTCAGACCCCAGGTTGATGGACGGAGTGATGAGAGAGCCGCTGTTGGCAACGCCGGTGTCGTAATTGCCTGGGGCCTCCTGTCCATACCACCAGCTTGAAGTGCCTTCGTAGGCATCTGTGCCTGTGACATGCCATAGCCCTGTAGCCGTCCACCCGCCTGTATCACCTTCTACATCATAGAATACCGCTCCTATAGAAAAAGACGGAGCTGAAAAGAACAGCAGGAAGACAATAAAAAAGAATACGGCAATTTGTTTCGCATACTCTTTTGTTCCATTCATATCATTTCTATCTCGCATAGTTCACCTCACAAATGGGGATAATAAAGAATATTGATGAAATGATGGTGATGAGTCGGAGCTTTGTAAATTTTGGCTTTACCTAATTACTTAATGTAGCAGGGTTAATTTTTTCCAGGGCGTTGCAGTAGACCGCTTCACCGTTTTTCTCTATTCGGATGGCCATTTCCAGTATCTTTTTGATTGTAAACATTGGATCTCCATATTTTAAATGGATTATGTAAAGATTTGTGTAACTACTCAGGTATTTAGGTTGAAGACTGAAGGCTGAAACATATCAAGAAAACCAAGGTAATCTGCCTGACTGTCACGTTCCAAACGATGTTAGAAGGAACCGAAACCGCTACCCGCCGCA
>Ga0180009_10006666_pt1 | contig 12040 bp, 12 predicted proteins | sample OS_PC_MetaG_FD_123537 | JGI IMG/M metagenome (GOLD analysis project Ga0180009, IMG submission 123537) | Groundwater microbial communities from the Aspo Hard Rock Laboratory (HRL) deep subsurface site, Sweden - OS_PC_MetaG | ecosystem: Environmental > Aquatic > Deep subsurface > Groundwater...
AAAGGGTAGCGACCTCGGCGACCTTTACAAAGCCTTTGGGGATTTCTTGAAGCAAAGGTGTCAGGGTTCTGCCGCCTATATCTATTTCGGAAACCGCGACCTGCTTCGATATATCGGCCTGAAACCCACCTGGAAAAGGGCCCTCCAGAGCGGCGGCCTCGACGGGAGACTGGCCAAATTCGAAATCTATTGACAAACCCCACCGGGAAAAAGAATATGCTCATCCAGCCTAGTTTGGAGTGGATGCCGGTAGGCTGGTGCCCCGGGGGCGGGCCCTCGGATATCCTTTGATCAAGATTTGGGCAACAGCCCGTTGACTATCGATATATTTTGAGTAAGCTTTACGAGAGAATCACCTCATTATTTTTTTGAACGTTATGGCAAAGATACGCAACTTCAGCATCATCGCCCATATCGATCACGGCAAGTCCACCCTGGCCGATCGCCTCATTCAGCGGGCCGGGCTGGTCGAGGAACGTCAATTCCGGGATCAGATCCTGGACTCCATGGACCTTGAAAGAGAACGGGGCATCACCATAAAGAGTCATACCATCACCCTTCCCTACACCAGTAAAGAGGGCGTGGCTTTTGACCTCAATCTCATTGATACGCCGGGGCATGTGGATTTCTCCTATGAGGTTTCCCGTGCCCTCTCCTCTTGCGAGGGCGTCCTGCTCCTCGTCGACGCCTCCCAGGGGGTGCAGGCTCAGACGATTTCAAATCTCTATATGGCTATGGAGCATGACCTGACCATTATCCCCGTGATCAATAAGATCGATCTTCCCTCCGCCGACCTGGACCTGGTCAAGGAACAGATTGAGAACGAACTCGGCCTGGAGGCTGAAGCGGCCATCCTTTGTTCCGCCAAAGAAGGAATCGGCATTGAGGCGATCCTTGAAGCCATTGTACAAAAAATCCCCGAACCCAAGGGCAAAGACCAAAATCCCCTGGCCGCCCTCATCTTTGACGCCCACTATGACCCCTTTCGAGGAACCATTGCGAGTTGCCGTCTCTTTGAGGGCACGGTCCGGCCCGGGGATATCATCCGGTTCATGTCCAACCAGGAGCGTTACAAGGTAGAGGAGGTAGGGGTCTTCCGCCTGAAAAGAGAATCCAGGGATCACCTTTCCGCCGGCGAGGTGGGATATATCATCTCCGGTGTCAAGACCGTCAGCGACACGCGAATAGGCGACACCATCACCTTGAACGCCAACCCGGCGCCGGCCCCGCTCCCGGGTTTCAAGGAGGCTAAACCGGTCGTCTTCTCCTCACTCTACCCCATCTCCTCGGACGATTATCACTCCCTGGTCGATGCCCTTGAGAAATACAAGCTCAACGACGCTGCCCTCGTCTATCAGAAGGATTCTTCCGCCGCCCTCGGCCTGGGGTTCCGTTGCGGATTCCTTGGCTTGCTTCACCTCGAGATCGTCCAGGAACGTCTCGAGAGGGAATTTGATCAGGCCTTTATCATGACGGTACCGAGCGTCCAGTACCAGTTTTCCCTGCTGGGCGGCACGAACCTCACCGTCGACAACCCCCAGTACTATCCTGATCCGGCAACCATAGAAAACTCGGCTGAACCGTACATCAGGGCGACCATACTCACGCCCGACCGCTACATGGGTGCCGTCATGAACCTTTGTCTGGAAAGACGAGGGGTCAATTCGCGCTTCACCTACCCCGCGCCTGGAAGGATCGAGATCCTCTTTGACATGCCGCTGGCAGAGGTGATCGTTGACTTCTACGACAAGCTCAAAACCATCACCCAGGGATATGGTTCCTTTGACTATGAACTGATCGGCTACAGACAAGGCGACCTGGTGAAGCTGGATATTCTGGTGAACGGCGAAAGGGTGGATGCCCTATCCCTCATCGTCCACAAGGACCGCGCCAGGGAGTGGGCCGTGCAGGTCTGTGACCGACTCAAGGAAGAAATCCCAAGGCACCAGTTCAAGATCGCCATCCAGGGGACGATCGGCGGAAAGATCATCGCCCGGTCCACGGTCAACGCCTTCAGAAAGGACGTGACCGCCAAGTGCTACGGCGGCGACATCACCCGCAAACGAAAGCTCCTGGAAAAGCAGAAGAAGGGCAAGAAGAGGATGAAAATGGTGGGATCGGTCATGATCCCGCAGAGCGCCTTTGTCGCAGTCCTGAAGACCGACCGCGAATGAGGCTGAAATGAACAAAGCCGGGCTATACATCCATTCCCCTTTTTGCAAAACCAAGTGCCCTTATTGCGACTTCTATTCCGTGCCCTCCCCTTCCCTGGTCCCCGATTGGCTGAAGGCCGTCAAAGAAGAAGCCCTCCTCTACAAGGCCCGCTTTTCCGGCTTTGACTCCCTTTATCTGGGCGGCGGCACGCCCAGCCTCCTCACCGATAATGAACTCTCCGAGTTGGCGGATATCCTTTTCACCCACTTTTCTTTTTCACCACATATTGAGTTCACCATCGAGGCCAACCCCGACGACCTCACGCCGGAAAAGCTGGTCCTCTTCAGGGACCTCGGGGCCAATCGCCTTAGCCTTGGGGTGCAGTCATTTGATGACGAAGACCTCCTTTTCCTCAAGAGGCGGCACTCAGCCCTTCAGGCGGAGAGGGCCTTCGAATGGATCAGAGGCGCCGGATTCCAAAATATCAGCCTGGATCTCATGTACGGCCTTCCCGGCCAGACCCTGTCGCGGTGGTTCCACACCCTGGAACGGGCCGTGGCGTTCAGGCCCGAACACCTCTCCTGCTATCAATTGACGATCGAAAAGGAAACGCCTTTCGGCAGAATGCTCGCTCGAGGCGAAATCGATCCTCTTCCGAAAGAGAAAGAGGGGTCATTTTTTATTCGCACCTCGAGCTTTCTTGAAGAGGCTGGTTATGTCCACTACGAGATCTCCAATTTCGCCGCGGGTGTTCATCGGGCCTGCTGCCACAACCTAAAATACTGGCAAGGGGCCCCCTATTTGGGGCTTGGACCTTCGGCCCACTCCTTTCAGGACGGCCTCCGTTGGTGGAACCTTCGCGATGTCGAGGGTTATTGCAGGGCCTTGGCGCAGGGCGAGCCGCCTGTGGCAGGCACCGAAAGGCTGACCGAAGAACAGTCCTATCTCGAGGCCCTGATGCTCGGATTTAGAATCAGGGAAGGCGTGGATCTTGAATTGATCCGCAACCGACCCAACGTGGAGAAGATTCTCGGGGATCTGAAGAGGGCCGGTTTGGTGCGGCTTGCGGCAGGTCGTGTTTCCCCTACGGCCAAAGGATTCCTCGTGGCCGACAGCCTGCCCCTCCTCTTCTCATCTTGACGGCTCCCTTGAACCCCTGCTTGCTTTCCATGATTCCGGACCGTATAATGCCGCATTTGGAAAAGGGACAAGCAGATTTTCGCTCTTTTGCCTGTAGTTTTCATTATGCTTGGAATTGCCGCCCTAACTCAGGGGTGATATCAAGCCATATTCCCTTCCTGGTTGACACTGTGAGGCCGAAAAGTGGAGATCTTCAGCAACTTGCTTCCACCGAGGAATTTTCGAGGAGAAACTTCAACAAAATGAAGCAGCGACCCCTGCGTCCAAGGCTCTCAGTGTAGTGGGGGCGACAGGCTTTGTGCTTGGAGATGAACAGATATGACGACGATGGGGAAGACTATGAGCGCTTACTACGATGCAGAGGCAGAAACCGCATCTCCTCAAAGGATCCAGGAGATTCAGTTTCGCAAGCTAAGAAAGATCCTAGACTGGGTGTCCAACAGCAACCCATTCTATAAACGGAAACTTCAGGACCACAGGATAGACATAGAGGAGATCCAGGACCTCCATGATTTAGAAAAACTGCCTTTTTCAACCAAAGAGGAATTCCAATTGGATCAAGAGAAAACCCCGCCTTTTGGAACAAATCTTTCAGAACCCCTTGATCATTTTATCCGCTATCATCAAACCACCGGAACGAAAGGTAAACCTCTCAGGTGGCTCGAAACAAAGGAAAGTTGGCAATGGAGAAGGAGACTGGCAGCGACGGCTCTCTGGGCCGCAGGGGTGAGGCCGTCTGATATTTCATTTTTCCCTTTTTCATTTGGGCCTCATGTGGCGTTCTGGGGCTTGTTTGAGGGCGCTCAAGAACTGGGAGCGCTGGCCATAGCGGGGGGAGGATGGGATACGCTTCAAAGGGTACAATTCATTATGGACAATAAGGTCACGGTGATCTGCTGCACGCCCACTTATGCTCTAAGGATAACAGAAGTTGCAAGGGAAAACGGAATAGATTTGAGAGATTCCTCTCTGCGAAGATTGATTCAGGCAGGAGAACCGGGCGCTTTGGTGCCATCCATCAGAAAAAAGCTCATCGAGGCACTAGGAGCAATGCCTTATGACTATTCAGGACTGACTGAGGTTGGGGCCTATGGCATTCAGTGCCAACACCAGGAGCAGGCTGTGCATGTCAATGAAAGTGAATTCATTCTTGAAATCATAGACGCGAAAACAGGGGGAAAGACGCAAGACGGGGAAATAGGTGAAATGGTTCTTACTAACCTGGGGCGAGGTTGTGCCCCCAGCATTCGTTTTCGCACAGGAGATCTGGCCAAGCTGAAGACAGAGAATTGTCCATGCGGACGCACATACAAGATGCTCGATGGAGGCGTTTTGGGAAGGTCCGATGACATGATCATCATCAGAGGCCTGAATATCTTTCCTTCACAGATAGCAGAGGTTGTCCAAAGACATCTCATGATCGGTGAAGAATATCAAGTTCTTGTTTACGAAAAGGACGGCATGGGAGAGCTCAAGGTACAGATAGAGCTTCATGAAGGTCGCAAAAATGAACAAATACCACGGATGTTACGAAACGAACTGAGGCAGAGGTTCGAGATTCGAATGGAAGTCGAAGCGGTCTCTGAGGGGACGCTTCAACGTTCAGATTACAAGTCAAAGAGATTCTTGGACAAGAGGAAGGAAGTCGCAAGCCACTAAATCATTTCTTTTCCCAACAGGCCCTTGAAGGATTGGCAAAGGAGCATCATCATGGCAAAAGAACTAAGAGGATTTTTGAAAAGCTTAAAGAAGAGCTTGCCACATGAGATAGTCGGAATTGACAAAATCGTTAATCCTGCAGAGTTCGAGGTCACCGCATTGTTAAGACACCTCGAAGTGCTCGGTAAATTTCCTGTTCTGTTAGTCGAAAAACCACTCAATCTCATGGAGGGAGAGGCTGGTTTTAGATTGATAACAAACGTATTCGCTACAAGGCAGAATTGCGCTTTGGCTATGGGGCTTGATCCTTCAGAGTGGAAGCTGGAACTCAGTATTGAATATTCACGCAGGGAAAAAAATCCCATCCATCCAAGAGTGGTCAACAAGGAGAACGCCCCTGTAAAGGAGATTGTCCATATCGGAGAGAGGGCAGATCTACGCATTCTCCCAATCGTTCGCCACCATGAAAAGGACGGTGGTCCGTATGTGGATATGACGCCAGTGATGAAAGACCCCGAGAACGGCTTCTACAATGTGGCATTCCTGAGGAACTAGTACAAAGAACCCCGCAAATTAGGGATTCACATGTCTCCACGTCACAACTGGACCATTTTCAGGAAATACGAACAACAAAATCTACCGACCCCCACGGCTATTGTCGTCGGGCACCATCCCGCCTTCTACTTGGGGGCCCTAAATGTAGCTGCTTTTGGTGTTGATGACTATGCAATGATAAGTGCGATTATGGATGAACCTTTGAGGTTGACTCCGTCGGAGACCTGGGGAGAAGATTTTCTGGTTCCCGCCGACGCAGAAGTAATCATCGAAGGGGAAATTCCGCCAAACAAGAGAGAAGTAGAAGCCCCATTTGGAGAATTCCCCGGCACTTATGGTCCGCAACGGCTGAGACCCATTATCGAGGTGAAGGCCATAACCTACCGAAGAGAGGCCATCTATCAAGATGTCTTTGTCGGCCACCGAGAGAATTGGATATTGGGAGGAATTCCTAAAGAGGGAAGCGTCTACAATGCCATCAAGGGTGTCGTGCCCACCATCACAGCAATTCATTTTCCACTTTCCGGGAGTTGCCGATTCAATTGTTATATTTCTATCGATAAGAAGGTCGAGGGCGAGCAAAAGCAGGCCGCCTTGATGGCTATGGCGCAGTGTGATTTCGTTAAGAATATTATTCTTGTTGATGCCGATGTGGATGTTTTTAATGAGCAAGAAGTGATGTGGGCTGTGGCGACGCGGACCCAGGCCTCCAATGACGTCGATATTATCAGAAATATCAAGGCCAATACCCTTGATCCATCTCTCGTCCATGAAATATCAGGGAGTAAGATGATCATTGATGCCACAAGACCTTCGGACCGCCCTTTTGCCTCAAGGGTGAACGTCCCGGAGGAGGCCTTGGCAAGGGTAAACCTATCGGAATACATTCCCAAAAAGGCCTTGGAAAAAATGTCCCTGTTCTTGGATTCTATGAGAAGCAGGTGAGAAAAGGAGGAGCATCCTATGGTTAGACTGTTCGTGATAAGGTGCCCAAAATGTACGAAATCCTTCGAAGTCCACTATCAAGATCTCAGGCATACTGACATCAAGCTCCATTGCCCGTATTGTGACCATTGGTTTCTGCAAACGGAAAGCGAAGAAATAGACGATAGATGGTAGATCACGGAAGATATCGGATAGAGCAAGAACAGCTTTTGATGACCCTTAAAAAAGGAGACATAACCAATGGCCATCCATATGACTGAAATGAACATGGTTGTTTCACACAATTTTCTGTCCGAGGCCCTTTCTCCGCGCCTGGTGGCGGTGGTCTCCACCATCGGATCGGATGGGGTACTGAACGTTGCCCCATTCGCATCCACCGGTATCCTCTGTTACAAACCGGCTATCCTCTTTGTGGGCATTTCTTCGAAGAAAGGAGGAGGAAAGAAAGATACACTGCGGAATATCGAAGATAGCGGCGATTTCGTCTTGAATGTCGTTGATGAAGAGATGGCGGAACCCATGAACATAACCGCAACTGATTATCCGAAGGAGGTTAATGAGTTTGAGGTTTCAGGTCTCACGGCTGCACCGTGCGAGAAGGTAAGAAGCCCGCGGGTCAAGGAAAGCCCAATCAGTTTCGAGTGCAGGGTTATGCAGATCCTCCAATTTGGGCAAGCCCCGCATGTTCGAAGCGTCGTTTTTGGGGAAGCGCTTGCAGTTCATATCAGGGAAGGGTTATTGATTGACGGCAAAATCGACATCTCAAAGAAGAGGGCGATCTTGCACTTCGGCGGGGAACTCTACTGCCGCACGAGGGACACTTTTGAACTGAAACGACTCTAACTTGCCATTTATGGAACGTTCTTCCACGCGCGGGGTGAGACCGTTTTCTTCCTGCTAGGCATGTTTCTGGAATGAAAATGACAGTCCATAGCAGGTCGGGGGTTATCCCAACCGGAACCACCACATTCTACACCATGATCGGAAGGCCGATCATACAGGTAAAGGATCATTTCAAGCATATGCGATCCATGACCAACTTTGGCGGCTGTCTCGTGGCGATACCTCACAAGCGAGCAGCGCTCCACTTTATGGATGAAATATCTGAGCGTTCCAAAGACCTCTTATCGGCCAACGTCGTCCGTGTGGAAAAGGGGCGCCTTATTGGCGATATGGTGAACGGCCTCGGATTCATGGTGGCGGTCAAAACCCACGGGTTGTCTATGCGCGGCAAGCGGGCCGCTATCATCGGGGGAGGCGGGGCCGGGGCGGCCATTGCCCTGGCGATCGCCCAGTCCGGCGCCGATGAGATTGTTATCAAAGACTCTATTCCTCTGATGAGAAGATTGACCTCACATCCTCTCCAGTGCTATAAAACCCCCTATGAACACGACCGAAAAAAGCCCTCCACCCAGCCCTCAGGAGCTGAGCATCCTGGCTGAGAACCTGATCAGGGAGCAAAACACCATGACCCTGGCCACCGCCCTCAAGGAGACGGCATGGGCTGCGCCGGTCTATTACGTGAACCTGGGCTTCAGGTTTTACTTCTTCTCTGATCCCAAATCACAACACATCCGAGAAGCACTTGAGAGCAGGCAGGCTGCAGCCGCCATTTTCGCCCAGGGATCGACCTGGAAAGAGATTCGAGGCGTCCAAATGTCCGGGGAAATCCACCCCCTTTCACCCGGCATGGAGGCCCTCCGCGCCCTTCGCGCCTATCTCCGGAAGTTCCCCTTTACTAAGGAGTTTTTCGACACTACACAAAAATTGGACCTCGGCGCATTTGCAGAGAGATTCAGGGTGAGGCTTTATCGGTTCCGACCCCTCCTGCTATATTACATGGATAACAGCATCAGTTTCAGTTTCAGAGAGAAGGTTCTCCTCTGATCGTCGTTTGATAGATTGAGATTTGAACGTTAGGCATCCCTTCGAAAGGTCGTTTTTTATGAGAGTTGCTATTGGTTCAGACCATGCTGGTTTTCATTACAAGGAAAAGATAAAGGATCTGCTCAGAGGTCTTGGTCACCAAGTCCACGATTTCGGGACCCATTCTGACAAGGCCGTTGACTACCCCCTTTACATCCGCCCGGTCGCAGAAGCTGTTGCAAAAAAAGAGGTTGATCGAGGCATTGTGTTAGGGGGTTCGGGCAATGGTGAGACCATCGTGGCAAACAAGATTCGGGGGATTCGGTGCAGCCTCTGCTGGAACGCAGAGACCGCCCGCCTCGCAAGGGAACACAACGATGCCAATGTTCTCTCCTTGGGCACCAGGATGATCAGCGAAGAGGCGGCCCTTGAGATCGTCAAAATCTGGCTCGGCACCCCTTTTAAGGGTGGACGACATCTGCGCAGGGTCAAACAGATCGAGCGGATGGAATCCCCCTTGGCAGAATCAAAAGATCAAAGGGTTGCCTCCATTGGGGAGGCACAGGTCTCCGAGGTAAAAAAAGGGCCCAAGCCCTATGACGTGCTCGTCTCCTTCAGGTACATCAAATACTATGAGGGTGACAAAGCCTTTGAACTCAAGGTCGATCCAAGCATGAAGGGCCCCTCGATCATCCATGTTCCGTCTCCGGAACGATGGTCTACAGAAATCCCAAGGTGGGCCCAAGCCCGGAGAGAGGAAATTCTTGAACGGATGCGACAGGAATGTTCTCACCTTGATGCTGAATGGAGGGAATACTGATGCCTTCAGGGAGAGAACAAGGGGCATGATACGATATCGGACAGGAGGTTGAAGAGTGGCGACGGATAAGGCATTGAGCTTGAGTGCGCAAAAGGTTCAGGATACCTTGAAGGGTCTCGGCCTGGCCTGCGAGGTGGTGGAACTGCCCGGCTCTACTCGGACTGCTGTGGAGGCGGCAGAGGCGATCGGCTGCCGGGTCGAGCAGATCGCCAAATCCCTTGTTTTCAAAGGCAAGAAGTCGGGAAGGCCCATTCTGGTGATTGCCGGCGGCTCGAATCGCGTCAACGAAAAGAGGCTTCGAGACCTCATCGCCGAGGCCGTGAAAAAGGGAGATGCCGATTTCGTTCGAGAACAGACGGGTTTTGCCATCGGAGGCGTACCGCCCGTCGGGCATGCCACGAAATTGGAGATCTTCATCGATGAAGATCTGTTCCGCTACGAAGAGATCTGGGCCGCCGCCGGAACACCGCATGCCGTCTTCAGGCTGACCCCTTCCGAGTTGTCGATGATGACAGGAGGACGGGTCGTCACGGTCACATAAAGGTCCTTTACCTACTTTTGACCCAAGATGTCGGGATCTACAAGCCCTTCTAAGTGCACAAAGGGGTCCGTCATGTGAGGAATGTGCATGGCCCCCATGAATTCCTTCTGAAAGTTGCCTTCCACGGTCAGCTCGACGTACTCCACATTTCGGGCCACCCAGTTCGCCTCTTTCCGCTTGGCGCGGTTCAGGAGCGCGGCGCGACATCCGTCCCCTGCCGCATTGCCTATGGAAACGATCCGATCGATCTCACAGTCAGGGAACAACCCCATGATCAGGGCCTTTTGCCGGTCCACGTGGGTCCCGAAGGCCCCTGCGATTTTCACCTTGTCCACTTGTTGGATGCCCATTCGGCCCATCAGCAGCTTGCATCCGGCATAGAGGGCCCCTTTGGCCAACTGGATCTGGCGAACGTCCTTCTGGGTGATCACCACGTCCTTGCTGATGGCGGTCTCATCGGTCCAGGCGATCACGAATTCAGGTTGGTTGTTCTCGGGATTCCTTCGATACCGTTTTGACTTCTGCTCAGGATTAAACCGGCCGCTTTTCAAGACAATCCCTGATCGATAGAGTTCAGCGAGCACGTCCAGAATCCCGGACCCGCATATGCCCTTGGTCTGCATCTCTTCCGGTTTGGAGAAGCTTTTCCATGCCTCCCGACCGATGACCTTGTAATCCACTTCGTGTGTCTCAGGGTCGATCTTGATTCGTTCAATGGCGCCCGGCGCCGCCCTCATGCCGAACTGGATCTGGGCCCCCTCCAGGGCCGGACCTGTCGCGCAGGAACAGGATATCAACTTCTCCCGGTTGCCCAGGACCAGTTCACCGTTGGTCCCGATGTCGATGATAAGCTGCATTTCGTCCGACTTGTAGGGTTCCTCTGCAATGAGAACGCCCACGTTATCAGCCCCGACAAATCCGGCCTCGTTCGGCAGGACGAAGATGTAGGCGGAAGGATTGATATGGAGCCCCAGGTCCCTGGCCTTGATCTCCAGACTGCGGTGGATCACCGGCGGGAAAGGGGCGAGGCCGACGAACTCCGGGCTCAACTGAAGCAGGATATGGTGCATGGCCGTATTGCCTCCGAGGGCCACATCCTCGATGTCCTCCCTCGAAAGCCTGAGATAGGTCCTGCCCTCTTCGGGCGCCTCGATCCATTCTTCAGTCTCATCCCCGCCCTTTTTCACCTTTTTCCTGGGCGGGTGGCTGCGTTTGACCGCCTCGTCGATCAGCCAGTTGAGTCCTTCGATCACATCGTCGCTCATCCTTTTAAGGCCGTCCGGTGTGTCCATGTGATACGAGATCCGCGACATGATGTCCTCGCCGTATTTGCACTGGGGATTCATCAAAGAGACCGTATCGACGACCTCCATGGTCATGAGATCGCAGAGGTATCCTGCAATGGTGGTTGTACCGACATCTATGGCAAGGCCGAAATGCTTTTTCATCTCTCCTGCCTGCACCCTGATGACCTCCTGGTCCATCCAGACGCTGACCGTCACCTTCCACGCCCCTTTGCGCAGTTCAGTGGGCAATGTCCTCAGGGCATGCAGATCGACCTTGAGATCCTTGAGCCCGTAGGCCCCTTCCAACCCTTCGCAGACCCGTTCGAAATCCCCCCTCGGATCTTCAAAGCTTGGCTTTTCCACCTCCAGGGAGTAAACCTTCACCGCAGGATCGTGTTCGATAGGGATGTCCCGAGCCGCCTTGCTGACCACCTGTTTGCCGGCACGCGATTCTTCCGGTACGAAAACAAGGACGTCCCCCGCCACCTTTGCCACACAGCCCAGGCGAAGACCCTGTTCTTTTTCTTCCCGGCTGATGAATTTCCCCTCCTCCTCAAGCCAGGGACTCACATGAGACATGCTTGAATGGATGCCGAATTTTGTGAACGAGCCCTCTTCCACTCGAACCCTGCATTTCCCGCAAACCCTCTTCTCTCCGCAGAGGGTCTCGATATCCACTCCCAGCAACCTGGAGGCCTCAATCAAAGAGACGTCTTTGGGCACCGTTCCCCTTCGGCCTGAAGGTTGAAAAATCACCATTGCCCTTTCATCACCCATGGTCCCCACTCCTCATTCTATACGTGGAGTCATCGATAACTCCGCATTGCTTTTCCTCTCCCGATGCAGGCGCCGCATTTACCCGCCCGAAGCTATCATACCCTTCCTACCGCCGGTGAAGGCTTCTTGCCATGCTCCCGCACCGCATTTACATAGGCCTCCATGTTCTCCTTTTTGGAGGCAGGCCAGAGATCACATCCGGGCCAGACTGCATCCACCCCGTCATCAATGCACTTCTTGATGACAGGGGCGACGTGACCGACGTCCCCCTCCACAAGGGTCCCAAAGGGATCGAAA
>Ga0180009_10006667_pt1 | contig 12036 bp, 6 predicted proteins | sample OS_PC_MetaG_FD_123537 | JGI IMG/M metagenome (GOLD analysis project Ga0180009, IMG submission 123537) | Groundwater microbial communities from the Aspo Hard Rock Laboratory (HRL) deep subsurface site, Sweden - OS_PC_MetaG | ecosystem: Environmental > Aquatic > Deep subsurface > Groundwater...
AAGTCTCGGTATCTGTATTTACTACGGTATTTCCAAAGGTGACTACATTACCAAATGAAGAAGTGATTGAATTGGTTGCAGGGTCATAATCGTTGAAAGTGAATGTAATATTTCCAACACCTCCATTGTTGTGATGTTTTACATATTGAAAATCTGGCTTTTGACTACTGCTTAAAAAATTACTCACAGATTTGAACAATGAACTTTTACCACTGCCATTCTCGCCATAAATAAGCAAATTTTCTCCTGTGGGAAGTTCTATCCGATAAGCATCAAAAAAGGCACGAAAATTCGCTATTTCAAGGTTGGTTATACGTTTCATTTTCTGCCCTCAATTATGTTCACTTCATCAATGGTTAAGAGTTTAAGTAATGCCGCACTTATGGGGTGTTTAGGGTCAGATAGCTCTTTGTAAACCCGCTCAATTGTTTTCATGTCCTCCATTTCATTATCTTTGCTTAATTCTGGCAAGTCAGTTAAATACTTTAAAACATCTGCTTCACCGGCTTTTATCTCTTCGGATAAATACAATTCATAAACCATTGCATCGATAAGACGTTCAAAAAATATTGTATCTTTTTTACGACTTTTAGATAATAAAATGTAATTTACAATTCTAAAAAAAGGACTCTGATATTTTGGGGACAATTTTTTAACTGGAAAAGTTCTTAATTTTTCTACCCCTACATCAACACCTGCACCTCTATGTTTAGCATTTTTATAGAACCAAAAATTTGCAAATTTGGAATTAAGTATGGCAAGTAAATACTTTAATGAATAATCAATGTTACGTTGGATAATGACAGAAAATGACATTCCAACATAATATTTCATATTGTCTATGCAGAATTCTGGATAAGCAAACATCCCTTTAAATATTATTTTTTCATTTTCGAAATATTTTTTATCTCTTGGCCGATGTAAACCATAAGGCTTATTTGAAGATGTAACAAAATCAGAGAATCTATCTAAATGAATTCTTAAATTAGGAAATTTGTTTTCTTCAATTTGTTTTTTAATTACTTTATCTGAGTAGATTAAAAAATTATCCGAAAATGTGATTCTATACCTTTCAATATCTGTTGGTTCAAGATACCTTTTTATTGTAGCTCTGCGTTCAGCATCTGAAAGCTTCAAATTATCTAATTCATTTTTACTTAGGACGAAAACTCCATCACCAGCATTAAAACTAGGCAAGTTGTTGCCTTCAAGTGACTTTCTGGAAACTCTATCAACTGCTTCCACCAAACCTTGACTAACATCAAACAACTCTCCTAATGGTATAATTTTATCTAAAACCAAGTAGTCTTTGTCAAAATTTATCTGATTATCATCCGTATACAAATCATTGTTATTAAGCACCTTCAGCGATACATTTTCAGTATTATAGTTCTTTGAAATATCGGAAATGTCATTTTCAAGCTTTTTATACAGCAATTGTTCTCTGACAATTGTCTTGGAATAAATTGCAATCATATGTTGACCCGCAACGCTTTCAAAGACATTTAGCTTACCAATATCAATGATATTTACGAACGATAATTTTTCTTTAATTCTAATTATCAATTTACTTGCCCCGCTGCTATTAATCCAATAACGGGGAGTTATAAATGAAATAGTGCCAAAATTTGTAGAAATATCGATTGCCTTATGAAGAAAATAAAACCAGAAGTCCATTTTTCCTTGGTGATATTTCTTTCCAAATAATGATTCGTTTACAGGCTGAAAAAATGAGGCATTTCCCTTTTCTCTTAAATAAGGTGGATTCCCAATCACCACATCAAACCCATCATCAAAACCAAACATAGTTTCCGGGTCAAAGAATTTGGCTGATTTCATGGGGTCGAAAGGGTTCCATCCCGCCATTTGAGTTGCTGTGGTTTCGCCAAAACCACTGGCAATCAATGCTTGTTTTAATTCTTCGCGTTTTGCTTTTTCTTGTTTCTTTAAAACCTTTTTTGCTGAATATCTTCGTGTAAAAAATATTTTATGGCGGATGGAAGCCAGTTCCTTTTCCAACCGTTCCACATCACCGGCCATTAAGGTCAATTGCTGGGGTTTATCCAAACCAATTAAGGTATTTGCAGCCACAAACTTGGTTTCAAGGTTTGGCATGCTCAATATGTTGCGGTTGGGTTTAGCATCGTTTACCCTTTGGTCAACGATTAATGCAATAAAAAACCGGAGTTTTGATATTTGTATGGCAATTTGCTGAATATCTACCCCATAAATGCAATTTTCAATCAGAAAGAGTTTACGGGCATAGTCGGGATAATTCATGCTCAGGTCGAATGCCTTTTCTATTTCATCCAATCTGAGTTTTCGTTCTTCCGAATTATTACCTTCCCTGTAAACTCCGGCAGTTTCATCAATGGCACGTTGTATTTGTAATTCATTCCAACGTTTATTTTCAGGGTCGAGTTTATTCAGCAAATCAACCAGGCGGTGTAAAACACCCATTGGGAAAGCCCCCGAACCGCAAGCAGGGTCAAGTATTTTGGCTTCACTAATGGCTTTAATAAACAGGTCGGTTTCTTTTTCAGTAAATTCAGGTAAATCAATTGCATGCGAAAATAAATCCCTTAGCTTGCTTTCTATTTCATCCGAATTGTCTAATTTCTGCTTGAAATAAGCAATCAGGCTTTCGTCAACCATGTAATTAACAATCTCGCGTGGCGTATAAAAACTGCCTGTTTGCTTTCGTGCAGTAGTTTGCGTTTCGGGATTGTAACTTGCCAAAAGGTTTTCAAAAACCTTTCCCAACAATTCAGGGTCGAGAGCAATTTCTTCTTCGAGAGGTGTGTTTTCGGTAATTGTAAATTTGTAACTGTCAAGTATATTTATTAAGCCTTCTACCTTGTATCTTTTCCCTTTTGTCCCGTATTCAGCGTTTAAATCGAGCATAAATTCCTCGGCAAAGAAAAGTTTGTCGGGCACAAAGGCTTGCCGTTTTTCAGTGCTGCTAAAACCATCGTAACGCATTTCTTTGGGTCTGCCCGTTTCTTTGTTTATTTCAATAAAATCGAGGCATTCAAACAAACCGCCATTTAAAAAAGGAATGGTTGAAAAAAGTTCCAGGGCTTTTTCAGGTTTGGTAAAATGATTTTGATAACGATATTTTGTCTGGTCGAGGTATTGGTCGTTTCCTGTTTTAGGAAGGGTATTAATGAAACGGCGTTTTTCATCTTTGTTTTCTTCGGTAATGTCTTTATCCATTGGCGTATTCAAGGTTGCAAAAAACAGGTTTTGCAAAATTGCCCTGTAATAAACCGAAGATTCCATAGAATGAGGCTGAAATCCATTCAGAATATCTTTCAGCTTTTTTTGTTCAAACAATGAATTTGGAACCAGATTTTTTTCTTTGATAAACCATACAAAAATCAATCGGGTTAGCAAACGAATAACACTTTCAGAGTTGTAAACCTTATCATCTTTGTCATCGTTTACATCGTTTGGGAAATTTACCGAACGAACCGCCCACAAATACCAGTTAAACAACTCGCCGTAAAAACGCTTGTTCAGTTCTTTAGTATCAAGTGTTTTTTGCCATGCATTGTGTAATTCAACAAAGTTGGTGAATTGATGCTTGCTTTTTAGTTCATCAAAAGTTAAATCGTAAAGAATCTCAATATGTGCCCTGTGCGGATTTTCAATATTAATGTCCTTGATTAAAGTAACTTTTTGTAGAATGTCTTTTGATTCATCACGCTTATGTAAGCGGCGGTTAATAACAGATAATGTAAGTGTTTTACCATGCTTAAATAAAATCATTGCTGGCATGGGGAACAAGCGATTTATCTCACGGGTGATATTTGAAAGTTCAGTTCGTGTATATTCATCGTTGATTAATTCAATTACAAAAAACAAATAGGTTTCAATAATTGTCCTGTCAACTTTTTTAGTATCAAACAGTGATGCCTGCTTCGAAACTTCTTCCTTTGTTAATTGAAAAAGCAAATCAATGTATTTCCAATCATTTACCTTTGCTTTAATTTCATCAAAGCTTTTGTCAATAATGTAATTATCCTGAAATTCTTCAAAAGTTGGGCTGTCTAATGGCGCTTGTTTATCAGAAGTGTATCCGAGATTTTCAAAAAATCTTAAACTTGTTTCTGTTAGATTTCCTTGCCCAAATTTCGATAAGGATTCTTTTATGATTGATTTAGTTTGTTCGGCTGTCATACTACTACTTTATTATTAACCATGTAACCAATTCAAAATTATTGGTTTCGTTAATTCGTTTTGATTTTGGAATTAACAAAGCACCTCTGTCGTTTCCAGTTATTTTTTGGCTGCTGCGTTTATTAAAAACTCGGCTTATTTCACTTATTGCCTTTTTAATTAGTTCGGTGTACTGTGTCATATTCTCACCATTCGTTGTTTCCGTATTAAAAAGGTCGCATAATTCTTCAAATGGTTGTGTTTTCCCAGCACACATCAAGCGGTAAATTTCAAGTATCTGTTTGGCATTTGTGTAATTAAAACGGACTTGACCATCATCGCGAATGTAAACCAGAAAATAAGGTTGTAAGGGATTTACTTCTTCGTTTCCTTCCGTATCACCTTTTTGTTTCAGACAATAAACAACGCCGGGTTTTATTATGTCTTTTTCAACAGTTGAGAATTTATCAGCATCTAAAAAGTTGGCATAATTGCCGGAAGGAGAGGGAACTACAGAATACAAACCAAAAGGAGCATCTTCCAGTTTCTTACGGTTATTTTCCAGAAAATTCAGCAATTCAATTCTGAAATCATCCAATGTAAAATCCGTTAATGAAATACTTTCGTTCATGTCTTCCAAGTCAAGTACTTCATCTTTAAGTTTCTTTAGTTGCTTATTTCTGTATTTTAAATCATCCTCTATCAATTCTTCAATTTGGCTCGTTGCCAAAACATTATCATCGGCAGTGGCTGTAACATCAACCAATGCCATTCTTGATTCAACACGTTCTTTTAAATTGATATAATTATCAAGGTCTTTTGTGGGCCAAAAGTTTACCAACTGTATTTTGTCATTTTTGCTCCCCAAACGGTCGATACGACCAAAACGCTGAATGATTCGAACCGGATTCCAATGTATATCGTAGTTGATTAAAAAATCGCAATCCTGTAAGTTTTGACCTTCGCTAATACAATCAGTTGCAATTAAAATATCAATTTCGCCTTCTTGGGGCATTGACTTCATTTTATCCCTGTTCTTGGAAACCGGAGAAAAGTTTGTGAGAATGTTGGAATATTCGTTCTTGCCAAAAGTTGTTTTGCTCATTGAACCAGCAACCAAAGCAATATTTAGTTTCAAATCGTCTTTTACCCATTTTAAAAGACAATCGTATAAATAATTGGCAGTGTCGGCAAACGCAGTAAATACAATTACTTTGTTGTTTTGGTGGTTGAGATTTTTCTTTGTTTTATCCTCAATTAATTTTTTTAGGTCTTTTAGTTTTGCGTCCCGGTCGGGGGTTACAGCAACTGCGAAATTGTAAAGTTTATTTAAAGCTTCCCGGTCTCTTTCTAAATCGGATAGCCATGAATCTAAATCTAAATCGGCTAAATCAAATCTTAATTTTTTCCCGACTTGCCATTGCTCCATTTCTTCTTCGGTTTCCTCCAATTCATCTTCGTCGGGTTGCAAGCTTTCTAATTCTTCCTCTTGGGTTTTTATTTTTGCTTTTTGAAATTCCCTGATTTTATTTTCCAGATTTTCAATTTTCTGAATTGTTCTATCCATTGATATTTCAAAGGATTCAATGGAACTTTCAAGTCGTTTCAGGAAGTTAACTTTCATCATTCCAATCAAAAAATGCTCACGGTCGCTTTGCTTGAAACCAAGAACACCTTTGGTTGCCGCCAAATCCTCGTACTTTTTCTTATTGTCCTCGGTGATATAAGCAGATGGATTGAAAACAGCTAATTTGTATTGAAGAATAATCTTGTTTAATTCATCGTAAGTATAGAATCTGTCTTTAATATCAATGTTTGGGTAAATTGAAATAGGTTTAACTCTTTCAGGAAATTTGCCAATTTCTGCTTCCGCTTTATAGAAGCTTTTAATATGTTTTCTGCTTCGGGCAATTGTTAATTCATCAAGCATTTTAAAGAAAGATGAATCTAACTTTTCAATTAATTGCTTAACCGTTCTGTTTGGATTCTTCTTGTTATCTGACCAATTCGTGAATTGAGTTTGTGCATTTTTAAGGGATAAGGCAATATCTTTTATACCTGTGGAATCAAACATTGCATCGTTTCTCCCTTCCAAAATTATTGAAATCTGGTTTCTTAAATCTCGGAGATTATTGTTTACAGGTGTTGCAGAAAGTAAGAGTACTTTAGTTTTAACTCCTGACTTAATAATTTTTTCCATTAACCATTTGGCACGATTCATTTTAATTGTACCATCGTCTTTGGTTTTCTCCATTGGATTGCCTCTGAAATTGTGGCTTTCATCAATAACAATCAGGTCATAAGCTCCCCAGTTGAAATTTTCAAGGTCAATTCCATTTCCAGCCGATGTGCCAGTTTCTCTTCCAAGGTCGGTATGATAGAGTAAATTGTATGCAAATTTGTCTTTTGTAAACGGATTTAAAGAATTATTCTGATGCGCCTGATAAATTGACCAGTTGCTCGAAAGTTTTTTAGGACACAAAACTAAAACTCGATAATTGAGTAATTCGAAATATCTGATTACAGCTAATGCTTCAAATGTTTTCCCCAAACCAACACTGTCAGCGATTATACAGCCATTATGTTTTAAAATTTTATTGATTGCGCCTTTTACACCGTCTTTTTGAAATTCATAAAGCATGTTCCAGACTTCGCTTTCAAAAAATCCGGTTTGACCTGTAAGTAATCCACCTTTTTGTTGCTCGTCAAGGAAGTTTTCAAAAATGTGGAATAGCGTTTTGAAGTAAATAAATTCTGGTTCATTCTCAACATATAGTTGTTCGAGATATTTTAGCACTTGGTCTTTTACATCTTCAACAAGTCCGGTATTGTCGTCCCATAATTCCTGAAACCATGCTTTTAAGTCTGCTCGGTCACGGTCGTTGTCAACAATAAGATTTAATTCAATGTTAGGACTTCCACCAAGTCCAAGTCCATTTACGGTAAAATTTGAACTTCCAACAATTGCTTTCTCAATGCCGCTTTGCTGAGTTACATGGTACATTTTCCCATGAAGGAAATTTGGTTTTACCATCGATTTGATTTCAACTTTTTGTTGAATCCATTCCGAACACTCCTTTGCAACTGATTTCTGAGTCATTCGACTTTCAATCGGAATGACAATTTTATCGTCTTCAATCTTAAAATCTCGCTTATTAATTTTGGTTGGGTCGAGAGATTTAATAAATGTTGGTTCACCAAATAGGAACTTTAGTTTGTTTATCGAATCGAGTTGTCCTTTCAAATGACTGTAAGCATAAATTGTGAAGTATGCTGAAACAATTGACAAATCTGATTCTGATTTTATATTGTCAATTAGGAATTGTCCTACAGTTCCTCTGTTTTTATTGTCCCTAATTGATGAAAGATTTATAGTCATAAATTAATTTAGTTCAGTTTCTTAAAAAAAAATAAAAATACAGATAAAGCTTCAACATTGCACCATGTGCGTAAACAAAATTACAACACTTATGCAAGCTTTGGTTTTGAGCGCTAGCCTCCCGAAAGTTCGGGACAAGCTGTGGTGCTTTGGCAATCCCGATGAATCGGGACAGATTGTGTGCAATGCAGGTCGGCAATTGTCCGCCAGTAGGCCGATGTGCGGTGGCTAAAAAATAAAATACTTTAGGTTGGCATGAGTGTTGACTCTTTAGTCTTGTCAATATTTCATTTTTCAGTCCTTTCACAATGGTTTACTTTTCAATTTTTCTATGTCGTTTATGTTATCTGCACTTGGTAGGAATGATTTAAACATTGCTCGTTTGGCATTTCAACACTCCAAATTTTCAATTTACCACTATGTTTATATGATGCTATCATATTGATTATTAACACCATTTGCTAAATGCACTATATTTGTTGCTGTACCTCGTTTTTCTCTTCATTCATTTTTACGCCATTGATTTCAGAATATTTTAAGAAATCATTAATTATTTTTATTGTTGATTTTTCATTCAAAAAACCTGTTAAGTTGTAAGATTTAGCAAGCCAAATTTTGTCATTAGAAATCTCTTTCCGAAACTCTGTTTCTTCACTTTTAAAATGCTCTTTCAGAAAACTCTCAATAGGGCAACCCCATACCCCCTTCCCTAAAACAAAATAAAGTTTTGTGCTGCTTTTTTCCGAACTTAAGAATTTTGAAATATCCAATTTATCTTTTGAATCAGATTCAAAAAAACCTGAATCACTTTGCAGAATAATTGAAAATTTAATTTCGTCTCTAACTATTCCAAAATGGAATTCATAAAAATAGAGCATTAGCCAATCCCACGACCAGTAAGTCAATTTTGCTCTTGTGTTTATTTTTGCTGGATTACTAAATTTACTCCAGCCACTATGGAAATTTAATGCTAATTTACTACCAATGAAGTTTATTAAATCCAAAACTCTTCTTTGATACAAATAAATTAGTCTGTATGCTTTTCGGACTTCAATTAAAGTCTTTTCAAATTCGTGTTCATTCATACAAGAATTTTTTATCCATTAGTTTATTAAATCCAAAACCGGAAACTCCTTTTTCATAATCGAATGTTTCAAACCAATCTGCTATTGAGTATCCATATAATTGAAAAATAAGAATTAGGTCATTAAATATATTATTTACTACGAAACTCGTATTTAATAAATTAGAAGAAGGCTCTATTTGTTTCTTTAATTTTCTGATATTATTGAGAATTAAAGACCATTTACATTTATAAATCTTTTGTTCGTAGTCTCCAATAATTGTTGATTCAGTCTGAAAGTTACTATTACCACCTAACGCTATAAAAACCAGTTTTTTATTATCGCTTTCATATTCATTTTGGTAAGCAATTATTTCATTTTCCCATTGTGAAGTATATTGCTGATTTTCATCATATCTTTTTGCTTCAATCAATAAGTCATATTTTTCAAATCTGATGAATACATCAGGTTCTACGAATTTTTTATTCGTTGTTCTATCGCTATCCCAATGAGGCCAATAAATTATCTCGCTTAAAGTTTTAAAGTCAAATTCAGGGATTTCATCATTTACAGAATTCCTAATTAAATATTCAAATAATTCGCTGGGTAAATAACTCAATTTTTCAAAAACAAATGACGTAAATGAATCTTCATTTGTTTTAAAGTACTGTCTATCTACTTTATTATTAATAATTGCGTTAATCATTTATGTCATTCTTCTTTTGAGTTCAGGTTCGCTTATTTAAATTAGTCACAACGCGAGGTTAAACTCAACTCTTCCGGTTATTTCCGTTATATCCGGAGGTGTAGAATACATGATTAAGATCTGTGTTTATCAACCGGAGCTGGCCTTTCCTTCCGCATTCGCGGTACAAATCCTCGCAGCCGTGGGAGTGGAAATGAGTTTTTTTTATGGTCATTGTGTTACAGATTATTGTAAGCTCAAAGGTATGATTTATTTTAACTTCAAATAATAAGGTGGTTTTTTTTTTCATTATTCTGTGGATGCACCGCCGGCATAAAGAACATAAAAACTTTCAAGCAATTCAGCGTGCCTTGGTTGGTGATGTGTCCTTACTACCCGGGATTGCTGGTGGTTTATGATTAAGGAAATAAAATCATTCTGTCAGTCTGATCAAATAGTTGTCGCTCTTGTTCATGATTTTTAGAACGCAAGATGGATTGACCCGGAAATCTGGTCAAGATGTGGGAGGGCGAAGGTTTACCCAAAAGCTTCATTAAGTGCATAGCCCGCAGCCCGGCGGATGCGGTGTGTTGAGACTTCGGCGTGAGCTCAGTCGAACGCTTGTCGAAATGAAGCTCAATCCTGCAAATGCGGGACTTGGCGCTTCGCGCCGGTCAGAGTCCTGTTTTATTGTGTGCCGTATTAGTCTTTACTTTTCACATAAACCTTATAATCCCATGGCTTTAATTCTAACATAGAACCTTCATTGAAACTAAATTTCCTTTTAGTGAAGTAATCAGTGTATTCCCCAAAATAGAGGGTTTCCTTAAAAGTGGCATTCTGAATGTTTTCAGAAAAATTGAAAACTGCAAAAACCTTGTCTTTTTCATTTTCCCTAACAAAACTAAAAATTTCACTCTCAGATGAGTTGGGTACTTTTATCATACGAGAACCCCATTTTGCGTTCCACAAAGCTGTATTTTCTTTCATCAGCATAAAAAGCTCTTTATATAGGTCTCCGATATAATGTGCTTTCCAGTTAATTGTGTCTTTCTCAAAAAAAGCTAACCGCCTTGTGTTGCCTGCTTCCTGACCGTTATAGATCAAAGGCATACCTTCACCGACAACTGAAAGTACAATGGCAGCGTCTAAACCATCACCAAACTGTTCCCACATGGTTCCTTCCCAGCTATTTTTATCATGATTACTTACAAAGGTCATTCGAAATATATTTTGGGGATAATACCCTTCATTCCATGAGTAATAAGCATAAAGAGCATTTACATCTGCTTTCCCCGTACAAATTTTATGAACTGCATCGTTCCATGCCCATGCATAAGTCATGTCGAAGGCTTCGGCATGAAAATCGCGACCTTCCCATTCGGCTAACATAAATACGGGCTTAATCGCATCTAATTCCTTACGTGCATTATTCCAAAAGTCCAAGGGAACCAAACCTGCGGCATCACATCTATATCCATCAACGCCTACTTCTTTTACCCAATATTTTAAGGCTTCTGTCATATATTTTCTTAGGTCAGGGTTGTTAAAGTTTAAATCAATTACATCTTCCCAGTCATACCAAGCTGTTGGCATATATTCACCTTTATAATCTTTCACATACCAATCAGGATGTTTTGTAACCAACTCATTGTCCCAAGCTGTATGATTGGCAATCCAATCCAAAATAACATACATGCCATGTTTGTGAGCTGTTGCAACAAATTTTTTCAAATCTTCCAAAGTACCTAATTCCCGATTCACTCCATAATAATCTTTAACAGAGTATGGGCTTCCTAACGAACCTTTTCTATTTTTCTCACCAATGGGATGTATTGGCATTAACATAATAATATCTATGCCCAACTCTTTTAGCCTGGGTATTTGTTTTTCTGCTGCTTGTAATGTGCCTTCATGCGTAAATTGCCTGGTATTGATTTGGTAAATGGTAGCATTTTTTGTCCACTCAGGATGTGTTATTTTTACATACGAGATTGGATTATACGCTGTTTGTGATGACTTTTCTTCAGTCTTTTCACTATTAGTATTCTGACACCCAAAAACAGTTAGAGCTATAATGAAGTATAACAATTTTGTTGCTTTCATTGGATACATTTTAGTTTATTTATACTTTAATTTACAGTAAACTCTTTAAATCATGAAAGATTAGATGTCTGAATCTGTAATCTAATCTCGATGTGCTCACTCATGTGGTATATGGCAAACAACGCGTGGCTAAACTCAACTCTTCCGTTCATTCCCGTTATAGCTGGAGGTGTAAAATACATGATTAAAATCTGTGTTTATCAACCGGAGCTGGTCTTTCCTCCCACATTCGCGGGACAAATCCTCACAGCCACGGGAGGGGAAATGAGTTTTATTTATGGTCATTGTGTTACGGATTATTGTAAGCTCAAAGGTAGATACTTTATTTTAACTTCAAATATTAAGGCGGATTTTTTTTATTTCATTATTCCAGTGGATTGGATACACCGCCATCATGTCGACTTTTATTCAAAGCTTGGGGTTTTACAAAAAAAACACCACACCAAAGATCAAATTCCATAGTGTAAAAATCAACCAAAACTGTTCACTCCCCTTATACAGGACAATTGGTTACCTGTGTGTAACCGGAAAATAACAATGTATCAAAATCGGCAATTAAGCATGTAGTGATTTCGGAAAATAAGAATGTAGTATTTTCGGAAAATAGCGATGCATGATTCAAGGACTTTGGGTTTGCCCCA
>Ga0180009_10006668_pt1 | contig 12032 bp, 15 predicted proteins | sample OS_PC_MetaG_FD_123537 | JGI IMG/M metagenome (GOLD analysis project Ga0180009, IMG submission 123537) | Groundwater microbial communities from the Aspo Hard Rock Laboratory (HRL) deep subsurface site, Sweden - OS_PC_MetaG | ecosystem: Environmental > Aquatic > Deep subsurface > Groundwater...
CTTCCAGTCGCTGAACAATCCAAACAACATCGCCTTCGTCAAAGCCTTCAAGGCCAAGTACGGACCGAATTCGGTGATCGGCGATGTGACGCAGGCGGCCTATCTGGGACCGTGGTTATGGAAGGCCACGGTCGAAAAAGCGGGCAGCTTCGATGTCGACAAGATCGCTGCGGCCTCCGCGGGAATCGAGTTGAAAACTGCGCCAGAAGGCTACGTGAAGATTCACCCCAACCATCACCTGTGGAGCAAGGCGCGTATCGGCATGGCGCAACGGGACGGCCAGTTCAAGGTCGTTGCCGAATCGCCCGATCTCATCGTCCCCGATCCTTTCCCCAAGGGTTATCAGTAAGCGAGCAGCCGGCCGCCGCAAGTTCGCGGCGGCTTTGTCACGCCAACACCGGAGTTACGCCATGTCGATGACTGATATTTTCAACATCACGATGATGCAGGGGTTTGCAGGCCTGAGCCTGTTCTCCGTTCTGCTGCTGATGGGGCTGGGGCTCGCGATCATTTTCGGCCAGATGGGCGTGATCAACATGGCGCATGGCGAGTTCATGACCATCGGCGCGTACACGATCTACCTGATGTCCACGCTCACCGAGTCCTACGCGCCGGGGCTGATTGCGGCATATTTTCCAGTGGCCATCGTGATGGCTTTTCTGGTCGCCTTTGCTTTCGGCTGGCTCGCCGAATGGGCGCTGATCCGGCATTTGTACAAACGCCCGCTCGACACACTGCTCGCGACCTGGGGCCTGTCGCTGGCGATGCAGCAGACCTTCCGTTCTGTCTTCGGCGCGCGCGAAGTCAGTCCGACGCTGCCCGAGTGGCTGCTCGGCTCATGGGCGCCGGCCGAGGGGCTCGACATTCCGATCAACGGGCTTTTCGTGATGATCGTCACGCTGATCGTGACCGGACTGGTGATGCTCGCACTTTACCGGTCGAGCTGGGGACTCAAGGTGCGTGCGACGGTCGCGAACCGCCCCATGGCCAACGCAGTGGGCATCAATACCAAACGCACCGACCGCCTGACGTTTGCCATCGGCTGTGGCATTGCGGGCATTGCGGGTGCGGCGTTTACGACGATAGGCTCTACGGGCCCGACCAGCGGCTCACTCTACATCGTCGATGCCTTCCTGGTTGTCACGTTTGGCGGCGCGGCGAGCCTGCTGGGCACGGTGGCGTCGGCGTTCGGCATCGCACAGACGCAGTCGATTGCCGAGTTCTTCATCTCCGGCTCAATGGCCAAGGTTCTCACGCTGATGCTGATCGTGATCATCCTGATGATCCGGCCGCAGGGGCTGTTCGCGGCCAAGATTCGCAAATGAGCGCGGCCTATTACGCCTATCCAAGTCTGACAGAAACGAGACCCGCCCCATGACGCCCACCCACTGGTTCAAACGCCACGGCCTAACGAGCTGGCTGATCCTCGCCGCGATCCTCTTGATCGTCTTCCCTGCGCTACTCGACAACTTCCGACTCAATCTCGTCGGCAAATACCTCACCTACGCTTTCGTCGCCATCGGTCTGGTGATGCTGTGGGGCTACGGCGGTGTGCTGAGCCTGGGGCAAGGCGTGTTCTTCGGGCTCGGCGGCTACTGCATGGCGATGTATCTGAAGCTCGAAGCGTCCGACCCCGAGAGCACCAAGATTCAATCGACGCCGGGCATCCCGGATTTCATGGACTGGAACCAGTTGACCGCGCTGCCAGGTTGGTGGGTGCCGTTCGAGCACCTGCCGTTCGCGCTCGCGGCGGTGGTGCTGGTGCCCGCGATCCTCGCTTTCATCATCGGCTACGCGATGTTCAAGCGCCGCGTCGGCGGTGTTTATTTCGCGATCATCACGCAGGCGGTCTGCCTCATCCTCACCGTGCTCATCATCGGCCAGCAGGGCTACACCGGCGGGGTCAACGGCATCACCGATCTCAAGACGCTGAACGGCTGGGACATCCGCAGCGATTCGGCCAAAGTGATCCTGTATTACGTCAACGCGGTGTTGCTGCTGATCGCGATCCTCGCCTGCGCGTGGGTGCAGCGCTCCAAGCTCGGCACGCTCTTGCTCGCGATGCGCGACAAGGAAGACCGGGTGCGGTTTTCGGGCTACGACGTGTCGATGTTCAAGGTCTTCGTGTTCTGCCTGTCGGCCTCGCTCGCGGGCATCGGCGGCGCGCTCTTCACGCTGCAAGTCGGCTTCATGTCACCGTCGCTGGTCGGCATCGTGCCGAGTATCGAGATGGTGATTTTCGCGGCGGTCGGCGGGCGCATGAGCCTGATCGGCGCAGTGTACGGCGCGCTGCTGGTCAACGCGGGCAAGACCTACTTCTCGGAAACGCTGCCGGAATTGTGGCTGTTCCTGATGGCCGCGCTCTTCATCGGCGTCGTGCTCGCGTTCCCGAACGGCCTCGCCGGGCTGTACGACACCTACGTCAAACCACGCCTGGCGAGGCTCGGTAAAAAACCCGCTTCCGTGAAGGCTCCCACCGAGACGTCGCCCACGCACGTCCCGGCCGTGGCCGCCAAACCCTTGACCGAACCGACGCTGCCGTCCGGCGTTGCCGACGAAAAATCCTGAACCGAGGCTCCCCCATGAGCAACACCGATTTCGTACTCGCTGTGGAAGATCTGACCGTTTCCTTCGACGGGTTCAAGGCCATTGATGCGCTGAACCTATACATTGATGCGGGCGAGCTGCGCGTCATCATCGGCCCCAACGGCGCGGGCAAGACGACGCTGCTCGATCTCATCTGCGGCAAAACGCGCGCGACAGGCGGCAGCATCAAGTTCAAGAACACCGAAATGCTCGGCCAGTCGGAACACAAGATCGTGCGCGCCGGAATCGGTCGCAAGTTCCAGACGCCGTCGATCTACGAAAACCTGCCGGTGTTCAAAAACCTCGAAGTCTCCTACCCCAAGGGGCGCAGTGTGTTCGGCGCGCTGGCCTTTAAATGCACCGACGAAGTCAGGCAGCGCATCAGCGAAGTCGCCGCCGAGATCAGCCTGACCGACAAACTCGACCTCGAAGCCGGGCTCTTGTCGCACGGCGAAAAGCAATGGCTGGAGATCGGCATGCTGCTGATGCAGGACCCGGAACTGTTGATGCTCGACGAGCCTATCGCCGGAATGAGTGCGCGCGAGCGCGACCTGACAGCGGATCTTTTGAAGCGCATATGCCAGAACCGTTCGGTGATTGTCATCGAGCACGATATGGATTTCGTCAAACGCATCGCGCACAAGGTCACCGTCATGCACCAGGGAAAGATTCTCGCAGAAGGCTCGATGGAAAAGGTGCAAAGCGACCCTCACGTAATCGACGTTTATCTCGGCCATTGATAGTGGCTGCTTTTAAATAAGGACAGGCAGAATGCTCGAAGTCAACGATCTTCACGTCGCTTACGGTCAGAGCGAAGCGCTCCATGGCATCAGTTTCATCGCGAACAAGAATGAAACCGTCGCGATCATGGGCCGCAACGGCATGGGCAAGACCACGCTGTTCAAATCACTGATTGGCATCCTCAATGCAAAATCCGGGTCGATCAAGGTCGGCGACGTCGAAGTGACAGCGGACGAAAGCCACCGCCGCGTCGCCAAGGGCATCGCCTATGTGCCGCAAGGACGAATGATTTTTTCGACATTGACGGTTGAGGAAAACATCGAAACCGGGATGACCCATACCCGGAACAAGATCGTGCCGGAAGAAATCTACGCGCTTTTTCCGGTGTTGTGGGACATGCGTCGTCGCAAAGGCGGCAACCTGTCAGGCGGTCAGCAACAGCAGCTTGCGATTGCGCGTGCACTCGTCACCAACCCGAAGGTCCTGCTCCTCGACGAGCCGACCGAAGGCATCCAGCCGTCGATCATCAAGGACATCGCCAAGGCGCTGAATGAAATCAGAAAAATGCGTGAAATCACCATCGTCGTCTCCGAGCAGGTGCTTTCGTTTGCGATGGATGTTGCTGACCGCTTGTTCGTCATCGAAGGCGGGCGGCTGGTTCACGAGACCACGCGTGCCAACACCGATATTGCCCAGGTTAAGCAGTTCCTGTCCGTGTAAGCCCATTCTAGCCTCTCAACCCAAAGGAGAACCGTCATGCCCGAAACGCTCGTCAAGGTCGATCTGAAGCAGTCGCCCTATGAAAACGAACTTGTCCACAACCGCTGGCATCCGGATATTCCCATCGTCGCGTGGGTTAAGCCCGGTGACGATTTCCTGATCGAGACCTACGACTGGACGGGTGGCTACATCAAGAACGACGATTGCGCAGACGACGTGCGCGACATCGACCTCACCACGGTGCATTTCCTCTCCGGGCCCATCGGTGTGGAAGGCTGCGAGCCGGGCGACCTGCTTGTCGTGGACATCCTCGACATCGGCGCCAAGTCTGACAGCCTGTGGGGTTTCAACGGCTTCTTCTCGAAGAAGAACGGCGGCGGCTTCCTCACCGAACACTTCCCCGAAGCGCAGAAATCGATCTGGGACATCAAGGGCATGTTCACCGAATCGCGCCACGTGCCGGGCGTGAAATACGCCGGGCTGATCCACCCCGGCCTCATCGGCTGCCTGCCGGACCGTGCGATGCTCGACACCTGGAACACGCGCGAAGTCGATTTCATCAACACCCAGCCCGACCGCGTGCCGCCGCTCGGCGCACCGCCCACCACCAAGAGCGCACACATGGGCAAGATGAAGGGCGAGGCGCGCGACAAGGCTGCGGCAGAGGGCGCGCGCACCGTGCCGCCACGCGAGCATGGGGGCAACTGCGACATCAAGGATCTATCACGCGGCTCGCGGATTTACTTCCCGACCTATATCAAAGGCGGCGGGCTCTCGATGGGTGACCTGCATTTCTCTCAGGGCGACGGCGAAATCACCTTCTGCGGCGCGATCGAAATGGCCGGCTGGCTGCACCTGCGTGTGAGCCTCATCAAGGGCGGCATGGCGAAATACGGCATCAAGAATCCGATTTTCAAACCCAGCCCAATCACCCCCAAGTACGACGACTTTCTGATTTTCGAAGGTATCTCGGTCGACGAATGGGGCAAGCAGCATTACCTCGACGTGCATGTCGCGTACCGGCAGGCATGCCTCAACGCCATCGAATACCTGACCAAGTTCGGCTACTCGAAGGCGCAAGCGTATTCGATCCTCGGCACCGCGCCGGTTCAGGGCCATATCAGCGGTGTCGTCGACATTCCCAACGCCTGCGCGACGCTATGGCTACCCACCGACATCTTCGAGTTCGATGTGATGCCGAACAGCAGCGGCCCGGTGATCCACGACATGGGCGGTGTCACCATGCCCTTGTCGCCGGACAAGTGAGGCGACCATGGCCATTTATGAATACCTCTGTACGGATTGCGGCCCTTTCACGGCCATGCGGCCCATGACCGAGTCAGCCCTGCCACAAGCCTGTCCGCACTGCGGCAACGTATGCGCACGCGCCTGGCTCACCGCGCCGGCCGTTGCCAGCATGGCAGCGAGTCTGCGACATGCGCACAGCACCAACGAGCGAGCGCGCCATGAACCGCGCCTTGCTTCGCAAAGCGGAGGTGCCCATGTTCATGGGCCGGGTTGCGGATGCAGCAGTGGCAAGTCGTCGAAAGCTACGTTGACCGCGCCGAGCGGAGAAAAATCTTTCCCAGGCAAGCGTCCCTGGATGATCAGTCATTAGGTCAAGGGCAAACATGGAAGCGTTGGATTCCTTCCTGTTCCATCTTGTCAATCTGCCGAAGGATAGTTCTGCCGTGTCCTTTCCCGATTACAGGCTGTTCCTTCTCGGCGCGCTGTCCGTAGTAGTCACCCTGCGGCTACCGGATGGCGTGCGCGAGTTGCTCTTCGAATGATGGAGCGATGGACCTCGCCGAACCTCTTTCCTCAACCTGGCATGCGCACCTGTCGCTTGGCTTCCAGCGGCGCGGGGCGGCCACGATTCTCGCCCGCCGCGAGCACGTGGGTCCGCTGCGCATCCAGAAGGCGCTCTATCCGGAAGGCGAAGCGGTCTGTCATGCCATCGTGCTGCATCCGCCGTCCGGCATCGTCGGCGGCGACGAGCTGGAGATCGACGTGACGGTGGGACAGGGCGCCCATGCGCTGCTGACCACGCCGGGCGCCGGCAAGTGGTATCGCAGCGCCGGCGCCTGGGCCAGCCAGCGCCTGGGGTTCGCGGTGGAAGCGCAGGGCGTGCTGGAATGGCTGCCGCAGGAGACCATCATGTTCGATGCGGCGCGCGCGGAGATGAGTAGCACCGTCGACCTCGCCGACGAGGCCCGCTTCATCGGCATGGAGGTGCTGTGCCTGGGGCGCCGGGCGTCTGGCGAACAATTCACCGAGGGCGCCGTGCGTCTCGATACCCGGGTCCGCCGTGACGGTCGGCCGGTGTGGCTGGAGCGGGGCTTGCTGGAGGGTGGCTCCGGGCTGCTCGGCGCTTCGGCCGGGCTGGCCGGTTTCAGCGCCAGCGGAACCTTCCTGGCGGTGGCGCCCGGCATCGAGCCGGGACTGCTGGCGGCATGTCGGGACATTCCCGTGCATGAGGCCGGTGCCCGGCATGGCATCACGGCCTTGCCGGACATGCTGGTGGCGCGTTATCTGGGGCATTCGTCAGAGGCGGCGCGCCAGTGGTTTGTCGCCCTGTGGCAGACGCTGCGCCCGGCGCTGATCGGACGCGAGGCCCGGCTGCCGCGCATCTGGAACACATGAAAGTATCGATATGGAACTGACCCCGCGCGAAAAAGACAAGCTGCTGATTTTCACCGCCGCGCTGCTGGCCGAGCGCCGCCGCGCGCGCGGCCTCACGCTCAACTATCCGGAGGCGGTGGCCTTCATCACCGCCGGCATTATGGAGGGCGCGCGCGACGGCCGCAGCGTGGCCGAGCTGATGAGCTACGGTACCACGCTGCTGAAGCGCGACGAGGTGATGGAAGGCGTACCGGAGATGATCCCTGAAATCCAGGTAGAAGCCACTTTCCCGGACGGCACCAAGCTGGTGACCGTCCATCAGCCCATAGTTTGAGGTATCGAAAATGATCCCAGGCGAAATGCAGATCGAACCCGGCGAGATCGAACTCAACGCCGGCCGCACCACGCTCACCCTGGTGGTGGCCAACACCGGCGACCGGCCGGTCCAGGTCGGCTCCCACTATCACTTCCACGAGACCAATGACGCACTAAGCTTCAATCGCGAAGCTGCGCGCGGCATGCGCCTGGACATCGCCGCCGGCACGGCGGTGCGCTTCGAACCGGGGCAGACCCGCACGGTGCAGCTGGTGGCCTACGCCGGCGAGCGCAGGGTATACGGATTTCAGGGCCGGATCATGGGTCCGCTTTAACGGGAGAAACCGAGATGAAACACAAATCCTTCGCAATGCTTCTGGTGCTGTTTTCGCCCTTCGCCTACGCGCATCCGGGCGAGCATCACGGCAACATGCTGAATGCCGTCGTGCATCTTCTGAGCGAGCCGGACCATCTGGCCATGGCGCTCATTGCTGTCGTGGTCGGCGTCGCCGGGGCACGGTTCTACCGTCGCCGCGCGGCGGCCCGCATCGGGAACGCGCGCCGTTAACCCGGCGACGAGGAGACTGTCATGGCTGTTCGCATCACTCGCCAGGCCTACGCCGAGATGTTCGGCCCCACCGTCGGCGACCGCGTCCGCCTGGCCGACACCGAGCTGTGGATCGAGGTGGAGCAGGATCATACGATCCCTGGCGAGGAAGTGAAGTTCGGCGGTGGCAAGGTGATCCGCGACGGCATGGGCCAGAGCCAGCGCGTGTCCGCCGAGGTGGCCGACACGGTGATCACCAATGCGCTCATCGTCGATGCCGTCGCCGGCATCATCAAGGCCGACATCGGCCTGAAGAACGGCCATATCCAGGCCATCGGCAAGGCCGGCAACCCGGACGTGCAGCCGGGCGTCACGATTGCCATCGGCGCCGGCACCGAGATCATCGCGGGCGAAGGCATGATCGTCACCGCCGGCGGCATCGATGCGCACATCCATTTCATCTGCCCGCAGCAGATCGAGGAAGCGCTGATGTCCGGCATCACCACCATGCTCGGCGGCGGCACCGGCCCCGCCACCGGCACCTACGCCACCACCTGCACGCCGGGACCGTGGCATATCCACCGCATGCTGCAGGCGGCGGATGCTTTCCCGATGAACCTCGGCTTTCTCGGCAAGGGCAACGTCAGCCAGCCGGAACCGCTCAGGGAACAAGTACGCGCCGGGGCGATGGGCCTGAAGCTGCACGAGGACTGGGGCACCACCCCGGCGGCGATCGACACCTGCCTGACGGTGGCCGGCGAAATGGACGTGCAGGTCGCCATCCACACCGACACGCTCAATGAATCGGGCTTCGTCGAGACCACGCTGGCCGCGTTCAAGGGACGCACCATCCACACCTTCCATACCGAAGGCGCGGGCGGCGGCCACGCTCCTGACATCATCCGCGCAGCGTCGATGCCCAACGTGCTGCCGAGTTCCACCAACCCGACCATGCCCTACACGGTGAACACCATCGACGAGCATCTGGACATGCTGATGGTCTGCCACCATCTCGATGCCTCGATCGCCGAAGACATCGCTTTCGCCGAGAGCCGCATCCGCCGCGAGACCATCGCCGCCGAGGACATCCTGCACGACCTCGGCGCCTTCTCCATGATGTCGTCGGACTCGCAGGCCATGGGCCGGGTGGGCGAGGTGATCATCCGCACCTGGCAGGCGGCGCACAAGATGAAACTGCAGCGCGGCAGCCTGAAGGAAGACAGCGCACGCAACGACAACTTCCGCGTCAAGCGCTACATCGCCAAGTACACCATCAACCCGGCCATTACGCACGGCATCGCTCATGTGGTGGGCTCGATCGAGCCCGGCAAGCTGGCCGATCTGGTGCTGTGGAAGCCCGCCTTCTTCGGCGTCAAGCCCAGCCTGATCGTCAAGGGCGGCATGATCGCGGCAGCGGCGATGGGTGACCCCAACGCTTCGATCCCGACGCCGCAGCCGGTGCACTACCGGCCCATGTTCGGCAGCTTCGCCGGCGCGCTCAAAACCGCCGTCACCTTCGTTTCGCAGGCGGCGCTGGAGAATCCCGAGGTGGCTGCGCTGAATCTTGCCAAGCCGCTGGTGGCGGTGAAGAACACCCGCACGGTGAGCAAGCAGGACATGCTGCACAACAGCGCGACGCCGGTCATCGACGTCGATCCCGAGACGTATGCGGTGCGCGCAGACGGCGAGCTGCTGGTGTGCGAGCCTGCCGCGGTGCTGCCGATGGCGCAACGCTACTTTTTATTCTGATCATGATCGTCATCGAACAACGCGCCCCCGTGGATCAACTGGCGACCGAACGCCTGGTGCTGCCCTTCGATCTGCGCTGCAAGAGCCGGCTGCGCACCCAATTGGCGAGCGGCGAAGAAGCCGGCCTGTTTTTGGAGCGCGGCACCGTGCTGCGTGCCGGCGAGCGCCTGCTCGCCAACGACGGGCGCGTCGTCGAGGTGGTGGCCGCACCCGAGGCGGTGATGGAGGTACGCAGCGGCGACGCGCTGCTGCTGGCGCGTGCCGCCTATCACCTGGGCAACCGGCACGTTGCGGTGGAACTGAAGCCGGGGCTGGTGCGCTTTGCCCGCGACCCTGTGCTGGGCGAAATGGTGCGCGGGCTGGGACTGACGGTGGTCGAAAACGAAGCGCCCTTCGACCCCGAGCGCGGCGCCTATGGCGGCCACGGCGGCCATGCCCATCCGCACGGCCACAGTGCCGACGGCGAAGGGCGCGGTCCGCGCATCCACGACATGCTGTTGCGCGGCGGCCGATGAACCCGGCCCTGATCCGGTTGCTGCAACTGACCAGCCCGGCCTTGCCGGTCGGCGCCTACTCGTATTCGCAGGGCCTGGAATGGGTGGTGGAAACCGGCGCGGTGAAGAACGAGGCGACCGCGCTGGCCTGGATCGGCGACTGCCTGGAATTCGGCATTGCACGTTTCGAAGCGGTGTATCTGGCGCACATGCTGGCCGCCTGGACGCAGGACGACACGGCCCGGCTCGCGCAACTGGATGACGAATTCACGGCCAGCCGCGAGACCGCCGAACTGCGCGCCGAGACCGTACAAATGGGGTACTCGCTGGCTCGTCTGCTCGCCGATCTGGGCGGCTTCCCCGTCGCATCGCTGGCGACATTCAAGCAGCCGAGCTTTCCGCTGGCCTGGAGCTGCGCGGCCGCGGCCTGGCGCATTCCCGCGCGGGATGCCGTCGCCGGCTATCTGTGGGCCTGGGCGGAGAATCAGGTGATGGCCGCGGTGAAGGCCATCCCGCTCGGACAAACTGCAGGCCAGCGCATGCTGCTGGTTCTGGGGCAGCGCATCCCCGCTTTGGCGGATGCCGCCGCTACGGCCGATCTCGAAACCACCTGCAATGTCCTGCCGGCCTTCGCCATTGCCTGCAGCTGTCACGAAACCCAATACACGAGACTGTTCAGATCATGACCCACCGCTCCCAGCCCCTGCGCGTCGGCATCGGCGGACCCGTCGGGTCCGGCAAGACCGCGCTGACCCTGGCCCTGTGCAAGGCGCTGCGCGAGCGCTACAACATTGCCGTCGTCACCAACGACATCTACACGGAGGAGGACGCGCAGTTCCTGGTGAATAACGAGGCCCTGGCTCCCGCGCGCATCATCGGCGTGGAGACCGGCGGCTGCCCGCACACCGCCATTCGCGAGGACGCCAGCATCAACCTGGAAGCAGTGGACCGGCTCAACAAGCGTTTTCCCGGCCTCGACATGATCTTCGTCGAAAGTGGCGGCGACAATCTCGCCGCCACTTTCAGCCCCGAGTTGTCCGACCTCACGATCTACGTCATTGACGTCGCCGCCGGCGAGAAGATTCCGCGCAAGGGCGGGCCCGGCATCACCAAGTCCGATCTGCTGGTCATCAACAAGATCGACCTGGCGCCCATGGTCGGCGCCTCGCTGGACGTGATGGATCGCGACACAAAAAAGATGCGCGGCGAACGGCCGTTTGTCTTCTCTAACCTGAAGACCGGGCAGGGCCTGGCGGACATCATCGCGTTTGTCGAGCGGCAGGGCATGCTGGGCTAGCGCTTCCGTTGCTGGAGCAATCGAGTCAAAAGAAAAGCGGGAAACCCGGAATGACCTGCGCACCGAATGCGCGCTGTGTTTTCAACGCCGCTGACGGTCTTAGCGCGGCGCCTGCCAGCAGTTGTTGCTGATCTGCCAGCTCATCGAGAGCTGCTCGCTGGTCGGATGCAGCACGTATTTGACCCCCATGTAGTCCGCACCCTTGCGCCAGAACATGGCCAGCAGGTTTTTTTCGCCGTTGGCGACGACGCTGGAATAGGGGATGACCTTGAGCGGGTTGCCGTAGAGGTTGGCGTAGTTCGACGCGATGATGATGAAGTGGCGAAAGGCCGGCTCGACTTCCTGCTCGAACGCCACCAGCTTGTCGCTGCAGAAGGTGAACAGGAAGCGCCGGCCGGCCGGGTTGGCGGGATAGTCGTAGGCAAACAGGCCGTCGCTGCCGATTGTCAGGGTGCGGTCGAATTTCCAGGTCTTGAGCGCGGCCTCGACTTCCGCACGCGACATGCCGTTCCTGAATTCGCCGACGTCCCAGGCGTGGGATGGCAGCGCAAGCAGCAGTCCGGCGAGCAGGGCGCAGAGGCGGGCGTTCATGGTGCGCTAAGGGGGCTATCGGCCGCTGACGGCGCCGAAAACTTTTTTCAGCAGATCGCTGCCGGCCTGCATCGGGTTGGCGCGGAGTGCGGCTTCTTTCTCGCCGATCACGGTGTAGAGGCGGTCGAGCGCCTGCTGGGTGACGTACTGCTCGACACTGGCCTGCTGCTTGTCGATCAGGTTGAACTGTGCGGCCATGCCGGCGTACTGGTTGTATTGCTGCGCGAGGCCGACCTGATCGGTGGTCGCCTTGACGATGGGGCCGAAGCGCTCGGTGAGGGTGGCTTCGGTTTTCCTGCGGAAGAACTCGGTGGCCGAGGTCTGGCCGCCGGTGAGGATGCCCCGGGCATCTTCCAGCGTCATCGCGCGC
>Ga0180009_10006669_pt1 | contig 12031 bp, 13 predicted proteins | sample OS_PC_MetaG_FD_123537 | JGI IMG/M metagenome (GOLD analysis project Ga0180009, IMG submission 123537) | Groundwater microbial communities from the Aspo Hard Rock Laboratory (HRL) deep subsurface site, Sweden - OS_PC_MetaG | ecosystem: Environmental > Aquatic > Deep subsurface > Groundwater...
TATTTTCATACCAGATACATCTATAGAATCAAAATAATGCGACAGCTCATCCCAAAAGGTTTCTACTGTTTTTATATGCTCTTTCCATAATTCTTCACCCAAATCAGCAATACCTCTTCTATTTAAATCTTTTGCCAACGAGCCCATATCAGAACTCATATGGATAATAGGAACATATATTAATTTTCGCATTACTTCCCCAATCCTTCCAATCCTTTAGCTTTTATTAAAAGCTCCGCTGTTTGTTTACGCAGAGTAGATATAGTTCTGCAATTTTTACAATCCTCATTTTTTTCATCATATTTTTCACAAGACAGAAGCATCTCTACTTCATTTTTAAGACGCCCTGCTCTTTCAGCCTTATCAGAAATTGTTTTTGCCTCATTAATATCTCGGGTCAACTCTTTAATAGTCCATTCCCTCTTTAAAAATATGGAACAATTGATTTCCGGCTTTGGTTCTGCCATTATTGTTCAACCTCCGACTTCTGTTTTTCTCCTTTTAATTTCTGCAATCTAATCTCCAATATATTATTATGATACCTTCTAACAATACCTTTGTTGTTAACTTTTGACGGAAGAGAAACCTCCTCATAATAGTTTGCTTCAGGAGCTTTGCAAGATATAGTGAGTTTGTCTTCATCCATTCCTAATAACATATCCTCTTCTTTAACTCCTTTTAATTCCATAATAATATTTAGATAATCTCCTTCATCAAAAATATCTAATAGTGGTTCCCTTTTACCCTTTTTTAATTTATCGCCTCCAATAATCCACCAACTAAACATAACTTTCTTTCCAGTGGATTCATCTATTCTGCTTCTTTCAAATACTAAAACTGGAAAACCTATTACCTTCTGGCTGGTTGTATTAATAATATTTCTTATCCTGTGAAGGACATCCATATGATTTGGTGCATCATACAAAGAAGCTAATTCATTAATAGCAGCATGCTTATTTTGCCAAACAAAGAAAAGTATATCTTGACTTTCAGGATCTAACTCTTTAATAATCTTATCTATTCCCTCTTGAGTTATTTCAAGTAAACTTCTTTCAAATATCTTATCTTTCCATCCCTCTACATCTTTTACCATAATCCAGGCATGCAAGTGACCTTCATTGTTTGGATGTTTATAAGAAATACAGAGGGCATCTTTACTCCTTAATATAAAACCTCTCTGTTGGATGCTTATTCCTTTTATATTCTCTAAGAGCACCTGGAATATAACCCTTGCCGGCTGCCGCAGAAATAGCCTCTGATTAGTTAAATAAAGATGACCTGGTTTCCAGCCGCTGCGTAGATTATCTTTATAAAAACCTGGACTGGTTAGAATCACCTCTTCATTTGTTTTTAATTCAGGTTTATTTTTCATGTTTTTTATATTGTTTATAAGTAAAACCTGGATGCCTTGCTCCGCCGGGTTTATTATTTTCATATTCTTTTCGTCTATATTTTACTTTTTTATCAAATTCTCTCCCCGTAGAATGTATTATCTGGCCATCTTCACCGGTTGAGTATTTATTTGAGTATATCCTTCTCTTTCTTGCCCATTCATCCCAATCCATAGCTGTGGAGTGCTTTACTCGCGTGCCTCGGCCAGTGGCGTATCCCGAAGCTTTAGTTGTCTTGGATTTCATCCCTCGATCCTTTCACAAACCATTAAAAATTTTTCAGGCTAATCCCTAATTTTTCATTCTCCATTTTTAATTCTTCAGTTCTAATTTTAAATGTCCCTTCACAATATTTATCTCCATCCGCAAGGGTAGAATTAAATTCAAAACTAGCTTTTGGATTAATTGTCCTAGCTACGGCATTTATATATTCTGCACACATACAAGAACATTTAACCCATCCTGGATCTTTGTCCAATTCCAAGCTTTTAATCACACTATACTGCCAGCAGCCGGGAATTCGGATTGATGAAGAAGCCTCACTTCTATCCATCACCTTAATTTTAGGACTTCCAATAATTGCACACATTGCTCCATAAGTATTGGCTATGGCAGTGGCATCATTTCCTTTGATACCAAGTTTCCCCTTGGACCAGAGATACTTTTGTCCAACTGAACTTAAGTTTTTCTTTCTGATATCTAAAAGGAATTCCCAAGAAACCCCTCTTCTTATATAATCTCTTTCCATCTCATAATTAGACCTTAATGATTTAACCAGATAAATAATTTTTATCCAATCCTTAGAGGCTATATCAAATTTAACCTTGGTGGGAAGCTTCTTTATTACCTCTTCTATGGAATCAAAAACCATATTTTTCAATTCAGGCGCAGATTCTTCAAATATTTCTTGTGCCCTAAAGATGTAATCGGCCGCCTTTGTATGTTCACCTTTAGCCTGGTAGATTTCACCGAGCGTAACATAAGGAACTTCTATTTCCTGCGCTTTATTTATTGCTTCTTCTGCACAAACAAGAGCTTCGTCAAGTCTACCAGTATTCATATATGCATCTGCCAGATTATTATAAACAAGGACATTATTTGTTCCTTCTTTTAAAACCTCTTTATAATATTTAATCGCATTCTTGTAATCACCTTTAGCGGCAGATTTGTATGCAATTCGCAGTGTTTGGCTCCAGTCTATCTTGTCCGTGATCCATACAGCCATCCATCAACTCCTTATCTAAATTGTCTTAGTTTTTCCTTAAATTGAAATTCATTAAGGGCCCTTTCGTATAACGTCTTAAGTTCCTCATCTGTTATATGTTCTAATCTGATAACACCTTTTCCCAGTTGATATGAATATTGGCTCCAGTCTGTAGATTTTAACATATTATTCCTTTTGCAGTATTCATATAGGCCGGTGCCTGGAAAAGGAGTTACTATTGAAAAGCCAGCACTGTCCATGCCGTAATCCAAAGACAGCTCAATGGCAAGCTTTATTGTATCCTCGACCGTCTCAATAGTCTCTGTAGGATAACCCATCATAAAGTAGCCGTAAGAAGAAATGCCGACCTTTGAAGTCATCTCTATGGTTTCCTTAACTTGCTTTATGGTAAATCCCTTCTTGCAAAAGTCCAGTATTCTCTGATTTCCAAATTCTACTCCGTAGAAGATGACCTTACAGTTAGCCCTTTTCAATTCTTCCAATAGTTCCTCGGACATAAGGCCAACCCTGCCATCGCAGGCCCAATAAAGCTCATTTAGACCTCGCTTAAGAATTCCTTTACACAAGTCAATTGCCCACCTCTTGTTTACAACCAAAAGATCGTCAACAAGTCTAACATATCTTACACCAAATTCATTATAAATCTGATCCAGTTCATCCAATACATTCGCCACAGACCTTCTTCTATGTGCCCTCCCCCATATAGCGGGGGCATCGCAGAATTGACAAAGGTAGGGGCATCCCCTTGTTGCCAGCATTGGGCTAAAAGTCACTCCTTCAGTCCATAGCCCTTTATAAACAGGACTCTGCAGCAGTCCTCTGGCTGGAAAAGGCAGCACATCAAGATCCTGAATAAATGGTCTATCAGGAGTAACAATTATTTCATCGCCCTCTTTAAAGGTCACGCCTCTAATATCTCTAAGATTACCATCATTTGAGGCACAAGTAATCAGATGCAGAGCTGTTATCTCGCCCTCTCCCCTTACGCAAAAATCAACCGAAGGATAACCAATAACAGTTCTGTGTTCAAAATGCACGTGAGGACCTCCCAGGACTACCTTTATATCTGGATTGATTTCTTTCACTTTAGCTGAAAGAGAAAGTGCGCTATTAATCCTGGCAGTGATAACAGTTATACCAACAAAATCAGGGTTTTCTTTTCTAACTTCCTCAATTACTTCGCCGTGTGAAAGACCCATTGACCTGGCTTCAACCAGGTGAACATCAATATCGTTCTGCTCAAGAACTGCCGCTATATATAAAAGTCCAAGCGGAGGATAAACCTCGTGCATTTCAGTAGCCTTGTGTGTATCCTGCTTTTGATAGAAATCAGGAGTCTCATCAGGTGGGTCGATTAAAACACATTTGATTTGTCGATTCCGATTAGCCATTTTGTTTCCTCGTTACTTCCTTCTCATACATAAAATTAGACAATTCCGTTAAGTCATCTATTCCTCTTATTTCATGTGAATATAAAGGCACCTTTACTATTTCATATCCTTTGTATTCTGTTTTTTTACCCATCTGTTGTATATAACCTATCTGCTCACTTCTCTTTAAGCTACAAAAACCGCAATCCGTGGGCGGAATTACCATATTGATCACAATATGACTGGAGGGAATACCAAGATCTCTAATACTTGCTAGCAGGTCTTCAGTCTCAAGAATGCCCATCGCCTCAGGTATAGTTACAGCTATAAATTCACTTTTTTGGGGATTTGTAAGAAGAACGTGCATTTTCTGCACTGTTTCTTGAGAGGACAATATCTTTTTGGCTAAAACTTCAATATTATCAACAGGAACCTCCTGATAATATTTTAGCATTGCCCTATAAGTAACTCTCAGCCATTCCCTGACTAACTCTGGGAATTTTAGAAGCTCAACCAGGTGCCCGGTGGGTGCGGTGTCAAAAATATATATATCAAAATCTACATTTTTAATAAATCCCATAATCTTTTCTAAAGCTAATACCTCTTCCAGTCCCGGCGGATAAGTATCAACAAATTCAACCATAACTTTTTCGTCAAAATCTAACTTCCATTTTCTGCCACCAGCAAGATAGCTATTCTGCCATTTTCTAAATGCATCTTTTATATTTGTCTTGTATTCCTTTCTAAAATCTTTATACAATGCCGCTCCATCTATTTCTAAAGCGTAGAGATTACCCCCAGTCCTTATAGGAGTTACTGTATCTCCTATAGGAGTGGCGAAGCTATCAGCCAGGGAATGAGCAGGGTCAGTAGAGAAAACTAATACTTTTTTGCCAGGATTATGCTTAGCAATAGATAGTGCTGAGGCTGCAGAGACCGTGGTCTTTCCTACCCCGCCTTTACCGCCAAAGATAACAAACTGCAAATCCTTATCTAAAATGTCTGACAACGTACCCGGCCTGAAATTATCTTCACTTCTTACGGACATCGATATAGATTGTGGCGAACCTTGAGTACCATTTCCGGATAAAAATTCACCGAAATTCAACAGCCGTTCTTTTCCCCGTACTTCATTTAAAAATACCGGTAGCTTGACGAGATTATAAGAAGAAAATTTTTCATCAATATCTCCAAGGTATCTTTCCTGTCCTTTTCCCCTGGCTGAACAAAAGGCACATTTTTTCTCATCTTGAACACGATTCACAATAATATTACACACAGGAACACCTTCTTCTTTTAGAGTAGTAAGGAGCCTCTCTGTTTCTACTATACTTAATTCCTCTGGAATAGTAACAGGATTAAATTCACACCTCTCTTCGTCTTTAAGAATTGCTCTTACTTTTTCTAACTCTTTTGACAATGTATCCACAAATTTGCGAACGTTCCCTTTTGGAGGCATGCGGCCTGGGATTTTAAAGCCTATCATGGCTGCTCCCGCTGCAACTCGATTGTATCTAAGAAAAGATATTTCAAAAACCTCAATCCACTTTAGGATCTTATCAGGCAACTTCAGCAATCTAAGTGTATGTCCTGTGGGCGCAGTATCCCAGATAACTAAATCATACTCATAGGCACTGAATATCCCGTATTTGAGTAAATTCACTATTTTTAATAGAATCATCATCTCCTGCATGCCAGGTAATTTGAAACTAAGAAAGTCTCTTATATCAATCTGGTCGGTAGAAAAAGACATATTAGAAAAATTCTCTATGGAAAATTTATATCTCTTCTTAAATTTTTCAAGCAAAATCACTGAATTCATCTCTATAGCCCAAAGGTTATCTACTCCTTTAACAGGTGTAACAGAACTACCTACATGACAATCAAAGCTATCCCCTAAGGAATGCGCCGGGTCGCTGGAGGCAACCAAAAATCTTTTTTCCGGATATTTTTTAGCTAAATACATCGCTGTAGCACAGGAGGATGTTGTCTTCCCGGTCCCACCTTTCCCCCCAAAGATTACCAATCGCAATTTCTCATTTTTTAGAAAACTTGGAACATTGTCACTACGAATAATTTCCTTAGCTTCTTTCGCCTGCGCCTTAGAACCGCTTTCGGGGAAGGACGTTCCCTCTTTTATCCCTTCAATCTCTTGCGACTCAGTCTGGATCTTCTTCTCTACTACTTTTTTAAAGAAGCTGGTAATCTTCTCCTCGAAATTCACCCTGAACTCTCCTTGTGGCTCTATCCTTATGCATAATTTTGATATCATGAGCTAAGTTTTTTATAAAATCGTCATTTGACATCTCTATTACTCTCTTTATTTTTCTTCGCTAATTTCATATGCTTATTGGAAGCAACCCTGTCTTTATTTAATGGCCCTTTCATATAAGATATAAATGCTAGATTAACTCTTGCCAGTTTATAATTCGGGTCGATCTCCAATGCCTTTTTATACTCCTCTATTGCTTCTTTATACTCACCTTTTACGCTAAAAAGCCTACCTTGATAGAGGTGCTCTTCGGGTGTCATCTTTTTAGTACTCCCACTTTTGGATTTGCCACTTCTTTGCACTTCTTCCATTTTTTCCCAAGCGACCCATCTTTTCTTGAAGCGCAGTCAATCTATTGGGTCCACGGTTATGAATTACTATCCATGCCCCACAACTGGGTCCGGTTAATTTAATCTCAGTTAGAGAGTGAGGTTTGAGCTTTGTTTCCTCTAACATCCCGCTTTCTAAGGTAAGCCTTCCGTTTTCGTCTATCCTGCCTTGACTTTCCATCATAGTAACTTCAAACTGTGAAAGGCGAGGACGGTTCTGCGGATGATTAACAATCAAATAAGGCCACCGCGTGCTTCCTTTAATCCTAACTACTTTAATTCCAACTCGATTTCCATTATTTAATCCTGCTTGCCTTAGAATATTTGAAGGGATAGACAATTTACCCTCCTCATCGATTTCACTAAATCCTTTTAACAGCGGCATCCTTTGTCTCCATCTCTAGATTTCTTTTCTTACGCTTGTACGCGTTATAAACAACCTCGACCAATTTACTTAACTCATCAATTCTTGCCCTGGTATCTTCATACCCACCCTTATAAAGAGTAGTTTTGATTGCCAGAATTAGCTTCTCTATCTTATTTACATCTAATTTATCCATTAAACCTTCGTCTTCCTCCAACACCAGTTGTGCTGCATGAATCATACTTTCTGCCCGAATGCCTATCTGAATCTCTTCTTTACGTTTCTGGTCCTCTTTAGCATGAATTCGGGCATCTTCGAGCATCTTGTTAATCTCATCCTTAGACAAGCGGTAAGAAGAACTAATCTGAATACTTTTTTCATTATCGGTATGTAAATCTAAGGCGCTTACCTGTAAAATTCCATTGGCATCTATATGAAATGTCACCTCAATCTGAGCTTCGCCTCTTCGACCAGGTGGGATATCGGTAAGCTCGAACTTGCCCAAACTTATATTATCAGAGCTCAAAAGTCTTTCTCCCTGTAATACATGGATATCCACCTGGGTCTGGTTATCTTTGGCAGTAGTAAAAATCTGACCACAAGATGTAGGAACGGTAGTATTCCTTTTAATAATCTTAGCAAATATTCCTCCTTCAATCTCAATTCCTAAAGAAAGTGGGGTAACATCTAATAACACCACATCTTTTATCTCACCGATTAGGATATTCGCTTGAATTGCTGCGCCAAGAGCAACAACCTCATCCGGATTGATATCCTTATATGACTCTTTGCCGAGAAGCTGGCGAGCCAGGTGCTGCACAGCAGGCATTCTAGTAGAACCTCCTACCAAAACCATCCTATCTATCTGAGTTGGTGTAAACTTTGCATCAGAAAGGACCTGTTTAGTAGGCTCCATCATCTTCTCTAATAAATCCCTGGTTAGCTCTTCAAACTGCTCCCTACTCAATGTTAACCGTAGGTCCTCTTCTTGCCAAAGAAATGGGATTCTAATCTCGGCAAATATTTTTGTGGAGAGTTCTTTTTTCGCCTTCTCTGAAGCCTCTTTCAACCGCTGTAAAGCCATCCTATCTTTCGTTACATCAACGCCATGCAACTTCTCAAATTCTTGAGCTAAATAATCCATTAATCTCTCATCCCAGTCATCACCGCCAAGATGGGTATTGCCTCCTACTGCCTTAACCTCAAATACACCATTGCCCAATTCTAAAACGGAGACATCAAAAGTGCCTCCGCCTAAATCCCAGATTAAAATATAGTGGAGATCCTGCTTGTGTAATCCGTAGGCCAAGGAAGCGGCAGTGGGTTCATTTATAATCCGCATTACCTCTAAGCCAGCTAAAGCACCTGCTTCCATAGTTGCCTGGCGCTGGTTATCATTAAAATATGCCGGAACTGTAATTACTGCTTTCTCTATTTTCTCACCTAAATAATCTTGCGCATCTTCCTTAATTTTGCGAAGAATAAGGCTGGAAATCTCCTGAGGACTAAATTTTCTTCCATCAACCTCTACCTCATAATCAGTGCCCATATGGCGTTTAATCGAAGCGATGGTGCGCTCTGGATTGGCAACTGCCTGGGTTCGGGCAAGATTGCCTATCAACTGCCTTCCTCCTTCGGCAAAGGCAACCACTGATGGAGTAAGCCTTTCACCTTCAGCATTGGGTATAATCTCGGGCTTCCCATTGTTCATGAAAGCGGCTAATGAAAAGGTAGTTCCTAAATCTATTCCGATTACCATGTCGCTACGCTCCAATTATCGCTTCGCTTCAATTTACAATTAAAAATTACCAATTAAAAATGAAATTCTTTTTTGTAGTTCTAAAAAATTCTTTCCAATTTTTAATTTTTCATTTTAAATTTTTAATTTATTTTGCTACTTGAGCCATCTTCTTTTTTAATCCAGGGCTGACCCAGCCGCAGTTTGCGCAACTCTTTTCTAACAACTCTTTAACTGTGGCAATCCTTCCGCATTGAGGACAGAATTCACTCTCTTCTTTTTTAGATAGTAATTCATGCAACACCTTTTCCCATTTATCTATTTGCTTTCCAGAGAAAGAAGCCACTCTTTTTGTTGAACTTACCCCGTTAACTTGATACATTATATCCAACACCTTCTCTTTATTGCTATCAAGGCCACTCGTCTTCCTTATCTCGGTTGTAACGCTAATTATCCTATCAACAGGAACATCGAAAACCAACTTTCTCTCAAAATCATACCGCCAGCATAGTCGTCCCTTATTAGTAAGATAGATGTGACCCGGCCTCCAGGTTTCTCCTTGAATGCCCTGAGCAGGTACTAAATACCACACTTTTTCCCCTTGATGGGTAATTTCCTCTCCTTCCCTCAAGAAATCAACTGTTGCTTTCTCATAATGGGGAATAACCGGCTTCTCTTCTAAAGAAAAGCCTATATCCTTTATTGCTTGCTCAATAGATTCTTTTAATTCATAAGGATTTGTGGGATGAAGCCGCGAAATTCCACCATATCGGTCTATAAGATAAAATACTTGTTTTTTCTTCTCCTTTACAAAATGCTCCTCTTCCTTTATTGCTATCCCCCTTATATCTTCTAAAGGCACCTGAAATATAATTTCATCAAAATCTTGACGATGTAAAAATACTCTTTTATTGGTAAGGTAAAAATATCCTGGTTGCCAGGCAGTATATATCCCTTTAGTATAGTGATGAGACCCATACATTTTATCCAATATTTTTTCTCCTTCCAGAAGGGAAGGAATAGCTTTTTTTCTATGTTCCCTTTCCCATGCTCTGGTTTTTTCGTCCCAGGCCTGCATTACTCCATATTTAAGCATAGTTTCCATTCCCGCCAAGGCTGCTCTTAAATTAACACCGATTAAAGGAATGCCAGCCACAGAAATAATAATATCAGCATTAATTACCAATCCTTTATCTAAGATTCGATCTAACAGATCTACTAAAGTTGCATGTGTATCTCTGGATGGTTCCATTTCTCCCCTCTATACGAAACTATACGGTGGCCAGGGACCGGTAAAACGAACAAAAAATCCTTTCATATTCTTAATCTTCCCTAGTTCCTCACCTAGTATTTTGCTCTTTTCCTTGAAAAGCAAACAAGAGAGATTCAACAGCATTTGTTTGTCTTCTTCAAGTTTTTTGGTCTTTTCTACCTTGATTTCGTCGACACATCTTTTAATCTGCTCATAAAAATACTTAAAATATCTATCTGCTTCTTTTTCCATCTCTTTTTTTAATAAGTTCTCTAATTTCTGCTTATACATATAAGCCAAGCCCTTAGATTTGGATTTTATCTCCTCACTCAATTTCTTAATCTCTGGGTTTGCTTCAATAAGCCCTTCGCTGATAATTTTGAGGTCCCAAAATACCTGGACTCCGAACTCGGCTCTTTCTTTAAGCTTACCCAGCTTTTGTCTTAAGTTTTCATAATCGTCCTTCAACCACTTCTTTATGTTCTCATCGGGGGCAACACTCTTTTCACCCTTAATGATGGTATCAAATCCCAGGGGTAAAACCGTGCCAAATCTCTCCCAGGCAACCTCCACAACTTTCCCGTGAGTAGTTACCCATAACTTAACCTTTTCCTTATCCTCTGATTTATAGGGTTCTGGTAGGCAATTATGAACTACAGCACATAAATCTTGGTAGGAGATAGTATAAACTCTACTGCCCTCTATTCCAATATTACCAAGAGTTATCTCTTCATTCCCCTCGGCTATACAATAAAGATATCTTGCTTCAGTCATTTTAGAACCCCTCTTTGCCTCTTTTCCTAAATTCCTTTCTCCTCTGTCTCTTTCCTCCACCTTTCGGGATTTATCATCTTGTCTAATACATCATCCACAATACTATCCAATCCATCCCTTACGGATTTAACCGACTCAGTAACTCCCTGTTCCTTTTTTATCTCCTCAATTGCAATATCTAAATCCTGCAATGCCTCACCAAGCCTCTCTATCTCTTCCTCAGATAGAGTGCCTCCTTCCATACGCTTCATTGCCTGAAGATTGAGGGCGTCTTTAATTATCTCTACTAAAGCAATGACTAAACCTAAAACCCCGTGTTTTAGATTATCTTCATCAATATCTATAGGCATCTTTTTCTCCCTTAGCTTGGAAATTATCAGTAACAAAAAACCCTCTTCTATCTTCCATCTGGTTACTGGTCGCTGGTTTCTGGTTTCTTTGTAATTTTGATTTCCAAGATCCCGTTTCTATAAACTTTTTCTATCTTTCCCTTAGGTGCGCAGGGTAATTTCAACTCCTGATGATATTTACGCTTAGGAATATCCACAGATATTGTAAGTTTATCCTCTTGTAAATTAAGATTTATATCATCCTCATCTATACCTGGCATTTCAGCTATTATCTTGATATGATCTTTCTCATCAAAGATATCTACAGGCCGTTCCTGGGGCGCTGGAGGAGGTGAGGGCTTCACTTCGGTTTCCCGTTTAATAAAAGATTTTTCCCTAAAGGTCCTTCCTCTTACGCCCGGAGGTATGCCACTTGGGATACCTGAAGGCCTTCCTTCGGCCCTCTTCAAAGGAGTTTCTTTCAACTTACGCTCTACTTCTTCATCAATCTTTTTTAATCTTTCTTTGAATGCTGGAGATTTTTCCAAGCCCTTGAACAATCCACTCAATCCTGGAATCATCTTGCCAATCCCTTTAAGAATTCCTCCTGCTACACTTTCGTCTTCTTTATCATTTTCTTTCTTTTTATCTTTTTCAGCCATTTCCTTCCCTCCCCAGTTTTGCTCCTTTGATTTCAGAAGTCAGATGTCAGAAGTCAAATTTTTCTGATCTCTGTTCTATTCTGCCTTTATCCCTTTGGCTTTGGCAGATATCCAACCACACCAGGGGCATCCAGCACTTATAAGATCTTCAACAGGTACCCTCTTGCCACACTGAGGACACTCTTCCTTAGCTACTACAGCTTCTTTCCATGCTGCAGTCTCATAATTGGTTCCACTGGGAAATTCTAAACCATATTTAGCTGCAGTTTCAAATGAAGCCAATGCCGCCCGTATCTTGATGCCAAGTAATTCAACACCAGCGACA
>Ga0180009_10006671_pt1 | contig 12031 bp, 9 predicted proteins | sample OS_PC_MetaG_FD_123537 | JGI IMG/M metagenome (GOLD analysis project Ga0180009, IMG submission 123537) | Groundwater microbial communities from the Aspo Hard Rock Laboratory (HRL) deep subsurface site, Sweden - OS_PC_MetaG | ecosystem: Environmental > Aquatic > Deep subsurface > Groundwater...
GTATATTTATAATAAAAAAGACGCCAAAATGGCGGCAGCACATATTTTACAATGCTTAAAAATAGGGATTTTATTATTAGCAAAAATAGTTAATGGCGTGCTTTTATACAGAAGGCGACAAATGGGGTCTTAATATTAAGGCCTCTTAAGCATTTTTTACACTTTCATAATTTTTCTAAGTTCGGTTACAAGTGATTCTTCGTTAAATCGATTAATGGGGATATAATCCCCCCCCCGTAGACCCTGTGAGAATAATAATCAAGATTATATATTTTATCCACTACATCTTTCTTTTCTATCTCTATAAAACTTTTGAAATCTCTATTTGTGCAGAAAAATGCACTATAATTTTTCTTTGCTATCTTTTAAAAATATTGATTTATAAGGCTTTCGTATCTCTTGAGTATTTTTCATCTTACGAAAAATTTTTCACTGACGATCCCTGTAATTATTTCATATAAAATAAAAAAACCTTTTCTGATGTTATAGAAAAGATTCATTATTTTATAGAAGATGTGTATATATAATAATAAGAAGAGATTGCATTCATCTTTAGGTTATTGGTCAAGAATGGCTCTCGGGAATGCATGGTGTCTTAAGACTTAAAGCGTCCAGCCTGAGGGGTTCACTCCAAAGGCCTGGACCTAAAGAGTTAAGATATATACCGTATCTGGCAAGCGTATATTCAATTAAACATAATAGAGAGCTTAAGAAATACTACTATGACAGAGCATCAGCCGGTATGCCTGCGCTAAAAAAGCATTAATTAAAGTTGCAGTAAAGATTGCAAAGATTATGTACTATATGCTTAAAGAAAAGCAGGAGTACAACCCAGTTAGAGTATTTTTTCAGGCTAGCTCTTATCCTTTAGTTGCTTAAACTTATTTAGTTTTCAAAGAGCGAAATATTTTAAAAATATCTTTATTTAGTTGTTCTTTGACAATTTAATATTTTTAACTCTTCTTTTTATAGAATGTCTTTTTTTATATCTCCACCAATTCTAGGATAACCCATGACAGCAAGAAAATTCTTCTCGCTGCCATGGTTCTTGCTTACTTATATTCCGTCAAATCTTTGATTGAAGGATCCATCTTAGAATATGGATTTTGGATCGTAGTATTCTTTGATGTTCATGCAGTTAACGCCAACAGCCTTGGTGAAAATGGTTTTACCCCACTCACTCTTTGGCAGTTCTCCCGTTATGGCCTTCATGGCAAGTTCAACCGATTGCTCGGCGGCAAGTACAGGGCTGTTCAAACCGCTAGAGACGTATTGACCAGTACAACCACCTTTATCAATTTCGGCAAAAGCTTCCTTCTGACCATCAATTCCCGCCAGCAATACATCTGTCCGATTGGCAGCCTTCAAAGCAGCCATCGCTCCTAGCGCCATACTATCATTGTAAGCGAAGATGGCATTGATTTCGGGATGTGCAACCATCAAGTCCTCAGTCACTCGTAGCCCAAGTTCGTGTGTATACTTGGCGTAACCGGTAGCCACGATCTCGTAATCTGCTTTTGCCGCATTCAGACCTTCGAGGAAACCTTTCTCGCGATATGGGCCGACTAAAATATCGGTAGGGGAACCTTGTAGAATTGCAAGTTTAATCTTCTTCCCCTTAAAGCGTTCGGCAAACATCTTGCCAGCCTCTCGGCCGATGGCAACATTATCTGAGCGGACAATGCCAACAACATCCATGCCCTCAACGTAAGTATCAATAAAGATCAGAGGAATACCAGCGTCGATGACCTGTTGGTCAATGTCCTTCTCGGTGCCGGGATCCACAGCATTGATAATGACAGCATCAACCTTGCGTGCAATTATGTCTTCAACCTGCTTGGCATGAGTGGAAGTGTCTAACGCTGAGTTCAAGGCTACTAACTCGAAACCCTGCTCTATAGCCATTTTGGACATTGTGTCCCACATAGCTACATAATATGGGGCTTCCATTGTACGTTGAATAAACCCTATTGTGATTCCCTTCTTTTCGACCATCTCAGCATTGCCCGCGATGAGAAGTAGGACGATAGCAACCACAACAGCCACCAGAGTATAATACTTCTTACACATATTTCTACACCTCCTTTCTTGGTTAAAATAATTTCTCATTCTCTCTTTTTCATCTATTATCCTCCTATGTATTTAATATTTCCTAGCTTCAAGATGTGGTTACAAACTGAGACTCCAGAACCTTCTCTTTTACTTTATTCATTTTAATAGATATCTGGGCAAAATTCCAATTTTTCTCCCCCTACTTTCTGCCTCTGATTGATTCTGGGTAATAGTTTAGTTTTTCCAAAATCCACTGGGCTAATCCTAGTTCATAGTATATCGCCCCCCTCCAAGTTGTCAAGCGTTTTTTGAGTTTTTTGAGATTTTCATGAGAATTGGGAAAAAGTCAATCAATTTGTGATATTCCTCTGGACTCCGTCTCATTTTTATGATGATATCAAATTTTGAAATTAGAGCGGCGTGGCCAGATCACCTTGCCTGGGCGTCAATCACCTTCCGGTTGGGGCTGTCGTAAGGTCTCTATTCCCTGTGTTCCACATAAAACTGATCTATTGTAACATATCGCTGCCTATTCATTCATCCACGGGCAAGCCCGTGGTATTCTGCCCTTCGGGTTAATAAAGATGACATTTTACTCTACAAATCTGTCAGTAAGACTTAGGTAATTATCTAATATTCTAAAACTACGCCTTGGGTAAAATCATCACTTTCATGGACGGCTCTTTTTTATCTAACAAAAGGTGTAAACCACTCTCCAACCCATTTAATGGTAGTCGATGAGATATTAGATCCTTTACTACTATTCTTCCACTAGAAATAAGATCTATAGCTTGTTTCGAGTTTCGTAGTGATGTATAGGATGACATGATAGTTAGTTCTTTATTAAATAATCTAAAAGGCTCAATAGTCATAACTTCCCCTTTTGGTGCTACTCCAAAGAAAAGGATTTTCCCAGCAGGACGAGCATATGTTATACATTGCTCAAGTACAGAGATCACTCCGGTAGCATCAACGACAATATCATAATGCTCTTTTTTTACCTGGCTAAAATCAGAGAAGACTTGTCCACTCCTCTCTGCATCAGCAAAATTTCTTCGGCTTTTATTTTTTTCTACTATATCCAACTTAGCAGGTCCTATGTTCTTAAGAGTCCGCAGTAGTAGCATCCCAATAGGCCCTGCTCCTACAAGCAGTATATGGGCACCTAGTGCAGATCCAATTAACCCTACTCCATGGATCACACAGGATAGAGGCTCCATAAATGCAGCTTCTTCAAATGATAAATCCTCAATAGTAAACGCAGCCTGCTGTGGGACCATAACATGTGTTGCCATTCCTCCTGGCATGGTCACTCCAATACCCTGCCAGTTTTCACAGAAATGCTGACGATTATGCAGACATGCGTCACAGATCCCACAGGATAAATTTGGCTCTATTGCTACTCTATCCCCAATCTGGAATCTATCCACTTTATCACCTATCGCAACCACATCTCCTGAAAACTCATGTCCAGGGATAATAGGATAATCACCAAGATATTCACCAAGGAAAATATGGAGATCTGTTCCGCAAATTCCACTCGCACTAACCCGAATAGTTATCCAACCCTGAGGGGGGTTCAACATCTTTTGCTTATCTAATAAAAGTTCTCTAACAATACCTGGTTTAAGAATCTGATAAGCTCTCATCATTATCAACTCGGTATATTAAAATAGAGAGGAGTAAAAGAAGTGGTAGTAGTAATAGTACTGGTTTCTTCTTTGGTTCTTTCTTCTTTTACCATCCACAGAAAATTGTGGATAACCTACCGGACAGGCAGGCATACTCTCTATCATCATACCTTATCCACCTCCTTTTAAATTTTGTTTTGTTCTTTTATAATATTATTATGTCTTTCAAACAAAGTATCCGTTCACCCCCTGAATAATCTTTCTTTTGGCCCTTGTTTTTCAAAAACTTAAAATATAAGGAGTAAATTACCATGAAGATTAAAAGTATCTATCCAGCAGGTAACAGCTCACAACTTAGAGAAGTTTTAGGTAAGTATAGTCCTGGAGAGCCTTCTCCTATGCACCCATTCATGTTTTTATCTCAATAAGCACTTCTTCCTTTCCCAGATTAGGTATTGGCACATTTTCCAATTTTATCTTTTCTAAATCAACTAATTTGGCTTGTAACATTTTTTTCATTTTTAAACCTTTCTTAATTATTTTAATTTTTATGAGTATGAATTAGGCTAATAGCATGAAAATTTTTCTTTAGACGCTTGTATAGATCTTGATATATTTTGAAAGCACGGTTATAAATTTCAACATTCTGTTCAATGGGAAGAAGCCTTTCTCTAACTTTTATCCATTTATTGCATATCTCTTTTATGCTTCCAAGTTTTTTACTACTTGCAGCCGCCATAATTGCAGCACCGTAGGCAGATCCTTCTTCTGTACTTACTGAAATAACAGGTAGATTTAAAATATCAGCTTGCATTTGACGCCAAGGCATACTTTTGGCGCCTCCTCCAGAAATTCTTAACGAATTTATGTTAACACCATTTTTTTTAAAAGTTTCTAAACAATCACGGAGGGCGAAGATTACTCCTTCCATCGTAGATCTAGCCAGATCAATAGCAGAGTGTTCATCAGTTAGGCCAACAAAGGCCCCCCTTGCTAATGGATCCATGTGTGGTGTTCGTTCTCCCCGTAGATAGGGAAGAAAAATAAGTCCATTTGGCACCGGTGGAACTTCAAGACATTCTTTATCTACTAACTCGTAAAAGTTTCTCTCAATATTCGAAATTTTCCCAGATAACAACTGACGGAACCAATTCAGACATAAACCTCCACAAAGAATAGCCCCCATAAGAATCCACTTATCTCGCATAACATAAGGGAAGAGATGTAATCCTTTATGAGGATCTATTTTAAAAATATCAATAGGTGTCATGATTAATGCTCCAGTCCCAATAATAGAAACAGCCTCTTGCATTTCAATTAAATTATTTCCAATCGCTGCCATTATATGGTCAGCTCCCCCAGCACAAACCGGTGTTTCTGGAGCAATTCCTAACATTAAAGCTACTTCTTTTTTTACTCTGCCAGTAACCTCATAGGATTCGAAAATGGGTGGTGCTATAGAAAGAGGAATCTCAAGTAGTTCGAAAATCTTTTCGGACCACTGTCTATCTCTGACGTTAAGTAATAATGTACCCCCCGCATCCGTTACATCAGTAGCGACAACACCAGTAAGTTTCATGCGAATATAGTCTTTAGGGAGAATGAACTTATAAATTTTCTCCCATAATTTAGGTTCATTCTTCTTAATCCATAGCAAAATAGGCGCCATAAATCCAGTAGCTATAGGAAGTCCGCTTGTCCGGCTGACTTCCTCTCCCACAGTATCTTCCAATATTTTTGTCTCGTAGACGCTCCTCTGATCCATCCAAGTGATAGCATTTCGTAAATAATTTAGATTACTATCTAGTAGCACTGTTCCATGAGTTTGTCCCGATAATCCAATAGCTTTAATCCAGCAAGCTTCTATTTCTGCACTGGGAACAGCACTTCTTACTGCCTGTATTGTGCTTTCCCACCATTTATGTGGGTCTTGTTCAGCATACCCAGGCTTAGATGCGTATGTGGGATACCCAGCGGAAGATTTCCCAACTATATTACCCTCTAAATTTACAATAATGACTTTAACTTGGGAAGTGCCGAGATCTATTCCTAAAAAACATTCTTTATTTATGCTCTGTTTCATAGTAATGTTTTTACTTGGCCAAACCAAAAGTTATGCCTTTAACTAATTCCTTTCTAATTATTGTAACTGAAATATATATTGGTATTACGTAAAGTACACCTGTAGCAGCCAATGCCCCTCAATTAATCTGGGTATACGATAGCCATCCAAAAACCATCACAGGAACTGTCATAGTGTTAATTGTCGAGGCAAAAAGGACATTTTAGATACCAATAGGTCCAACAAAAATACCGGCTTCTTTTAATTCTGCTTCTATCCTCCCTGGTCCATAGATAGGATATTTAAAACAAAATCTTAAAATCTCTACTTCTATCTCTTTTGACACACCATTTGGCATCTTTGGCTTGGCTCTTCTTTTGGGTCTCAATCCTTCGTCTTTATACTTATCTCTTATTTTCTTTCACTTATAAAACCAGGTTCTGCTAACCCCATATTTTTTACAAAAATAGGTTATGGTCCTTTTCTTCTTGTCTCTTTGATGAAATATATTCAGTCTCATCCTCCAGATAAACTCTTTTTCATTCATTGCCAGACCTCCTTTTGAAAGTTTTATTTTATCAGAGGTTCTGGCCTTAAATCAATCTGTTTCTTTCAGTTGTCATTTAAAAATCAAAAATGGACTGTTTTTTAATGATTTAAAGTTTAAAAGTGGACTACCCAAAAACAGTAAAAAGGTATAATTTAGAACTAAATCTTAAAGAGAAAAGAGGTTCTAAATTATGTCCAAACAATTACACAAAAACTTTGCCGATGGTCAGGTTAAATCACTTTTAAAAAGTTATCTGGATAAAAAAATCAAGATTAATTACATCTTGCAAATGCTTAGAATCAAAAGAAGTAGATTCTTTGAATTACTTTCTCAATACCGTAAAGATTCCGATAACTTTTCCATCCAGTATGACAGAAGAACCATTAATCGAAAGATAGATCCGGAAATTGATAAAAATATTGTAAAAGAACTAAAGATCGAAAAAGATTTAATTAAGAATAAAGATGTACCGATTAGATACTATAATTACAGTTATATAAAAGATCTTTTAGAACAAAAATATGGCCAAAAGGTATCTCTACCTACCCTAATCGACCGGGCCAAGAGGAACAATTTTTACTTTTTAAAGCCAAAGAGAAAGGCTCATGATAGAGAAGTATTAACTAACTACCCCGGAGAGCTTATTCAACATGACTCTTCTCATCATCAGTTCTCCCCTTATGCTAAAGGGAAATGGTACCTAATTACCTCTCTGGATGATTTTAGTCGCTTTATCCTTTATGCTATTTTAGTAGTTAAAGAGACCGCCTGGGAACATATCCTGGCCTTAGAGGCTGTTTTGTTAAAATACGGTTTTCCTCTGGCTTATTATGTAGATAGTTATTCTGCCTTTCAATTTGTGCAAGGTAGGGACTCTTACTGGAGAAATCATTACAAACTCACTGATGAAGCTGACCCGCAGTGGAAACAGGTTTTAGATGACTGTGGGGTTAGAATAATCTACGCGCTTTCTCCACAGGCCAAAGGTAAGATTGAAAGACCTTACAGATGGATTCAGGACAGATTAGTAAGGACTTGTGCCAGAGAGAATATTTCTGATATCAATCAGGCTCAATTAATCCTAAATAATCTTATCCAAAAATATAACTATCAAATGGTTCATTCTACTACCGGAGAGATCCCCTATATCAGATTTCAAAGAGCAATAAGAGAGAAAAGATCTCTCTTTAGAGAATTTACGATAAGACCACCATTTAAGTCAACCAAAGATATCTTTTGTTTAAGAGTAGACAGAATGGTAAATTCTTATCGTAAAATCTCAATAAATAATTTAGAATTAAAAGTACCTAGTGCACCACTACATGAGAGAATACAACTTCGGATAGTACCAGACAAAGAATCTGGTTTAACAGAAGTAAGATTCTGGCATGAAGATGAACTTTTAGGTAGTCAAAAAGTTAAAAATACTGATTTAAATTTAGTCCACTTTTGATTCTTAAATAGTCCACTTTTGAAATTTACCTAACATCTGTTTCTTTCAGTGTCTTACTATATAAATCTGTAGACACTACTTGAAGATACTACAATTTATAATCTCGGTAGATCAGTGTTTTCTTGCAATCTTGAACAGGACTGCTAATATAATGATCGAACCACGCACTGTATCCTGATAGAACATCGAGACGCCCACTAGGTTGAGCATGTTGGAAATCACCCCAAGTATAAGCACGCCAATAATAGTTCCAAAAACAGTACCGCGCCCCCCTGAAAGGCTCGCTCCACCAATTACAACTGATGCAATAGCTTCCAACTCCATCCCGACACCTATCAGTGGTGTACCCACCGTTATTCGGGAGGTAAGCAGTATACCACCGATCCCACATAACAGACCCGAGAGCATATATACTATTATCACATGGCGGGATACATTGATACCCGAGAGGTGAGCAGCCGTGGGGTTGCTACCGATGGCCTTGATGGAACGACCAAAAGTGGTCTGAGTAATTATGATAAATAAAATTATCGAAATGATTAGCCAAACAATGACAATGAATGGCATCGGTCCAAGCATTCCCCGTCCCAAAAAGTTATATTCAGGGTAGTTAATCTGAATTGGGCCTCCATGGGTGTACACATAAGTCAGACCACGGGCAATCGCCATCATACCCATCGTGGTAATGAAGGGTGGCATCTTGCGTTTAGTAATGAGTAACCCGTTGACCAGTCCAGTGAACAAACCTATGGCTAAAGACAATATTAGCACAAAAACAAGCGGCATGTTACGTTGCAATCCCACTGCCAATACGCCAGTAAGGGCTACCAACGAACCTACACTGAGGTCAATGCCGGCAGTCATAATAACTAATAACATACCCAATGCTACGATACCTAGTACAGAAGACTGTCTGAGGATGTTAAAAACATTGGCCTGTGACAAAAATCTTGGAAAGATAATTCTAGAGATAACCACTATTACCAAGAAAACAGCCATAATATAGTATTCAAGCCAGAATCTTACAAGAATTTGACCTACACTTTTAAGCTTAAGTGACTTAAAAGTATCCTTTAAGGTATCCTTAGTATATGTCATATCTCGTTACCCCATTGCAATGTTAATTAACAACTCTTCTGTAGCTTTTTCTCTAGGTAACTCTCCGACAATGCGGCCCTCACGCATCACTATGACTCGGTCAGCGATGCCAAGGATTTCCTGTAGTTCAGAAGAAATCATCAAGATACCGATTCCACGCTCGATTAAGGAAGCCATTAGGTGATAAATATCAACTTTAGCGCCCACATCGATCCCGCGGGTTGGTTCATCAAAAATCAGCACTTTTGCCTCTGTGCATAACCATTTAGCCAATACTACTTTCTGCTGGTTTCCTCCACTTAACTCACGCGTGATAGTATCCAATGAAGGTGTTTTCACTTGTAATACATCAATAAAGTGTCTGGCAATGCCCTGCTCTTTTCTACGGTTGACCCACCCGCGAGGGGCAATCACACTATAATTTGCAAGTGTAATATTGACACTGACACTGGCATCTAGCACCAAACCCTCGCTCTTACGATCCTCTACGAGTAAGCCAATACCCAAGCGGATCGCTTTGTGAGGGTTATCAATATTAACTTTTTTCCCTTCGAGCAGAATATTACCAGATAGTTTTGGCACGTCTCCAAAGAGTGCTTTAGCAAGCTCTGTGCGGCCAGAGCCTACCAGGCCGTAGATCGTGAGAATCTCTCCTTTGTGCAGCTGCAGGTTAATATCCTGAACATCGCGTGTGACCAAATGTTCTACCCGCATAATTTCTTCACCAATTTTTACTTTTTTCTTAAAAAAATAATCTCGAAGACTGCGCCCGACCATCATACTGGTGAGCAACCCCTTGCTAGCCTCCTGGGTATTAACAATCCCCACCATGCGCCCATCCTTGAGTACTGTAATGCGATCAGTTATGTCCAACACCTCTTTTAAACGATGAGAAATATAGATGATAGCGATCCCATCATGATTAGCCAATTGTCTTAACAGCTTAAAAAGCACCCCCAGATCCTTTTCCGGAATGGTAGCGGCTGGCTCATCTAAAATCAAAAGACGAACATTACTTGAAAGGCCTTTTGCAATAACAACAATCTGTTGCTGAGCAATTCCTAGTTTTCCAACTTCTACATTCGGATCAATATTAAAGCCAAGCCTGATCAATAGATCTCGTGCGCGACGAGTCATTTCGTGCCAATCTATCAGAAGACCGCGGGTCGGCATTTGTCCCAAAAAAATGTTCTCTTTAACAGATAGAACTGGTACCACATCAATTTCCTGGTAGATAACTCGTATACCTAGCTCGAGGGCGGCTGCAGTATTTGGAATCTTAACGTGTTGTCCTTCGATAAGAATGCTGCCAGCATCTTGCCTGTAGACACCGGAGAGGACTTTTACCAACGTTGATTTGCCCGCACCATTCTCACCCACAAGTCCCATAATTTCACCCTTCCGAACCTCAAAATCCACATGGTCTAATGCGCAGACGCCAGGAAACTTCTTGACAATGTCCCTCATTTTCAGAAATAGCTCACTACCTGGTGCTTGAGCAGAATGTCGTGGAGTGCTTTGTAATAATGTCATCTGAAGAACCCCTTTTACGTCATATTTTTGTAATAGTTTAGTTTTTCCAAAATCTTAGTTTATGGTTACTACCCAAAAAGTACCCAAACTTTACAAATAATATTAAACGATTATCTCTCAAAAACTTAGTTTTAAAATAACATATTTTACCTAAGCAGCAAATTTAACTCTACAGGTTCTTTAAAGACTAGATAGCGAAAATAAACAGTTATATAAAAGGATAGAAAGGTCAGGTATTGGCCTATTCATCAACCCTTTTATCAATCTCTTACAGTTTATTGCCAATATCTTAAACCCTAAGTACACCTTTGCACGTACCAATCCCCTTATGGGTACTTTTTGGGTTGTAACCATTAAATGATTTTATAATAAATTAATTATTCAGAAAGAATTTTAGAACATTTCTATTTAATTATTAGAGCAAATTAAGGATGAAAGCAGACAGGCTAGCAATCTGAATAAGTTCAGTCCCATATATTTGTGGCCTGTCATTTCGGATAGTTTGCTTTTTTCAAATTCTTTGAAGTATTACCTGAATTACTTGAATACCTCAACTTTTTATTGAAAAAGTTTAACTCATTATTAGATAATTAGGATAGATATTTAATTTTGCGAAATGACTAATATAGAAGATTAAAAATGTTGATTATTTCATTCTTTTCCATTTTATATATACTACATAAATATCAAAAATCCTTCTTTTTTAGAAAAAAATTTATGATTCCCGCTTATGATTGCCTATGAGACTTAAAAATAGTTCGTTATACGCGAAATTTGAAAGGTTATTTTTATAGTTAAGATTAAAATGGCTAAAAATTTCCTTTTTGTAGTTTTTTCAATACAGAAGGCGACAGAAACATATTAAGTAATTGCAGGTAAGGCATTAAAGTATCTTTTTTTTAAAAGTTCTTTCTTCTTTTCTTTTAGAATATTCTTTAAATGCTTTTTGTTGATCTGTATCTGATTTGTCTGTATCTTTAGTCTCAACTTCTAAAATAATTTCCTTTTTATCTTTTTTTGCAATTAAATCAGGAATAAATCCTCCTATTTTTTTAGGTTTATTCCAACCTGGAGATCAGCCTTAGTTATAAAGCCATGCTTTTTATACCATTCGGCACTTCTTAAAACACTCTCATCATGCTTTTTTGCCCAATTTTTGTTCTCTTGTTCATAGTTACACCCCTTTGTATAATAATTATATTGCTTTACGTTGTCAATGTTACTAAAAAAGCTAATTAAAAGTTCAGCATTTTAATATAATTTCTTGTAAACCTGTCTATGTGCAACGCAAAGACAAATATACAAGTGAACAAGAGGATTCGAGAGAAAAAGAAAGATTTTTAATGAAAAGAGGACTAAAAGCAGGGAATTTCAGGGGTCACGAAAAATAATCTTTAATTTAAGCGTGTTTTAAGCAATTATTTTAAGTTGGCGGGTATGATTCATCGTATTTTTTAAATATGCCTCTTATACGCCGTATTTGAAGGTCTAAGAAAAAACGCTAAAACCCTTATATTTCAAGGGTTCCCCGTTTTCACGAGGACAAGCTTATTGATTTTTTGCCACATCAATTCGTAAATCATTGATTGATTGCCTAATTTCTTTGATTTCAACAGTAATATTATCGGCAAATTCCTTTTGATTTTTGATGA
>Ga0180009_10006672_pt1 | contig 12027 bp, 12 predicted proteins | sample OS_PC_MetaG_FD_123537 | JGI IMG/M metagenome (GOLD analysis project Ga0180009, IMG submission 123537) | Groundwater microbial communities from the Aspo Hard Rock Laboratory (HRL) deep subsurface site, Sweden - OS_PC_MetaG | ecosystem: Environmental > Aquatic > Deep subsurface > Groundwater...
GCTCCCTGCTCGATGACGAGAAGGGCCTGCTCAACCTCCGCGGGGGGCTCGCGGCCGAAGAGCGGAGGCTGTCCGACCGCCGCCTGGATCTCGCCCGCCGCTACCTGGCCGGTCCGGAGCGACAGCGCATGCCGGTGCCGGCTGATGAGTTCGCCTCCTGGTTCAACGAGGCCGATGAGACCGCGCGCGACGACAGGTCGCCCGCCGAGGACGATTCATGAAGAAAGACAAGCCCTCACAACGAGAACGGAGACTCCGAGCTGCTCCCCGCCCCAGGACCCTGAGCCCGGCGGCCCTACGTCGCTTGCGCCAGCGAGCCCCGGTCGAGGAGGCTCCGTCCCATGAGCGCCCCGCTACCCGGGCGGACTGCCAGTGCGTGCTGCGCCCCTGCCCATACGTCGGCTGCCGCCATCACCTATATCTGGAGGTGAAGCCCAGCGGCGCGATCACCGTGAGCAGGCCCCACCTGGAGCCCTGGGAGATCCCCGAGAGCTGCGGCCTGGACGTGGCGGAGCGGGGCGGGCACACCCTGGACGAGATCGGCGAGCTGCTGAACCTCTCCTGGGAGCGCGTCCGCAAGATTGAGGCGCAGGGCCTGGCCCGGCTCCGCAACCGGCATGGAAAGGTACTGCAGCGCTATTTCAACACCTGTTGCGTTGAACCAATGATCATGGAGAATGAGAGGGCTTGCCGGGGGACTCAAATACCGACAGGCAAGAACGACACCTGATGTCACGACTCGGGCACCAAGTCCGCGGAGACCAGAACCAACATGCCGTTCGACCACGAGGCCAAACGCCAGATGAAAGACGTACCAGTCAAGCTGGAACAGGACGTCGTGCTCCGGCCAGTGCTGGAGCTTGAGCCTGGCAGCTTCGCCAACATGGACTCAGGCCTTTTTGAGCTATCCGTTCCGTCTGGCAGCGAAGCGTATTGGCGTGCCTGTCTGAAGGAGGCTGGAATCACCGGCCTTGACCCAATCCGCGAAGGATCTTGGTTCGTATTCGCTGATGCTCTGACGGACAAGGCCGTTCTCGCAGCGGTCCTGGATGCGCATCTGGAGGAGGAAGGCATACCGGATGACTTGGAAGAGATCGGAGCGTTCACCGGCGGCTTCGCTCTAATCCATGCTGGCCAGCTGGTGCTCGAACCGACTTGTTGTGGAGATCTCGGGAACCTGTACGAGTGGGCCGAGGCTGTCAATCACAGCGACGACACGCCCGCGGACCTGTGGATCGGTCATCCATGGCTGTCGGTGTGGCTCGATGAAGGATGGCTCTATATCAAGGAACAGCAGGAGTACGGCTTGCCGACAGATCCCAGGACCATCTGCTTGCGACCTGCTCAGTTACAAGAGGCAGTACAGCGCGCCGAGTCATTCTTGGAGCAGTTTTCGGGTCGCCTTGAACCTGTCGTGCGGTCGAGGGCGGACGCAGAGTCCAGCCGAACCAGCGCGATATGCTCGTTGTTGTTGGGGCGCTGAGTTCAGAGGCTCTGAGCTATCGCAGTTGATCTAGATGCAGAGCGAATCCCTTCACAACACCTGGTTCCGACAGGCCCAGCTCGACGCCGATCGCGGCGTCATCGAGTGCCGCATCTGCCGACGTCGCCAGGGACTGGATGAGACGATCACCCTGTGGCGCAACGGCATCCTCGTCTTCGCGGTGTGCGATCGGTGTGCCGGGAGCCATGACGTCCTGCTGCACCCAACCGAGGCTGGCCTCGAGGTGCGAGCCCGCCAGCGCTCGCCGATGGTAGTCCGGCCCGCGGGTGCTCCGAAGGTCTCGGATGTGCACCCACGGTAGCCAGCCCGAGCGCCTGTGCCTAGTCGCGGAGGCCCGAGAGACGGCCGACCAGATCCTGGAGCGTTACCTCAGGGTCCCCATCGCCAAGGCGATGGATCTGACGAGCACTCGAGGCTTCGACCGCGCGGTTGCCAGGCTGGCGGCCCAGCTGCGCGCCCAGGCGAAGGAGCCGGAGGACTCGGCGGTGCGCGCGGTGGTCGCGGTGCTGGACGTGGACTGGGGCAGCACGTCCGCGGAGCAGCGAAGGACGCTCGTCGCTAGGGCGCTGGATGCTGCAGGCCGAAAGGCGACCGCGATCCCTGGCGCCGTGCAGGCGACCTTCGGAGACGCCGCTGACGAGGTGGTGCGAGCCGCCCGATCGGGCGCGCGACAGACCCAGCGCCTCACCATCGGCGCGGACTTCAACGCCCTGGACCGTCGCATCGTCGACTACATCTCCACTAGCCAGAGCCTGTTCATCCGCGACGAATACGGGCGACGAGCCAGTGCTTTCAGCCTCGAGGCTCGGCGGGTTGTGGCTGACGGCCTGGAGGCCGGACTCGGACGCCATGACATCGCACGCGACCTGGCACGCGCGGCCGCGTCCACCCTCGGCGGGCGTGGCCAGCCCTACTGGGAGGTGGTCGCCGGCGCCTTCGTCGGCCAGGGGCGCTCCTTTGGTCAGCTCTCCTCCTACGCCGAAGCCGGCATCGATCGCTACGTCTTCGAAGCCGTCCTCGACGAGCACACCACCGAGACCTGCCGGTTCCTCCACGGCAAGACGTTTTCCGTGAACCGGGGCCTCAGGCTCTTCGACCGCCTTGAGGCTAACCCAGGCGCGGTGAAGGAGATCCTGCCCTGGGTCCGCGAGTCCCTCGATCCCGACTCCGGTCGCAAGTCTCTGTACGTGAACCAGAGCGGCCGGCGAACCGTCATCGCCGAGGTAACCCGTTCAGCGGTCGGTACCAAGGATGACCGGGGCGAGTTCGCCCGCGGCCTCTCCGAGCGCGATCTCTCGGACCTAGGCATTTCCCTCCCGCCACTTCATGGCCTTTGCAGAAGCACCGTTGTGGCGGTAGTCTGACCGTATTGCGGCAGCACGCTGCTACGGACGCTTCACACAATGAACCGCCTACAACCACTTTCAGTACTGGCGGCAATCACATTGCTGCCAGCCTCGTTTTGTTCGAGTAAGTCCCCTGCGAGTACAAACGAACAAGCGAATAACCGGCAAACGGATGTCGCTCGACGAGAACCACCGCGAACAGTGGCTGCTGCAATGGCCAGCATCGATAGCGACGCTATGCCGCGACAGCCCCAAGGACTGGTTGGTCGAGCTGAACGCATTGAGGCCAAGGCCATCTACAAAGAGCTATCCAGGCTCTACGCTTGGCCGCACGAGGACCAATACCAAAGCTGGAGGGCTGCACGTCGATTTGCCTACTGCCAGCGACAACTGAAGAGGATCACACCCAAGCTGGATATGGTGCAAAGACGAGCGGCGCGGCTCTCCGACAAGTTTCGCGAGCTGAAGAAATCGGCGCGTCGAATTTCAAAATGCATTCACTGCGACCCTAAAATCCCCATTAGCGGGTGCCATCACGGACATAAGTCTTTGTCTTACGCGCTACATGAGGTGGAGTAGACGTACGTGTGATTTGGACCTTGGCATACGCGCCCCCATGCCGCCCCTTCATGGGCTCTGCAGATCGACCATACTGGGCGCCACCTGACAAGTGTATGGCCTGGATGAGCCATGTCGCCAATTTCACCTGGCTCTTCCTGACTCCGCATGCCATCGGTCTGACGTCGCACAATCAGCGCTGGAATTTGGTGGTGCAGGTTCTGCCGGTCTTGGGAAAATACAGCGTAGTTTCGGCAGATTTCGGGTTGAGTCGGAGCTCGATGGTTACAGATGCTGGACTATCGGGAAGTAGAGGGCGTAGACAGGCATGACGCCCGTGCCAGAGGCGCTTCCGACGCTTGCTACGCGCGCAAGGGAGCTGCCGAACCGCTCTAGCGAGCGCAGGTACATTTCTGTCAAGTACGGCAGGAGCGCACATCAGATTGAAGACACGCCCCTGTTTTGATTTCAGCCGACAGCGCCCTGATATGGTGATGTACGGCTCCTTCTTCTCCAGCAAGACGAGGAGGTAGCCTGGGCCAATTTTAATTGTGGTGCCATCCGAGCAATTCCAGTTGCCGACGGCAAGTGCGTGGATCGCGGTCGTAGGCTTTACCGCAAGCTTCACGCGTCCTCTGGGTTGAACTGTTAGATTGACGAGAAGCAAATGGCGCGCTGGCACCGGACGGCCGAGGCTGGAGGGGATTCTGCAGAAACCGATGACCAGCGACAGATTCTCCCCTAGCGCCACATCGCTAGTGTGATCATCTGCCGATTTGGGCTCGGCTTCGAGAATTCGATACGTACGCACTCGACCTGGCGCCAGGCTTTTGATCTCATGGAAGTTGTCACATGCGCCGCCTGAGCTAACTCCAGTCGACGTGCGCCTCATATCCACGAAGAAGGGATCCCCTGAAAGCTTGTATCCCTTGCTGCGCGTTGAGACATCGACTGCGACCGATAATCGCCAGCGCTTCGCCCGCCGCACCGCCTTTAGCCGAAACGCAAAGACCAAACCCTCGTGGAGCACGGAGACGAGGCGCGTGATGATATTCGTGGTGGCCCGCCGCGACACTTGCACGGGGCGCCTTGGCTCCACTCTTCGTTGCGGTGCGCACCCGGCGGGGAGGATGTACAGGGATGCCAGGACACAGAGTGCAACGCGGCCCAGCGCAGATATCGAGATTTTGCGGCTCATGGTTCCTTGGACATCACATCATCCGAGTTGTTTCAAGCGTATGGATACTACCCAAGTAGTCAATCACAGGTTGTGCGGAGGGGTACCCCGACCAACGTCATGCTCCAGCGCACGAGGCAACGTCGAACACGATCGTTTCGCGGCTATTTCGCTCGCCAGCCGGGAATCCGCCATAGGTATTCCGTACGATCGAGGTGTTCGGTGTGGAGGTAGCGGGCCCGGGGGCTGAACTTCGCGACGAGTTCCAATCCGGCGGGGAGTTTGATGAGAGTGCGACGGGGCCTGACTTGGACCAAGGCGAAGTGAAGCGCGGGGTGTTCCATAACGGCCAGCACCCGATCTACGGGATCGATCACTAGTCCGTGGCAGCGCCCAGCGACCTTCGTGCGCCATCGGAGTTTTCCGGTGCTCGCGTCGTAGCGGCGAATGTCAGTCGTATGCTCGCTGTGCCCCTCGTCGGCGACAACAAAATCGGTACCTCGCGGCGCAAAGACCGGTCCACTGTCGATGGAGGACTTCCAGAATATTTTGGAGCGGCCTGTCTTACGGCTCAGCACCCGAAGCTCGGGTTTGTAACAGGACATTCCTTCTCCGGGTGGGACATAGGAAGCCAGCCAGCCTCCACGGGCAGACCAGGCCAGCCGTGGTCGCCTCGGATGCTCGAGGCCGCAGGGTGTCTTTCTTCGGTAGTCACGCCGCCACAGCTCGGCGCCGTCCATTGTGCGGCGGAGGACTAGCCATCCCTCATCACTGAGCACCGCACCAACGCGTCCGTCGGGCGCCGAGACACCCTCCTGATTCGACCCAACCCACTTGCGCCGGAGTCTCTTGGAGTTGGCAGGATTGTCCGGCCTCCACTTCACACGCTGCTGCTTCAGCCAGTTGTCCAGGCCCGCCGCTGAACGGGATGCGTTGAGCAACTTGCCCGATGGGACACGCCATAGGTACAGGTTTGGCCAGTTCATCACGTCCACCGCGCTGAGCACCCTGTGGCTGCGGTCGTATGAAACTGAGCTCCAGCGAGCCATGGCGTCCGAGAAGACCCGCCAAAGGGAGTTGGCTACCGGTACGGCCCGATCATCCGGGTGCACCAGCAGGACGCGTCGATTGGTGCGGATGAATACCACGGAGCTGACGCGCTCTGCAGTTGTGAGCTTTTCCCCCGCGGGCAGAGTCAGCTTCAGGGGCAATCGCAGCCGAGCGCGATCAATGATCCTCAGCTTCCCGTGAGTCTGCAGTGATCTCTTGGCCGCCTCGTCGATACAAAATGGCCCCTTATCCGGGTCCGACTTGTACTGCATGAGAATCCGACCACTTGGTTGTGTCCGCACGATGCAGCGGGTCTTGGACTCCTGCACCATCAGCTTGTGGTGAGAGCCCGCTGCTGGGCCCAAAGTCCTGGGCGGCGCACCAGAATGGCGATATCTGCGCCGTCGAACAGGGTTGTAGTTGATGACCCCGCCCCTCCTGTTGGTGATCATGAGTTGCTCATCCGTGTCACCAAAAATGAGCGGATCCTCATCACGCAGATCCTTGCGTTGTATGGGCAGCTTCACCACCTTGCCCGTTCGAAGCTCAACGAGCTTTATGCGCCCGTCCATCACGACGAAGCGCCCGCCCGGACTGAAGGAGGCGAAGTGTAGCTCGTTGTATTCGCCTGCTTTGGCCTTTCCTGGGGCGATGCTGGAGAGCCTCTTCCCGGTCTTCAGCGACCAGACACCGAAGTGATCCTTCCGTCGTGGGACGATCACCAGCTCCCCATCGGGACTGAATCGCACGCGATTCGGAAGACGCGCAACGAGCCCGTCGGGTTGGGCGTGTCGCCAAATGATCTTACGGGTGCGCAGATCGACGACGCGCATATCCTCCCACACCAGGGAGAGTCGCTTGTGCTTGCGATCCAGCTCCCAGGTTTGATGGTCTCCTTGGGACCCGCCCTGCTTCTCGATGGCCTGGTACCAGGTCAGCCTACCGGATGGCACATCCCAGATCCTTGCTACATGCCTGGAGGCCCAGATGGAATGATCGATGACCAGTAGCTGGCGCGCATCCAGCCAGAACAGAATCGGCGACTTGTGACCGGTGGCCGCCCGCGAGCTCCGAAAGCGGAGTGCCGCATGGCGCGGTACGCCGTAGGCAGGCTTGAGGTCCAGGTCGTCGATGGTCCTTGCAGCAGGGTTGGAAGGCGCCGGACCACCTGGTGGCACTGCGGGCACGACAGACGCACCGGGCCCGCACGCCACGAGCAAGAGCACAACTACCTCATGTAGTCCCCACCGACGAATCCAGCTCATGGTAGATAGGCTAATCGCAAGAGGGCGGGTCGTCCACCGCTAGATCTTCACGGTGAGCCTGGGGCATCCGGCTCTTCGATCGCCTAGAGGCCGGTCCAGGTCCGGGGAAGGACATCCTGCGCTAGGTCTGCGAGTCCCTCGATCCCGAGCAGACGCACTCACACATGAGATTGCCTCACGTATCAATCGTCGCAGCACTGAAGTGCTGGCCTGAATCAGTGGTGTCCACCGAAACGGGGCAGCCCTAGAGGTGCAGCACAGCTAGAGTATCGACTTCTTGCGGGTTAGGCGCACTTTGAGCCCTGTGCAGAGGCGCTCGAACTGATCGATCTGACCATGCGTGGAGCTGCAATAGGAAATTGCTGAACAACCGACGTACGACAAGTTGTCCGGCGCCCTGTACATGGCGAATACCTCCACGGCCGCCTTCTTCTTGCACGAGTAGCTCTGCACTCGATCAGAGGTCCACTGTCCAACCGTCTGGCGCTTATTTCCGTGCTCGTGAATACGTCCGTGTCGCGAGCACACGCGACCGTCACATCGGAAGTAGTCAAGCTTCATTTCAATGCAATGTCGGCCGTTGATACGTTGCCTCGACAAGAACTTCACGAAAGGGTTGTCTATCGTACTCAGGTCTAGATGTGTGTTAACCAGCATGTTGGAGGGCAGCTCCCCACTAACCACGACAGCATCGAAATCGTAGGACGCCCTCTTCGTTTTCAACTGGAACACTTTTTCTGGGGTTGTCTTTTCCTTGGAACATCTGCCGTTGCTGCCGGAACCGCGGCGGGCACCCCGGCACCCGAATACTGCCAGCGTCGAAGAAGCTGCCAGCAGCGAGATGAGCACGTACTTGCTCGCCGATCGTTCAATGGGAGGACACCAAACCATGTGTCGATAGTATAGAGTTGCGGAGACTTCTGCGCCATCGACGAACACGTCGACTTCGCATTCCGTGTCCCGGTTTCAGGGCTGGGGGGCTTTGCCTCGGTAGGAGGCACAGCGTTGCACGGTACCCCTGTACCAGCCAGCCCAGTCCGAATGCAGGCGAGCCAGGCCGTCGAGCGAGCTCGTGAGGTCCTGGATCGCGTTGCGCCCGAGCGGGTCGAGAAGACCCTCTGGGGTTCGCCGGCGGGGAAGAAGCGGTTGGCCAAGCGGCTGGCGGCGATGCTGCTACCGCACCGGACCTACGTGGAGCCTTTCTGTGGGAGCGCTGCGGTGCTGTTTGCCAAGGAGCGGTCGCGGGTCGAGGTGATCAACGACGCGGACGTGGAGTTGGCGCAGGCCTACCGGCTGGTGAAGCGGATGACCGCGGACGGCATCAGGCGGCTGAAGCGGATGCGTTGGGAGGGGGACCGGGCGGCTTACAAGCGGCTGTTGGACTCGAAGCCCACGGGGGATGTGGAGAAGCTGCACCGGTTCCTGTATGTGACGCACTTTTCGTACGGGAAGATGCGGGGGCGGAGCTTCAGCCCGTCGGGCCAGGGGGTGATCTCGCGCGCGGTGGAGCGGCTGGAGAAGCACGCGCCGCGGCTCAAGCACGTGCGGGTCTACCACGGGGACTACCTCCGGGTGGTTCGCAAGTACGATGGGGCCAATACGGCGTTCTTCCTGGATCCGCCCTATCCCGGCTACGACGTGGCGGTCGGCGAGTCCAAGTTCGACGAGGAGCGGTTCTTCGAGGTCCTCAAGTCCATCAAGGGCAAGTTCCTGCTGACCTATGGAGCGCGGGGCAAGCTGCCCGGGCTGCTCAAGGGGACCAGCTTCCACGTCAAGCGCATCAAGACGCCGCGGACCATCCGGTCCATGCGCGGCGTGAGTGGGCCGAAGACGCTCACCCAGCTGATCGTCACGAACTACGCGCCCTTGAAGAAGCAGCTCGGGGCGCTGGAGGACGCGGGTTGGGGCGTTGATGACTGGGACGGGATCCTGGAGCCCGAGACCTTCTCGAAGCACATCCCCCTGATCAAGGGCGTGGACCCGGAGGACGAGCGGTACGTGTTGGGCGTGGTGCTCGAGCCGGAGGTCGTCGACGCCCAGGGGGACATCTACTCGGTGGAGGAGATCCGCCAGGCGGCGCATCGGTTCATGGAGGAGTTCGGGGGGCTGGGCCTGATGCACCGGCTCCAGGTCAACGGGCAGGTGCGGATCCTGGAGAGCTACCTGGCGCCCGTGGACTTAGAGGTGGGTGGGATCGTGGCGCGCCGCGGCACGTGGTTGCTGGCGGTCCGCATCCTGTCCGACGAGCTCTGGGCGCGGGTCAAGGACGGCTCGCTGAGTGGGTTCTCGGTCGGGGGCTCGGCGCGCCGGGTCCCTGAGGATGCCGCCAATGACGACGCACCCACCCCGGAGCAGGAGGTGGCGTGATGCCGACGGACGCGGCACCCGACCGGGTGCACCGGCTGCTCGAGATGGTGGTGGAGGAGGTGTCCCTCGTGGACCGGGCGGCCAACAAGCGCCGCTTTCTCATCGTGAAAAGGAGTGACGGCATGGACGACACGACCAACGACGCCGCCCCGGTGGAGGGCGATCTGAACGATTCGAGCGACGCCGGGGCCGAGCGCGTCGACGCCCCGGAGACGACCGGCGAGCGAACGGGAGTCGCCGACGAGCGAACGGGAGTCGCCGGCGAGCGAACGGGAGTCGCCGGCGAGCCTGGCGACGAGCCCCGCGGAGCGCTGGACGAGGCGGTGGCCGCGCTGGACGGGCTCGCCGAGGCCGTGGAGCTGCTGGATGGCCCCGAGCCGGAGCAGGCGCGCGGCCGCATCGCCGAGCTCGTCGCCCAGCTTCAGGTCGTGGCCGGTAAGCTGGGCGTCGACCTGGAGACCGCGCCGCGGGAGCGCCCCCCGAAGGGCGATGAGCCAGAGCCCGAGCCGGCCCCGGAGGTCGAGCTGGACCGGCTCTCCTCGGCGGTGGACGGCATGCGCGAGGCCCTGGAGCAGTTCGGCGTGGGCCTTGCCGCGGCCCTGCCGGCCCCCGAGCCTCCTGCCCCGGAGCCCCCGGCCGAAGCGCCGACTCCCGCTGCTGGGGAGCCGACCCCGACGGCAGCGCCGGCTCCGCAGAGCGCCCCGCCCCACCCGCTCCAAGAGCAACTCGGCGCGCTGCTCGAGTCGGTCCGGTCCCTCACCGACACCGTGCGTGAGCAGCAGAAGCGCCTCGCCCGGGTGGAGAAGCGCTTCGGCCTGCCCAGCAGCCAGGCCGTGGGCGAGCGCCCGCCCCGGCCCAACGGCGGCCGCGCGAGCTGGCCGCTGGACCTCAACCAACCCGTGGACCGGGAGCACGTCGACCCGTCGGTCTCCTTCCACGATCTGTAGCCGGAAAAGGAACGCGTCATGAGCCACATGTCGAACCGAACCATCCTGGAGAAGGCGGACTTCGCCCTCTCCCACCTGGTGACCCACGGCGGGCTCCTGCACCCGCTGCAGGCCAGGAAGTTCATGCGGCTGACCACCGTGGACTCGGTGCTGCTCGGCCAGGTCACCTACCGCCCCATGAACCGGGCGCGGGAGGAAATCGACCAGATCGTCTTCGGCAGCCGGGTGCTGCGCGCGGCCCAGGAGCTCACCGAGCTGCCCCAGGCTGACCGCAGCGTGCCCGACGTCACCCGGGTGGAGCTCGACACCCAGGAGTTCATCGGCGAGGTGAACATCTCTGACCGGGTGCTCGAGGAGAACATCGAGCAGGGGGACCTGCGCCAGACCATCATGCAGCTCCTGGGGCCGGCCGTGGGGCGCGACCTGGAGGAGGTGGTCATCAAGGGCGACCAGACCTCGGCCGACCCCTTCCTGGCGCAGCTCGACGGGATCCTGGTGCAGGCGCAGTCCAACGTGGTGGACGCGGCGGGCGGGCCCGTGGACGACCAGCTCTTCCACGACATGATGAAGTCGCTGCCGCCCCGCTACCGCAAGAACAAGCGGCAGCTTCGCTTCTACACCTCCGAGGACGCCGAGGCGGACCTGCGACGGTTCCGCGCCCAGCGGGAGACGGCCCTGGGCGACAAGTACCTCGAGACCGACATGCCCATCCTCGCGGCGGGCGCGCCGGTGGTGCCGGTGCCGCTGATCCCCGAGGACCTCGGCCCCGGGCAGAACCAGACCGTGGTGCTACTCACCCACCCCAAGAACGTGGTGGTGGGCGTACGCCGCAAGATGCGCATCGAGTGGGAGCGCAGCATCCGCCGCCGCGCGCTGGCCATCGTGGTGACCCTCGAGGCGGACGTGAAGTTCGCCGAGGAGGAGGGCGTGGTCAAGGCGGTGAACGTACAGCTGTAACCCGTCGGCTGCGGCGAGACGCGGGCCCGAGCGGCCCGGGGAGGAGTCCACATGGAAAGGCTACTGGCGCGGCTCAAGCCGCGGGATCCACACCGCGGGCGTGTGCTGCGGCGCTTCGTGTACCGGGGCGTCCGCTTCGAGGAGGGGCGCGGCTGGTACCGCGTGAGCCCGGAGGTGGGTGAGCACCTGCGCGGGGTGAGGCAGCAGCCGCTGGACCCGCGGTCGGAGCCGGCCTTTGACGTCTGCACCGAGGCCGAGGCCCGGGCGCTGGACGAGCGCGACGTCGAGGCGGCGAAGCCAGCGCGGCCGGCGGACCGGGCCCGGGAGACGGCGGCCCGGGATGTGCCCCCGCCGGTGCCGGAGGATGCCCAGCCGGACCTGGAAAAGGGCGGCGACAAGGGCGGCGGCAAGCGGGGCCGCAAGGCCCAGGGCCAAGGCTAGGGAAGGGAAGGGGAGGACGACCCGGTGTACGCCACGGTGGCCGACCTGCGCGCGGAGGGGGTGGACCAGGCCCAGGCCTCGGACGTTCGCCTTGAGGCGCTGCTCGACGAGGCGAGCCGGACCATCAACCGGCTCACGGGCTGGTTCTTCGAGCCGCGGGCGGCCACCTACCGTCTGGACGGCCGCGGCGCGCCCAGCCTGGAGCCCCCCGCCCCGCCGATCCGGGTGAACCGGCTCATCGTGGTTGGATACAACCTCCCGCGCGACCCCGAGCACCTCGTGGTGGTGGGCGCCCCGGTTCAGCCGGGCTTCGACGCACCGCGCCTGACGCTGAGGCACGGCTGCTTCCCGCGTGGCGACGCGAACGTGATCGTGCGCGGGCTCTGGGGCTACACCGAGCCCGACGGGACGCCCA
>Ga0180009_10006673_pt1 | contig 12025 bp, 12 predicted proteins | sample OS_PC_MetaG_FD_123537 | JGI IMG/M metagenome (GOLD analysis project Ga0180009, IMG submission 123537) | Groundwater microbial communities from the Aspo Hard Rock Laboratory (HRL) deep subsurface site, Sweden - OS_PC_MetaG | ecosystem: Environmental > Aquatic > Deep subsurface > Groundwater...
AAGAGGTCAAAACAAAAACTCTACTTAAGATGGATGAAGAACAAAAACTACTCTATGACGTTATCCACAATCGTGCCTAACTTCTAAACTTCAAGGGTGTCCCATTGCGGAAGACAGGAGATTTTATTCTCTTTTTTCTCCCCGCATCAGACAATCTCTTACCCGATGAATACTTATCCGATTTCAGTTCCGCCACATGTTTTAATTGGACCTGAGTCTCTTTACTCTGTTTATCTTTTGCCTTCCTTTCTGGTGAATTTTCCTCCCACAACTTCTCATCCATTATTTTACATACTTCCGCCATCTGTTTAGTCCGGTCCATCCTTAATTCCTGCTCCAACCTACCTCGCTCGCTCAAGGCCTCTGTCATTGTGCCTGGCTCAACTTGTGGTTCTTGTGGTTGTGGTTGTGTTCCCTCCATATACCTTTATTTATACCATAAAAATCCGCAAACTAGCATTTCCCCAATAATTTATCACCCAAAATCAATCAAAAGGCTCAATACCCATCTTTGCATATTCATCATGTAAATATTTGTAATTTTTGGGCTTTGTATTTCGATCCCCTAAAAGAGATGAAAGCAAACTTTTTAAACTAGATCGTGGGGGGTGCTCTGGATCCGCCAGCCTTCCATTTCTAATTAGCAATCTAGCTTCGGCCACATCCTCAGGATTGGGCACCTGTATCTCACCCTCTTTGGTCGAATCTTTAACTCGATAAATTTTATCTTCAGGAATATCAATAACAACAATATCTCCCCATTGAGCATAATCAAGCGCAACATTGGGATCTTCAATCCAGTATTGATTATCTAAAACCTTATCTGAATCCCAAGGCCACTGAACACCCCTAAATATTCTAGCATGTCCCTTTGGAATATTTTTATCAAGACCTACAAACCTAATCATCTCGCTAAATGTATCAGCGGTTTGCTTATGAATACTAGACCACGTATAAAGTTGCTCTACGTATTTATCATTCTCTCTATCCTTTCCGTGAAAATATTGAGATTTCGCAAGCTTGTGGAATTCTTTTCGATCTTGCTTCAGTATACGTTTAAATTTTTCATCCAGAAATTTACGAGTTTCACTCTTTTCATCTCTTTCTTGATCACTATACTCCTCTGGAATACCCTCACCGATTTCACTCATATTCTTATACTATCACAAATAACCAATGTTCTGCTGCATCTTTTACGCTGTCGCTGGAGCCAGACTCTTCGGGTTACTTTATCACCAATATCTCTCTGCCTCCCATGGAGATGGAGCTAGAAATTACAAGCACCAACCGCTTTGGCAGAACCAGCAAAAAAACCATTCCCATCACCATCATCAGTCAATAAATTTGCGGTCTGGGGGCGTAGCTCTACTTTCTATACCAACTTACATGAACGATCGTTCACTTTATTTAGACCCCTGTCATTCTTCGTCCCTGTCATTCTGCCAGAGTCCCGCTCAGCGGGAGCTTGTCTAGAATTGATTCTGGATGCGTTCGAAGACTCACTTACTCCTCCAAAGGCGGACAGGCAGAATGACGAAAGAAGTTGTCATCCCGATTGGAGTCCCGACCCTGCGGTCGAAGACGGAATAGAGGGATCCCTGTCAACTGATAATTTTACAATGAAGTAGTTATGTGGTTTATTGATAGGCTTTACTGTTGACCCAGCCAAAAGCTTCGCATTTAGGCGGGCAGGCGGGAATCTGCTATTGCAATACTGCGACTAAAATAGCATACTTAAGTTATGTCACTGCCACAGACTATCTCTATTATTTCTACTTCTTTGCTTACAGTCACTGCTGTCATCATTGGTATCCAATTAATCCTTATTCTAAAGGAACTCCGCCACTCTTTGCTAAAATTTAACAAGGTTTTAGACACGGCTGAAAGTAGTTTACAAAGATTATCTCAACCAGCCACGGCTATCGCTGGTATTCTTGAGGGGTTCAAGCAGTCTAGCACTCTTGTTCAAACCATTACCGGTTTTCTAAATCGCAATCGTTCTAAAACGCCGCCCGTAGACATTCCAAACTATGACACAATTTGATCATCCAAAGCCAGTTCTAGATAATTCATTTTCAGCCTTTATAGCAGGTTTAACCGTTGGTATAGCTGGAGCCTTACTTTTGGGTACAGAAGAAGGCAAAAAAATAACCAAAAAAGCCTTGGACTCTATTCCAGAAGACCTAACCAAATTATTTGCCCCAAAAACCACTGACGAACCATCTCCACCACAAGTAATTCCTGAACCACCGCCTCCCCCACCACCTCTACCAGCTAAACCCTTTCATAAACCTTCTCCTACTTTTTTTTCTTCATAATCAGAATCACACCTCTAAGGTGTGATTATTGTATAGTTAATCTTATGCCAGGACGAAAGACTCCTTTAATCACAGGCCAGTATTACCACGTTTTCAATAAAGGGATAAATGGGCAAAATATCTTTCTCGACCAAAAACATTATCAAAGGATGATTGATAGTTTGTGGCTATATCGTTATCTATCACCACCGCTTAGAATGTCATACTTACAGAGACTAACTGAGAAGAAAAGGACAGATATAAAACAGTCTATAAAAGGCGAAGCTAAGCACGTCCATGTTGTTAGTTATTGCTTAATGCCTAATCATTTTCACATTCTCATTAAGCAGGTTTTAGATAAAGGAGTTTCCATTTTTATGAGCAATCTTCAAAATAGTTACACCAGATATTTCAATACTCAACAAAAAAGAATTGGACCAATATTTTTAGGTAAATTTAAAGCGGTATTAATTGAGTCCGAGGAGCAACTTCTTCACACTTCAAGATATATTCATTTAAATCCTTTCTCTGCATCCATTGTGAAGAATATACATGAACTAAGGTCATATTCGCGGTCTTCTCTACAAGAGTATATTGCAAATAAACAGTATCTTTGCAATATAAAGATACTGTTTGACCTTATTGGATCCCCAAAAAAACATTGGCAGTTTATCTCTAGTCAAGCTGATTATCAGAGAAAATTGGCACAAAACAAACACCTCAGTATTGAATGAATAATCACACCTTAGAGGTGTGATGTTACTCTTTTTTTCTAGCTAGGCTATAATTAGGCTATAATTGATTTTGTTATGACAATGACAGCTGATCAATTGCGCCAAAAGTATCTAGACTTCTTTGTTTCCAAGGGTCACAAGATTATTCCACCAGCTCCCTTAATTCCAGAAAATGATCCCACCACTCTTTTTACTTCTTCTGGCATGCAGCCACTTATTCCTTATCTTAAGGGCAAACCTCATCCTATGGGTAATCGTTTGGTTAACTCTCAACCTTGTTTTAGAGCTGAAGATATTGAAGAAGTTGGCAACAATCGGCATACCACCTTTTTTGACATGCTTGGTAACTGGTCATTGGGGGACTATTTTAAAACGGAACAACTAACCTGGATTTGGGAATTCTTCACCAGGGAACTAAACCTCCCTAGGGAGAAACTTCACGTTACCCTTTTTGAGGGCAATAAAGACGTTCCCAAAGACGGAGAGTCTTTTAAAATCTGGCAAGATATTGGTGTTCCAAAGGACCATATTCATTTTTACGACGCTACTAAGAACTGGTGGTCTAGATCTGGTACCCCAGAAAATATGCCACCGGGTGAAATTGGTGGCCCTGACTCAGAAATATTTTTTGAATTTACCCAAATCAAACACAACTCTAAATTTGGTAAAAAATGTCATGTTAACTGTGACTGTGGTCGTTTTGTAGAAATTGGTAACTCTGTTTTTATGCAGTACGAGAAACAAGAAGATGGTACATTTAAACCACTACCTAAACAGAACGTTGATTTTGGTGGCGGTTTAGAGCGCTTGACCCAAGCCGTTCAAAACTCACCTGACATGTTTCAAATCGATATTTTTAAACCCCTAATTCAATTAATTGAACAGGTCACGGGGCAAAAATATCAAGGCGAGAATCGGGCTCCAATGAGGATCATGGCCGATCATCTTAGGGCTGCCAAGGCCATGATTGAGGGTGATCTTGTGCCTTCAAACAAACAACAAGGTTACGTTCTTCGTCGCTTAATCCGCCGCTCTGCAGTTAAGTTCAGACAGCTAACCGGCAAGCTTGACCCAAACAGTTTCAGTGGGCTCGTAGACGAACCAGTAATTGTTGAAGAAATAAATAAGTTTCAAAAATCATTAACCAAGGGGCTTAACCTAATTGAAAAAACCGATGCAAAAAAAATTAACGCTCAGTTTGCCTTTGATCTTTTTCAGACTCACGGATTTCCTTTTGAGATCACTCAGGAAATATTATCCGAAAAAGGTTTAAAGTTAGACGAGAAAGCTTTTGTTAAGATTAAAGAAAAACATCAGCAAAAATCTAGAACTGCTTCTGCAGGTATGTTCAAGGGAGGACTGTCTGACCATTCAGAGACCACCACAAAATACCACACCGCCACTCACTTACTTCATCAAGCGATGCGTGACGTTTTGGGCAACCACGTACAACAGTCTGGCTCTAACATTACCGTGGAAAGGTTAAGGTTTGATTTTGCTCACAACAAAGCATTGACGGAAAAAGAAATACTTAAAATCGAAAAAATAATTAAGCAAAAAATTGAAGAGGATTTGCTTGTTACTCAAAAGGAAATGCCATACCAAGAGGCTATTGACTCTGGAGTGTTGGCTTTTTTTAAACAAAAATACCCCGACCAAGTAACCGTTTACTCTATTGGAGAATACTCTAAAGAACTGTGTGGCGGTCCCCACGTAACAAGTACTGGCAAAATTGGTAAGATTAAGATAGATAAACAAAAGGCTTTAGGTCAAGGCCTTAGACGACTTTACTTGAAATGAATCTAAAAAAAATTCTAACAAACCAAAAAAAAGCTCCAGAGCAAGAACATTTTCTAGCTTTAGAAATACACGAATCCCTTATTAAAGTTGCCGTTTGGAAGATGGAAGGGAACGAGCCCGTAATTGCTTCTATGGGTTCGTTTGAGTTGTGGGACTCAGAAGAATCGTTGATAAACGGGGTTGATGCCTCATTATCTATGGCCACCAAAGACTTGGAGAAAAAACCAACTAAAGTTATTCTGGGTCTTCCGGAACCATGGTTAGAAGGCGATAAAATCCACCCAAGCAAAACAAGTTTAATAAAACACGTTTTGACAGAGTTGGGTTTAAAACCAATAGGTTTGGTAACTAGTGTTCAGGCAATTATTCATCATCTAAAAAAGAAAGAGGGTGTTCCTCCTTCTGCTGTCCTTCTAGAGATTTACCCAGATAAGGTCACTGTAGTCGTAGTTAAGTTAGGTAAAATCAAAGCTTTAGAAGAGGTTGGTCGTTCTGGAGAATTAAATAAAGATGTTCAAGAAGGTCTAGCAAGGCTAAATTTAGATCAACTGCCATCTCGCTTTGTTTTAACTAACGGGTCTAATCTGGAAAACGAGCAACAACAACTACTTTCTTACCCATGGCAAGACAAATTGCCATTTCTTCACTTGCCTAAAGTAGAGGTCTTGCCAGCAGAATTTAGCATAGAAGCCATAGCCTTGGCTGGGGGGTCAGAGGCAGTTTCGGTCAGCGTGACTCCTGAACCATCTTTGGTATCAGACCCTGATGACAATCTGTCTAGTTTTGGTTTTGAAGTTGAAAAAGCTACAACCAAAGAACCACTTCTACCGCCAAGTCATCCTGAGCCTGCCGAAGGATCTCTCGCGGATGCGAGTCCCCCCCCAAAAAAAAACCGCCCCAATTATTTCAAAAACATCAGTGGTTTACTAAAAAATAAGTTAACCAGCACAAAAAAGAAATCAGGCTTTGTGATAGTTGCGGTTTTGTTACTTATCCCCGTTTTTTTAACCATTAGCTATCTTGCACTAGCAACGGCCCAGATAACCATTGCCGTTAAGGAAACAGCTCTGGAAAAAACAGTCGACGTTTACTATGGAGGTGAAACCATGCCAGACAGTATCAACTTGCCAGTTAATACTCAGACACTTACCGCCTCGGTCTCTGAGTCAATCTCTACCACTGGTGAGACGTTGGTAGGAGATAAAGCCACAGGAACCGTTACTCTTTATAATGGAACCGACGACGAAATTACAGTTAAGGCAGGAACAGAAATTGAATCAGATAATTTAATATTTCTAATCAACTCATCTGCCACAGTAGCTTCTACCAGTGCTAGCTTTGATGAAAATGGTTTCAAAACAGGAGAAGAGTACGGTAAATCAGAAAATGTTTCTGTAACCGCTACCAGTATAGGAACAAGATACAATCTTTCCAAGGGAACACAACTTAGTGTTGGCAATCATTCTAGGGCAAACATTTATGCTGGTGCCGAAAATGACTTTACTGGTGGTTCATCTAGAACCGTGAAAGCCGTCTCGGAAGATGATCAGCAGAAACTGCTTGAATTAGCCTCAGAAAAGGTTATATCCGAGATCGACTCAAAGGTAAAAGACCAAGACCCCAATCTTTCAAGTGTGGTAATAGGTCAACTTTCGTACTCTAAAAAGGAATTTTCTAAGGAGGTGGGGGATGAAGCCAGCACAGTAGAACTTGATTTAACTGGACAGGTCAAGGTTTTACTTTACTCAACTGCGGAAATTATCAACCAACTAAGTAGCCAATTAATTCCGAAAACTAACCCTGGTATGGATCTTCTCCCCGACCAAATCAGTATTGCAATTCTTGCTCCGAAAGAAAACGAGGATGCAGAAACCTACAAGACTCAAGCAAACATTAAGGGTTTACTTATTCCGGTTATTGACCAAGATCGTTACATATCTCAACTAAAAGGTAAGTCTGTTAATAAACTTAAAAATATTTTAGAAACAATTCCGGGATACGAAAGTACCAAGATTATCATTAAGCCAAATGTTCCTTTTCTATCTAACTATATTCCTTTAAATAAAAACAGAGTTTCTTTGGAGATTACCACCTTAAGATAAGTTGTTTTATGTTATATCAGTACCAAAAATCAACCAATGAAAATCCTTCACCTGGTCATACCATTCCAAACCAGATTCGTTTTTTACCTACTTTAATATCGGCCATTGGTCTTGGTTTGGTGGCTACTGTAATCTGGCCCTTAGTTAATTATAACTTTTCTAAAAAACCTTTCTCTAGCTCTTCTGGTAGTCTTCTTTCTCCGTTAAATTATCAGTCGCTAGCCGCTGACGTTGCTGAATCTTCTTCGGTTTCTATATTGGGCCAAGTAAATTACACTAGAGCAAGTAATTGGTTTGTTGATTCACCTACTTCTGCTTTTATTCCAGTTGCCGACTTGACCATTAACGAATATAGCATCTCTATTCCGTCTCTTGATATTGAAGAGGCAACAGTTAGGTTAGACAGCGAAGACTTGATGGCAAGCTTGGTTCATTATCCTCAGACGGCTTTTCCGGGTCAATACGGCTCCCCTGTTATATTTGGCCACTCTACTCTTCCTCAATTCTTTGACCCTTTAGATTACACCAGTATTTTTTCAACTCTTCCCACAATTCAACCTGGGGCAAGTATTTTTATAACGTCTAATGGAATTAAATATACCTATAAGGTTAATAACATCTATCAGGTTAAACCAGACCAAGTAGAGGTTCTTCGTCAGGAGTTTAATGAAAAAACTCTTAAACTAATAACCTGCGTGCCACCAGGAACAAAACTAAAACGCCTGGTAGTAGAAGCGGTCTTACAAAAAATTTAAATCTATGTCTCAATATTTATGCATTGATCCAGGTTTGTCACACACGGGGATTGCTATTTCGGATTCTACTCGCCTTGTTGAACCACTAACCACCATTCACGCCAAGAATCTAGACAAAATCTTAACCCAGATTCTTTCAATAATTAAAAAACAAAATCCAAACCAAGTTATCATTGGACAACCACCATTTGGCCCTATTCGTTCCTTATCTCAAAGCATTTTTGACGCTTTAAAACAACAGTTTAAGGGAGAAATTTATCTTTTTTCAGAGGACTTAAGTTCAAAGATGGCTGTAAAAAAAATGGTTGAGTCTGGCGGCACGAAACGGAGTCGTCGTGCTAAACAACACGCCGCTGCCGCTGCCGTCATTTTACAAGACTTCCTTGACTCTGATGATTCTGGTGTGCACCTCCAAGGTGCACGTCACTCTATTCCATCCTCAATCAGAATTTCGGACTCCAATCGGAATGACAGAGGTGAGGAAGACCGAGGAATGACAGAGGGGGAAGATTAGGTTGGAATGACAAAGTTACTCCCGCCTGTCATCTCGACCGAGTATTCCACCCCATGTCATCCCGAGCGTAGTCGAGGGATCCCTTTGGCTGGAGGCTTTACAGTTGAGAGGTGTGCACCTCCAAGGTGCACGTCATCAAATTCAGAAGATTAGGTGAAGGAGAGGAGGGAGGGTTTGAAGATGAGTAGTAGGCCAAGAATTAGAATGATGATGCTACCAAATAGGCTGATGATTCTGGAATATTTGCTTTCTATGCCAACGGCATGCAGGGTGATCATGGCGATGAAAAAGATAACTAGGTCGTCTAGCATGAACATGAGCATGTAAAAGGAGATATAGGCGTAGTATTGCCAAGTAGGTAAATTGCTAAGAGATAAAACTCTAGTATAGATGGCTGGCAAACCGGCTGAACAAACCAACTCGACTAGATTGACCGCCCCGGCAAGTAAAATCATGCCTAAAATTGAGATAATTAGACTTTTTTCTAAGATAATTCTTTTAAGATTGGCAAAAACTTTTTGCCGATTACTGTGAGCCATGGTTTGACAACCGCCTTGAGGATTTTGAATATAATTTTTTATGTTTTTAACACCTACAAACAAGGCTAAGGAGCCAATAAAGATTCTGACCCAGGTAACTAATCCTAGGAACATAAATAAATTTAGCCAGGCAACCATAAAGAGGAAGTAGACGGCGGTGGAGGCTAAGATAAAAACCGTGCCTAATATCCAGCGTTTTTTGGAATCTTTAACGTGTAGTAAAAGGCTGATAAGAAAGAGCAAAACCCACATGGCACAAGGGTTGAAACCATCGAGCAGGCCCAAAGTAACGGTAAGGGCTGGTAAAGATAAAGACTTGAGATCGACCGAACCTAGTATGGGTAGAGTCATTTTTTCTGGCAGGGAATCGGACTGATTGATGTTGATGGTTGGTGAAGCCGCGGGAAGTAAAAATGAATCGATGGCGCCGGCTACAGGGTCTGGGCAGGCTTGAGTTTGGCATTGATTTAGTTTATCAATGATGATTTGGCCGTAGCTATTGTCCTCTGGCCAACCGACAAAATAAGTATCTGATATAAAAGTGATGGGTACACCAGAGGTATTGATGTTGGATTTTTGCCCAATAAAGGTAAGTAACTTGCTGTTGAGCGAGTCTTGGCTAATTTCAAAAGATTTTAGGTTTATTTGGGTGTTGTTTTGGGAAAAATTTTCTAAATAAATTTTTTCATCGTGGCAGTGAGGACAATTTTGGGACCAAAAAAAATAAACGTTAGTTTTTGTTTGAGCCAAAACTGGATTAACGATAAAAAAGGCAAGAAAAAAAACGATGGAGAAAATAATTTTTTTTAGATGCATTGGTAAATCTATTTATCTTTTAATCGGTTGATTATTGTGAGCAAGTCTTTTTTGGAAACCTCGCCTGTTATTCTTTGAATTTCTTTTTCTTTTTTGTCTAGAAATATAAAGCAGGGCAATCTGCCTTGATCGACTTTATATTTTTTTATTTTATTTTTATCTTGGTCAAAATCGTAGTATTGAGTTTTAAGCCAGGGGAGTTCTTTTTCTATCTCCTTCCAACGGGGACCCATGACTAGACAACCAGAACACCAGACTGCTCCAATTTTTATTACTTGCATAATTTTATGATAGCAGAAATGGGAAGGAAGGTACAAGGGAACGGGGGATGAGGGGGATGGGGGACCGATTTCAACATCGAGCAATATCGGCACTGGGACGTTAAGCAACAAAATACCCACGAGTGTAGAGGGTGACGGAGATGATGGTTAGAATAACTGAAACTAAAATGTATATGTTTTGAAGTTTTTTGGGCCGTTTGTTGAAAAATATAGCCAAGACGATGAAGGCTGGAAAGATGGTTAGGACGTATCTGGGCATGGAGGAAAAAGTGCCTGTGAGCGTGGGGATTAAAAGCGAAAGAGTAGCAAAAACGGCGTAGCTTAAACGGGTTTTTTTGAAGGAGTGAAATACCAATATCAAAAAGAGTGTGGTGATAATTAATTCTAAGGCAACGGTAAAGTAGATTGGGTCGGCAAAAGGATTTAAGAGGGTAAGCATTTTAAAGTATCTGTAAAAGACTTGGTGTAATAAAATTAACTTGTTGACTACCCTATTGGCTCCAAAGCTGGGTTGACTGGTGATGAAGCTCATCCAATTGCCGGTGTGGAAAAATTGAAAACGCATAAACGATAGTAGCCCTAGGGGTGGCAAGAGCATTAATATTAAACGAGGGTCTGATATAAGCTTTTTTATATTGTTTTTGTTTGATTGATACAGTTCGATTAATAAGGCAGGCCATAGGAAAATACCTACGAAACGAGTAGCTGAAGCAAGTAGGGCTATTATGGCGGCTGGTAGAAATAATTTTTTTCTGGCTAAGTAAAATACCAAGACCGTAAGGAGAAAAAATACAGATTCTGAGTTGACCGAAACAAAGAAAAACGCTGTGGGAAAAATTAATAGTAAAAAAATCGCTCTCGAAGCGATTTCTTTACTGAAATCTAAAAGTATTAGTTTATAAAAAAGGTAAATACCAATAATCAACGAAAGATGAGAAATAACTAGGGCGCTGGTGAGATACGAGCCTAAAAATGAAAAGGTTTTGACCAAATAAGGGTAAACCGGGAAGAAAGCATATTGGCTAGTGGAGTACAGATTTTTATATCCGTTTTCTGCTAGGGAAAGGTAGTGCAGGCCGTCGAAGTTGGCCCACATGGTGGCTAAGTTTGAAAATGAAAAACTACTGGTTTGCAGGGTGTAACCAGAGCGGAGAGGGACAAAAAAAATCGCGAGTATCGCGATTAGTAATAGAGAAAATCTCCATAATATAAAATACTTGATGTTTTTTTTGTTAAACATAACAGCTTAGTTATTTTACACGATTTCTTAGGCGATGAAGCGGCCAGTGAGGAAGGCGGTGAGGAGGAGAGCTTGGAGAATAAAGCTTGCGGTGAGGAGGAGGGGGCGGAATCTGGTTGGTAGTTTTATAAAATAAATGGGGAACAAGACCAACAGGAACCTGGGTAATGACTGAAGTGTACCGGTGAATGAAGGAATAATGGAGCCTAAAAATACATAGAGCGAATAAGAAAACTGTTTTTGTTTGTAAAGAACGTAGGTGGCTAAGACACCCAATGCTAAACTTGATAACTCTAGTAAGGCTACCCAATACTGGATGATGGTGGGTGAAACGGTGGTGAGTATTTTAATATAACGATAAACTGTGCGAAACGGTGATATTATTTCTCCTCGATTCCATAGAGATTGAGCGTGGATGAAAGAAAAAGGATCTTGGTACGTGTACTGCAGGTATACCATATAAACCACTAGACCTAAGGGAATTAGTAAAAGTGGGATGACGGGCTGGTAAGAGCCGAGTTTAAATCTTGTATTTTTGGGTAGCTTTAGAAAATATTCCAGTAAAAGTGAGGGGAAAAGGAGAATTCCGTAGAATCTTGAAAGTGAAGCAAAAAAACCAAATACTCCAGAAAATAAGTATTTTTTTTGTTTAAATAAATGCCAAGACAGGAGCGAGAGAAGCAAAAATAAGCTTTCTGTATAACCAGCCAAGAAAAAGAAGGATAGAGGAAAAAATATCAAAGCAATTGCCGAGTCTGGTTTCTTGAAAAATTTGACGATTACCAAAATTGAGAGATAAATACAGATTAAAGATATGAGAAGAGAGTTTAAGGGTAATAAACAGTTGCTAGATTGTCCTTTTTCCGCTGTTTCCACACACCCCATAGTTTCTTGAGGTCTTGCTTGGTTTTTGTTCTGGTAAAGACGAGATACCAGAAGAGAAACGA
>Ga0180009_10006674_pt1 | contig 12022 bp, 10 predicted proteins | sample OS_PC_MetaG_FD_123537 | JGI IMG/M metagenome (GOLD analysis project Ga0180009, IMG submission 123537) | Groundwater microbial communities from the Aspo Hard Rock Laboratory (HRL) deep subsurface site, Sweden - OS_PC_MetaG | ecosystem: Environmental > Aquatic > Deep subsurface > Groundwater...
TGCTCTTTTATTCTGCGTTCAATATCAACTGTAATTCCAGTATAAAGCGTCTTGTCTTTGCATTTCAGGATGTAAAGATAGTACATATTTAAATAGTCGCTCGCGCAACACCTATCTTCCACACCCCTTTCTCAAAAAAGGCCTCTATTGTCTGCCTGTTTGCTTTGTTGATCAGATTTGAATGTGAAATCTTATTTCTTTTTCCATATTCCAAAAGTGTAATTATTTCCGCATCCTCCATGTGTGCAAGCCTTTTATGATAGCTGTTAGTAAGCGCTTTTCCGACTATTTCTTCCATAACATCAGTTGCTCTGTTTTTATCAAATTCCTTGAATGCCTGATAATATTTTTTCCTGTCAATAAATTTTATATTTATAGGAACAAATCCTTCTCTAATCAGCAAATAATTATTTATCACTCTCCCGATGCGCCCGTTGCCGTCAACAAATGGATGTATATTCTCAAACACGAGATGCAGTTTTGCAATGCGCTTAATAATATTTTCATGGCATGCTCCATCATACTCTGAAAGCATTTTTTCAAGCATGCGTACGACTTCTTTTGGATCTGGAGCGACATAGCTCCCTACCCGGACATATTCACCATCTTTACGAAATCTTCCGGCAATATCATCGCGAATATTTGAAATCAGCATTTTGTGAAGCATTAAAATCACTTCAAGATTAAGCTCTTGCTCTTTTGCTCTATTATCTATATATGATACAACTCGCCCTAGATTTTTTGCTTCAAAAATTTCTCTTTCAGTAATATATCTGTCTAAATCAATTTGAAGAAGTATTTTTTCAGTTTCTTCAAGTGTTAGGGTGTTGTTCTCTATGGCGTTTGAGTTATATACCTGCTCAGCAACTTCTGCTTCGCTGACAATTTTAATAAGCGCGTCTTTGTGCGTAGATGCTTTGTAGTATCTCTCGCGAAGAGAATGTATCTTATTAAAAACATTTAAAGTTTTTGCCATATACTTATAGTATACACATCTTCACGATTTTGTCAACATAACCGTGAAAAACTACTCAAAAACACAGATTTTCACGGTTTTGTTTATATTTGCAACCAAAAATTTTAACATTCACTCAACAATGAACGTTAAATCCACCTCATCAACGGACAAAAAAACCCGCCGGACAAACGTTATCTGGCGGGTGTACGCGCAATGTGCTATTCATGACGCTGGCTTGTCCACTGGATTCATGGACAGAATCAGAATCACATTAACAAGCTCTTGGCCTTGGCTTCGGACCATTCTCCATGCCTCGGACTCGTCTTCTGCTTCAACGTCTCTCCAGAACTCGCTTGGTCCTCCCCATGGCTCTCTAGAGCCAAAGGAATCATGGTCATTGGTTGGGTATGAGTATATGACCCTAAACCGATGTTTCATCCTAACCACCTCCTTTGGATATAGGATGTGCTTTTTCGCATTAAAAATACTGCTTTCTACCTGTTATACAACCTCTGCTTAATAGACCCAATATCCTGGCGTAGACGTTCATCAGCATCAAAATTCCGCTTTATTTTTGAATAAGCGTGCATTGCAGTTGTGTGATCCCTGCCACCAAGCTCTTGGCCTATAGTTGGATAAGAAGAATCCAGCTCTTCGCGCATTAAAAACATGGTAATCTGGCGAGGAACAACAAGCTCTTTTCTTCTAGACTGGCCTGTTAATTCATCTAAAGTAATATCAAAATATTCCGCGACAACTTTTGTTAAATCCCGGGCAGACACTCCTCCGCGGCGCTGGGAAACTGTAATAGAAGAAATAACATCATGAGCAAGATCAATAGTTAAATCCCCGCCCTTAAGCTCAGCAGAAGCAAAAAGCTTATTTAGCGCGCCCTCAAGCTCGCGCACATTGGACTGTATGTTTGTGGCGATAAACCGCAGAACCTCTTCATCAAGCTCTACGCCTTTTTCCTTGGCTTTGGACTTTAAAATAGCCATGCGTGTTTCTAAATCAGGAGATCCAATATCAGCAATCATTCCCCATTCAAATCTAGAAATCAAGCGCTCCTCTAAGGCGGGAATAGCTTTAGGAGGCCTGTCAGAAGTAAGGACAATCTGCTTGTGCGCGTCGCGCAAAGCGTTAAAAGCGTGGAAAAACTGCTCTTGTGTCTGCTCCTTTCCGCCTATAAACTGAATATCATCAACTAAAAGAATATCAGGCGTTCTATATTTGTTCTTGAATTTATCAACTGTTCCAGTCTGCAAGGAAGAAACATAATCATTAGTAAACTGCTCGGCAGTAATATACAAAATCTTAAAATTAGGATTAGTGCGCAAAAGCTCGTTTCCAACAGCAAGCATTAAATGAGTTTTTCCCAGGCCAACTCCACCATACAAAAATAATGGATTATATTTTGTGCCCGGCTCCTTGGCTACTCTGACGGACGCGGCATAGGCAAGCTCACTGCCTTTTCCAACGACAAAATTAGCAAAAACATACCTTGGATTAAAGGCGTGTTCTTGCGACCTAGATGCAGTTTCTTGGGTTTGCGCTTGAGAAGCATCTTCTTGGGAGGAAGTTGCGGCATCTTCTTGAATAACAGCGGCTTGAGAGATTGCGGGCTGTTTTGTTATTTCTACTTTATACTCAACATTCATCACTTTGTTGTCAGTGATATTCTGAAGAACTTGAATTATTGATTTATGATATTTATTTTCAAGCCAAGCTTTAGTAAAATTATTCGGCACTGCGACTATTACAGTGTCTTCCTTCCATTCAATAATAAACGTATTCTTAAGCCAAGTCGTAAAATGAATCTTACTAACTGTAAGTTCAAGCTCTCCTAAGGTTGACTGCCAAAGTTGTTTGCTATTCATACTTGTTATCGAGATGACTACTACTATATCATAATTCTATATTATGTAAAATATTTTTACTCGTGCACAAGGTGTGCGTATGCTGTGCAAACTTGCAAAAAACGCAGAATTTAATTATACTTGCCATATCAATTAATACAATAAAGCTATGTCAGTACCAGCAAAACGAAGAACTTCTTCACAAGGAAAGCGCAGAGCGTCGCATTTTGCTCTTAAAAGCAAAACTTTATCTGAATGCGCGAAATGCAAGACAAAAGTCAGGCCGCATCGAGCTTGCCCAAAATGCGGAGAATACAAAAAAGCGACAAAAGCAGAAAAATCTACAAAATAACAATTCTTGAGCAAAACATATGTCAAACAGACACTTGGCAAGAACTGTTGCCATGCAATCGCTATATGAATGGGATTTTAATGGCAAACAAGAACACGCTCTTTTGCCTACTACAGAAAAAAATCTTACAAACCTGGCTCCAGGCTTAGCTGAAGCTGATTTTGTGATTAAGCTGGTTAAAGGAATCCAAGAAAAACAAAAAGAAATTGATAAAACAATTCAAGGATACGCGCCTGAATGGCCATTGGACCAGATTACTACTGTTGATAGAAATGTGCTGAGAATCGGCATATATGAGCTTACTTTAGATACTTCTATTCCTCCGAAAGTCGCTATTAATGAAGCAATTGAGCTGGCAAAATCTTTTGGCGGAGCTTCAAGCGGTAAATTTGTAAATGGCGTGCTTGGCTCAATTTACAAGGATATGGCTGAGCAAGGGCACCCGAAAGTATCGAAGGATGAAACACCTGCAAAAAAGAAGATCCACAAAAAGATTCTAAATAACTAGTAAAAAGTCGTAAGTCGTAAGACTTAAGTCATAAAAAAACTTATGTCTTACGACTTATGTCTTACGACTCTTATGAAAGACATTTCAAAACTGCAAAAAATAATTAAAGTTAAGTTCAAAAATGAGAAATTGATCCAGCAAGCGCTTGTTCATCGTTCATATCTGAATGAAAATCCTAATTTTGAATTAAACCATAATGAACGTCTTGAATTTTTAGGGGACGCTGTTCTGGAACTGGTTGTGACAGATCATCTGTATTCTAATTATGAAAATCCCGAAGGCGAACTCACAAACTGGAGAGCTGCTCTAGTTAACGCGACTAGTCTGGCCGCGACAGCGCGTGAATTAAATATTGAGGAATTTTTGTATTTATCAAAAGGCGAGAGTAAGGATAAAAACATAAAAGCCCGCAACTATATTTTAGCGAACGCCATGGAAGCGATTATTGGAGCAGTATATTTGGATCAAGGATATAAGGCCGCGGAAAAATTCATTGAAAAATTCATACTTTCAAAATTGCCGGATATTTTAAAGCACAAGCTATACATGGATGCTAAAACAACTTTTCAAGAATCTGCGCAGGACAAGGCAGGAGTTACTCCAACATATAAAGTTTTATCAGAAGAAGGGCCTGACCATAATAAAACATTCTTAATTGGAATTTATCTAGAGGACGAAGAAATCGCCCAAGGCACAGGCACTTCCAAGCAAGAAGCTGAAACAGATGCCGCTAAAAACGCCTTAAGGGAAAAGGGCTGGAAATAACTATCGCGCAAATATGGTATAATACGCGCATGTATTTAGAAAAACTTGAAATACAGGGATTTAAATCGTTTGCCAAAAAAACAGTAATTGAATTTCCAAAGCGCAGAGGAGACCATAATCCAGGAATCACTGCTATTGTAGGGCCGAATGGAACTGGAAAATCCAATGCCGCGGACGCTGTTAGATGGGTTTTAGGCGAGCAAAGCATAAAACTTCTGCGTGGAAAGCGCGCAGAAGATGTTATTTTTTCCGGCTCAGGCACAAAAGCCCGCCTTGGGTTCGCTGAAGTAATTCTGCATCTTAATAATGAAGACAAGAGGACAAATATTGACTATTCCCAAGTTGTTGTAAAACGCAGAGTATATAGAAACGGTGAAAGCGAGTATTATTTGAACAATAATAAAGTTCGGCTTTCAGATGTGCAATTGCTCTTGGCGCAAGCGAATTTCGGGCAAAAAACATACAGCGTAATCGGCCAAGGCATGGTTGACAGCATTCTATCTTCTACCGCTCAGGAGCGAAAGAATTTTTTTGATGAAGCAACTGGAGTAAAACAATACCAGATTAAAAGAGAGCAAGCTTTGTCTAAAATTGAGAAAACCGAAGAAAACTTAACGCAAATTTTATCTGTTTTAAAAGAAATCACGCCTCGCTTGAAAAGTTTGCAGAGGCAAATGAAAAAACTGGAAAAAAGAAGCGCCTTAGAAAAAGAACTGCATGAGCTTCAGCTGGGCTATTATGGAAATACCTGGCAAAGAATTACAAAAAATTTAGAAAAACTGCGCGATGACAAAAAAGAGATCAGCGAACAGCATCTCTCGCTTACTAAAAAAATTACAGAATTGCATAATAAGATGCAAAAACTCGGACAAGAGCAGAAAAAAGCAAGCATTGGAGAATATGATAAAGTTCAGCAAAAATATTTTGACATAATGAACAAAAAGAATGAGCTCACAGGCGCTTTATCAGCCCTAAAGCGAGAGCTTGAAATCCTGCAAAAAGCAGATGAGCATCCAGTATCAATTAATACAAAAGATCTGATTGATGCGACAGAAAGAGAGTTAAGATTCTTTGATTTGTTTATCGCGGCTCATACGATCGCGGAGTTTAAAGCATTGCAGGATAAAGCACGCACTTTGCAGAGTGAAATTAAGCATATTCTGAAAGCTGACAATAAAGAGGGCGCTAGTGCTAAAGAGAAAATCAATCAGATCAATGAAAAAATATCATCTTTGCAAGAAGATATTGAATTAGCGGCTCTTGATGTTGAGCAAAAGCAGAATCTGCTCAATTCTTTAAGAAGAGCGGAATCAAAAGCAACAACTCATATTTTTGACGTGCAGAAAAAATACCAGTCATTGCAACAGGAGTTAAATGAGGTATCAAACCAGAAAAATCATATTGATGTTGAACTAGCTCGCGTTGAAACGCGCAGAAATGATGTTTCAGAACAAATTGAACAAGAAGTATCCCAAAATTTGCGCGAGAGAATCAAAAACTATAATGGTACGGAACGATTTGAAAAATATGACGCAATTTCAAAAATCAAGCATGAGCTGGAAATGATCGGTGGTATTGATCCTGAAATTAATGAAGAATTCCAGGAAACAAAAAAGAAGCACGACTTTCTCTCAAGCCAAGTTGAGGATCTTCAAAACGCGCTCACAAAAACAAAAAAAGTTCTAAGAGAATTAGATACAATTATTGAAAAAGAATTTAATCGCTCTTTTGAAAAAATTGAAAAAGGTTTTGAAGAATATTTCAAAATATTATTCAGAGGAGGAAAAGCGTCTTTGAAAATGAACAAACAAAATGAGTTAGATATTTTGAGCGAGGAAATAATAAGCGAGCTTACAGACGAAGAACAGGAAAAACTCGCGAATACTTTTAAAGTTGGCATTGAAATCAACGCTTGTCCGCCCGGCAAAAAAGTAAGCTCAATCAATATGCTCTCTGGGGGAGAGCGCGCTTTAACGTCAATAGCGCTCATATGCGCCATAATCCGCGCGAATCCATCCCCTTTTGTGGTTCTGGATGAGGTTGATGCCGCTCTGGATGAATCAAACTCACAAAGATTCGCGCAAATACTTGCAAAACTTTGCCATCATACTCAATTTATAGCAATTACGCATAACAGGGAAACAATGGAGCAAGCGAATATATTGTATGGAGTCACAATGAATGAAGATGGAGTATCAAAACTATTATCAGTTGATCTGGAGAAAGCTATGCAAACAGTCAAAAACTAGCGCTTGACTTAATACGCAAAATACTATAATATCTATCTATTCTATAATTATGCTAGCAATTCGACTACAACGCATTGGAAAGAAAAATCGGCCTTCATACCGGGTTGTTGTATCTGAAAAAAAACGTGATTTATACGGCAGACATAATGAAATTTTAGGTAATTATGATCCAGTCGCGAATCCTAAAGTTATTAACTTAAAAGCTGACAGGATCAAATACTGGATTTCGTTTGGAGCACAGCCATCCGCGACTGTTCATAATCTTTTAGTAACACAGGGAATTATTGAAGGCAAAAAAGTAAAAGCATGGGTGCCAAAGAAAAAGAAAGAAAAAGAGGAAAAACCCGCCCAAGGCGGGTCCGCCTCGGGCGGAGAAGAGCCCAAAAAAGACGAAGCGCCTAATTGACAAAACCTATCATTATACTATAATTGCATCAGGTTTATGCTATCAATTATACGCAGGTTTGGTCGCTTGCGTATCACAGTATAGCCAAACGCTTAACAAGAATTATATAAATCAGTATGGCAGACTTAGACCAAGAGTTTCTTGATTTCGTTGTAAAGTCACTGGTAGATCATCCAGATGACATAAAGGTTGAAAGAACTGTTGATGAAATGGGTGTATTGCTTACACTCAAAACAAATCCAGAGGATATGGGCCAGATAATCGGCCGCTCTGGCAACACTGCGCGCGCTATCAGAACACTATTGCGTGTTGTCGGCGCAAAGAACAATGCTCGCGTTAACCTCAAGATTTATGAACCAGAAGGTTCAAACAGAAGTCCAAGGCGCGATGACAGAGGATCAGACAGGCGCGATGACAGAGGATCATTTAGGCGCGATGACAGATTTTCAGCTCCTCGACAAGAAGAGACAGACACAAGCGCAGTTGATGACCTAAGATTGTAATTTAATTACATTGATAAAATCCCAAGACCGTGCTACTATAAGCGCGGTTTTTGGTTGATTAAAAAGCTGTAAGCCGTAAGCTATAAGCCTTAAGTTTTGGCTTGACGAACGCATACTTACAGCTTATGGCTTATGGCTAAAATTCAATTTGATATTATAACTATATTTCCACATATATTTGACTCCTATATAAATGAGTCCATTCTTGGGCGCGCGCAAAAAAAGAACTTGATTGAAATTAATACGCATGATTTGCGCGACTACACGAGCGACAAGCACCGCACAGTTGATGATACTCCTTATGGCGGCGGAGCTGGCATGGTTCTAATGGCTGAGCCAATTTTAAAGGCAGTTGATAAAATCACCAAAAAGAAATCTAGCAAAAAAAGTAAGATTGTCGTCTTTTCAGCCAAAGGAAAACAGTTCAATCAAAAAATGGCTTATGACTGGTCTGAAAAATTAGATCAAATTATTATGATCTGCGGCAGATATGAAGGCATAGATGAAAGAATAATAAAATCTCTGGATGCTGAAGAAATTTCTGTTGGTCCATATGTTTTAACTGATGGCGAAATTCCAGCAATGACAGTTGTTTCAGCAATATCGCGCTTAATGCCTGGAGTGATTACGTTAGAATCTTTAAAAGAAGAATCTCATTGGAATTTACTTTTAAAAAAAGAAAAAGATGCTACAAAGGATGAGGGTTTAGAATACCCGCACTATACTCGTCCTGAAGTTGTTAAATATAAAGGCAAAAAATATCATGTGCCTGAAATTTTGCTTTCAGGAAATCACGCTGAAATTGAAAAATGGCGAAAATCACACAAAAAATAATCCACAAAATACCAATCACCACAGCTCTTGACGAAAATCGTGGCATGCTCTATAATACCTATATCAAAATTAAGCAAAAAGGAGACACTCCATAGGATATACATAAAATATATCGGAAATATGAACAAAATACCTTGTATCTTGTGGTGTGTCTCCCTCTGGGAGACATTTTTGTTTTTTAACAACCTAAAGTTCACCTAAGCGGCCATAAAGGCCAAGTTAGCGCAGGTGGACTTAAATCATACTAGTTTAACTACTTCAGGTTAAATTAGTATACAACCAATAGCAACCCCGTCATGGAGTCATACGACCCCACAAGTACGACGGGGCAAGTAATTTTGAGCAATTATATAGTTGCAAAACGTTAATTTTTTTAAGAGTTTGATCCTGGCTCAGGATGAACGCTGGCGGCGCGTCTTAGGCATGCAAGTCGAACGGTGCACCATCACGGTACACCGTGGCAAACGGGTGCGTAACACACTGGTAACCTACCCTTGAGTGGGACATAATCAACCGAAAGGTTGGCTAATTTCCCATAGTTTCTTGTCATAATTTGATAAGAATAAAGATTTATCGCTCAAGGAAGGGCCTATGACCTATCAGCTTGTTGGTGAGGTAATGGCTCACCAAGGCAATGACAGGTAGCGGGTATTAACGTATGACCCGCCTCACCGGGACTGAAACACTGCCCGGACTCCTACGGGAGGCTGCAGTCAAGAATCTTCCGCAATGGGCGAAAGCCTGACGGAGCGACGCCGCGTGCAGGATGAAGGCCTTCGGGTCGTAAACTGCTTTTCTCAGGGAAAAATTTCTGATTGTACTTGAGGAATAAGGGACTGCTAACTTCGTGCCAGCAGCAGCGGTAATACGAAGGTCCCAAGCGTTATCCGGTGTTATTAGGCGTAAAGCGTCCGCAGGTTGTTTAGCACATCTTTGGTCAAATCCCACGGCCCAACCGTGGAACTGCCAAAGAGATGGCTAAACTAGAGACAGGGATAGGCATGTGGAATGGCTGGTGTAGGAGTAAAATCCGTTAATCTCAGCTAGAACACCAAATGCGAAGGCAGCATGCTGGAACTGTTCTGACACTCATGGACGAAAGCGTGGGTAGCGAATGGGATTAGATACCCCAGTAGTCCACGCCGTAAACGATGGGTACTAGGCATTGAGAGCTCGACCCTCCCAGTGCCGCCTCTAAACAAGCAAACGCGTTAAGTACCCCGCCTGGGGAGTACGGCCGCAAGGCTAAAACTCAAAGGAATTGACGGGAATCCGCACAAGCGGTGGAGCGTGTGGTTCAATTCGACAGTAAGCGAGGAACCTCACCAAGGTTTGACATCCTCGGAATCTTCCAGAAACGGAAGAGTGCCCGCAAAGGAGCCGAGTGACAGGTGCTGCATGGTTGTCGTCAGCTCGTGTCGTGAGACGTTCGGTTAAGTCCGTTAACGAGCGCAACCCTTATGCTGTGTTACTAAGTGTCACAGCAAACTGCCCTGGATAACAGGGAGGAAGGCAGGGATGACGTCAAATCAGCATGGCCCTTATACCTTGGGCTACACACGCGCTACAATGGCCAGTACAAAGGGACGCTAAGCCGCAAGGTGGAGCAAATCCCCTAAAACTGGTCCCAGTTCGGATTGGGGTCTGCAATTCGACCCCATGAAGCCGGAATCGCTAGTAACCGTATATCAGCCACGGTACGGTGAATACGTTCTCGGATTTTGTACACACCGCCCGTCAAATCAAGGGAGTCGGGGGTACCTTAAGTTCCACTTTAGTGGTTCCAAGGTAAAACCGATGACAGGGATTAAGTCGTAACAAGGCATCCGTAGGGGAACCTGTGGATGGAACACCTCCTTTCTAGGGAGTTATATCGTTTTAATGGTAATCATTGAAACTATCGCTGGTCGAACTTACCCGCCGAATCGGTGGGTGAGTTACAGCACATGAGTCGCCTCTTCATGTTTAAAACAAGGGGAAATGTTTAGTGTCACTGTAATACCTTAGGTGTGTCACATACATTAAACGAGCGTTTTGCAACAATATAATTGCTAAAAACTGACCCCGCAAGGGGTCTTTTGGTATATTGATTTATTCTGGTATTTTTGTTATTCTATTCAAGTACAACATGGGCGACTAGCTCAGTTGGTTAGAGCGCGTCACTGATAATGACGAGGTCCCAGGTTCGATTCCTGGGTCGCCCACCAACCGATGCTTTGCATCGGAATAATCAATTACCAATTTCTAATAACTAAATATGTGGACGATTAGCTCAGTTGGTTAGAGCGCCACATTGACATTGTGGAGGCCGGAGGTTCAAGTCCCCCATCGTCCACCAGCGCAGGCCTGCGGCCATCTAGTACTTTTAAAACCGAACAAACCGTGCTATAATAGAACATATGAGAAAAGATAAAGAAAAAGCGCTAGCCCTTCGTTTAAGGGGGTATAGTTATAGCGAAATAAATAAAAAGCTTGGCGTACCCAAAGCAACCCTCTCTGACTGGTTCACTGGCATTGTGCTGGCAGAAAAAGCGCAAACACGGATACAAAAACGAGTTCAAAAAAAATCCATTGACGGACTTATAAAGAGAAACAAGATGCAAACGCATCTAGCCATTAAGCGAGCATCTGAAATCCGTAACAATGCACAAAAAGAAATCAAAAAATTATCAAAACAGGATTTATTATTGTTGGGTGCCGCGCTTTATTGGGCAGAAGGATATAAAAGGCCAATTGTCAAAAACAGAAAAGAGCGCTCATATCATGTTATTAGTTTTTCAAATAGCGATCCAGCAATGATTAAAATATTTATTGAATTTTTAAAAAAAATATTATATATCCCAGATAATAAAATCAAAGCAAGTATACGAATTTTTAAACACCTGAATGAAAAACAAGTATTAAAATATTGGAAAAAAATTACAGATTTGCCTGATGAAAATTTTCATATATCAGATTATATAATCAGCAAATCAAGTCAAGGCAAAAAACCATATAATAGATTGCCATATGGAATGATTCAGATCAGGGTCGGAGATACAAAAAGCTTTCACAAAATTATGGGTTGGATTCAGGGTTTGGAAAAGCAGTTTAATTAACAATCAATATAAGCCGAGGTAGCTCAGCGGTAGAGCGAAGGCCTAAATCTTTGGGCCATAATCCAGCAATGGATTAATGAAAACTAGGTGAATTCGGGGAAACCCTAACAAGGGCAATCCCGAGCCAAGCCGCGCGTACGCGCGAAAGGTGTAGAGACTATCCCTTTTGGGAGTACTGCTATGTGCCATTTAGGTACACAGCGGGAAGCGCCTAGCCCCCTTTCTTAAAAGGGGTGATGATATAGTCCGATCCTTGGAGTAATCCAAGAAAATAACAGGTTCGGAAGAGCCTTGCGTCGGGTGTTCAACTCACCCCCTCGGCACCATCCTTCGCTCTGGGTACCCGCCTGCCAAAGCTATGCTTTGCATTGCGGGCAGGCAGAGCTATGGATGGTCTGTGACCATTTAGATTTATCGGGGCATGGCCTAATTGGCTAAGGCACCACGTTTGGGACGTGGGGATTCTGGGTTCGAGTCCCAGTGCCCCGACCAA
>Ga0180009_10006675_pt1 | contig 12022 bp, 14 predicted proteins | sample OS_PC_MetaG_FD_123537 | JGI IMG/M metagenome (GOLD analysis project Ga0180009, IMG submission 123537) | Groundwater microbial communities from the Aspo Hard Rock Laboratory (HRL) deep subsurface site, Sweden - OS_PC_MetaG | ecosystem: Environmental > Aquatic > Deep subsurface > Groundwater...
ATTCGTTCCACGATTCGGCCGCTCTGGGTTGATGTGGCGATCCACCACCTCCGTGTGGCGGTCGCCATGCCCGAAGCCGAATGAACCACGGGTACGGCTCGGTCCCGTCAGAAGGCCGCCGGTCAGGTCATGAACGGGTCGGTCGGCGAGGGGCCAGTGGGCTGCGCGGGCGCTGGCGGCGACGCGGGCGCGGGCGGGGTCATCGGTTGCGCCGCGGCAGGCTCCGCAGGCTCGTTGCGCGCCTTGCGCGGGCGGTGCGCGTACAGCGTCGGCGCGATCGTGTCCACGTCGTCTTCCTTCCACCGCAAGAACGACACGACCCGCTGGATCTCGTCGTAGCAGTTGATGAACAGCGTGAAGGCCCGGTCGCGTTGGTCCGCGGTGACCTTGGACGCCGCCGGCGCCTGCTCGCGCAGCCCCACCACGCGAAGCATCCGGTGCGAGAGACGCTCGGCCCGATCGAGCTCCTCGGTCGTGACGCCACACTTGCCCTCGATGCCGGCCCAGTTGTTGCGGAGCACCGTAATCAGAAGCTGGATGTCGGCTGCCACCAGCTTGTAACCAAACGTGCCCTTGTACTCGCTCAGCGAGTCGGACGGGATGAGCCCACGCGTCACGAGGGCCGTGGTGTCGGCGAACAGCACCGTGCGCGTACGCATGCCCTCGGTGTTGAGCTCCTGCAGATCGTCGGGCAGCTCGGAGGATGCCTTGTCCTGTGCGTAGGCGTAGAAGAGTGCCAGCGTGTACGGCTCCATTTTGTCGAGGAGCGTGACATCGAACGTGCCCACCTTCTCCGCCTCAGACCGCAAAGCGAGTATCTCGGGCAACGCGCCGAGCACGGTGGACGCTGCCGACGGGACGTCGAGGTTGAGTTGCTGCACCTTCTCCGGAGGCAGCGCGTCGCGCTCGGCGGCGGTCCGGTTGTAGGCTTCGACGGCGAGCTGCTCGTCGTCGACGGATTTTCGGGTGGAAGTCTCGTTGCTCATGACAGAACCTCTGGTGTGGCTAGCGGCGCCGCCCTGTGCGGTGCGCCATCTGCCTCTCCGTTCGGCCAGCGGTTGGGACGGTTGCGGGAAATCGACGCGGGGGGTGCGAAAAGTCGAAAGGGCCTATGTTTTCAGACCTGGTAGGGGGATCGGAAGGTGCGATCGGGGTCTGGCGGGGACCTTGTAGGGGGATTGGAAGGTGCCATCGGGGTGTGGTGGGGACCCGAGTCCGGGGATCGGAAGGTGCGATCGGCGTGGGTCGGGGACTCTGGTAGGGGGATCGGAAGGCGCGATCGGGGTGGGTCGGGGACCCTGGTAGGGGGATAGGAAGGTGCGATCGCGGTGTGGTGGGGACCCCGGTTGGGGGATCGGAAGGTGCCATTAGCGTGTGTCGGGGCCCCTGCTGCATACCGCCGGACGGCGGAAACCGAGCCACCCCGATGACGATGGGGTGTACCTCATCGGGAAGCTCGGCACGCGGTCTGGCAAACTCGAGCCTTGCCGCCTCGTCCGTGTAGAGCCACACCCAGCGATCGTTGCCGGCATCGTCATCCATGCAGCGCAGGTTGCGGAAGCTGCGGGCGACGACAGCCTTGCTCGGAATGGCGTAGTACAGACGCGCCGGTTGGAACGGCTCGCCCGTGTGGGTCGCCAGCAGCGTGCGATCCTTGCGCATCGGCGGCAGGTTGATCATTCGTACCCATCCGGGGGCGACAGGGCCTTCGCGTGCCGTTCGACGACGTCCAGCAGCTTGGCCCCAAGCGTCGCCTCCTCGTCGTAGCGTGGGGGCGCCCCAGGAGGGCCCGTCGAGCACATTTCCCTCCGGTAGGGGCAACGTTGTCCGCGGTGGGCAGATGTCGAGTACCTATGCCTCGGGAACTGCACGGCTATAAGCCACAACTGATAATCAGTTCGACTTATTGTTTGTCACTGATTATCATTCCGTCATGACCTCGGCTCCGAACCTCGGTACGCTGCTTCGTCGCCTGCGTCGCGAGAGAGGCCTCTCGCAGGCCCAGCTCGCGCGCGAGGCAGGGGTCTCCCAGGCGGTCGTCTCATACTACGAGCGCGGCATGAACGCGCCCTCCCCAAAGGTTCTGGAAAGGATCGAGGCGGCGCTGGGCCTGCCCCAAGGTGAGCTCGCCGATGCGGCCGGAACACCACGTTGGTCCGGCTTGGCCGAGAGCTCGAGCCATGTGGAGCCGCCGCGTGGAAGCTTCACTGATACGCTCGGCATGCTACCCGGCCCGTTCGCGCTGCTCGACCTGCCCGCGGGAGCCGATGGCGGAGACCTGGCGTTCGCCGTGGACCTGCGCAGCCATGTGTACCTCGTCGTGGTGGACGGTCAAGGTTCCGGTCTTGCCGCCGCGGCGTCTGGACGCCTCGCCGCCGCGTGCGCGTTCGGCGCGACGATGATGCCTGGCGGAGGTGTCCCGGCCCCCGAGGACGTGGTCGAAGCCGTGCTTCGCTTCGGCCGTGCGTTCGGGTCGTTGGGCGCGGCCGGCGTCTGCGCGGTGGCATTCGAGCACCGGTCTCGCACCGTGCGCATCTGTCGGCACAACGTGCCCGCCCCGTACCTGCGGAGCGAACGGCTCGCGTTGTGGACGGGCAAGCCCGAAGGTCCCGGCGGTGCGTTCGTCGGTGAGCGGCAGTTCGCTGACGATGCGCTGCTCGTGGTGGCCACCGACGGCGTGGCGAGCATGCCGACGAGCACGGGCCAGCCTCTGTGGAAAGCGCCGGATCTGCGAACGCTGCTCGCCAGGGCAAAGAAGCCGGAGCGGGTAGTCGACGCTCTTCGGAAGCGGGCGGGCGCGCTCGGTGAAGCAGCAAGGCGAGACGACATGCTCGCGGTGGTGGTGACGCCATGGCGTTCGTAGCCCTCCGCGTCGAGATCGACGACCGCGAAGCCGTGCGGTGGGCGCACGCGGGCCTCGCGCACACCCTCGAGCGGATCGGGTTCGACGCAGATCGCGTTGGTCACCTCATCGCCGTCGCGTGGGAGATCTGGACCAACGCGCAGCAGTTCGCGGCCGGAAGTATCGCAACGGTGAGTATCGACGAGCACAGCCGATCCATCACGTTGACGACCACGGGACCGGCCTTCGACAGTGTCGCGCGGGCGGGGCAGCCTGGCGCGCGCGGGCTCGAAACGGCGAAGTGGAGAGTAACGGCAGCCGGATGCACCTGGTCGTATGCTTGCACGAACGAACGGAACGAAATCCGGATCGACTACGGAGGCTAGACGATGAGCTGGTACGTCGAACCCAACATGATCGAGCGCGCGGAGGCTGGGGCCATGGTCTGGTCTCTGTCGGGAGACTGGACGCGCGACCTTCCCGTCCACGTGAGGGAAGACGCGTTGAAGGCGCTCGGGCGGGAAATCACCGGACCACTTGTCCTGGACTTGACCAACGTCGCGTTCATCGACTCGTGGGCCGAGGAGCTGATTGCCGACACGACCCAGTACGGGCGTGACCTTGGCCACGAAGTGGCGCTCGTCGTCGATGCGACCCGTGGCGCAGCATTCGACGGCGTGCGTCACGTGTTCGAGCGCCGCAAGCTCGACATCGAGACATTCGACCAACTCGAACAAGCGCTCGCGAAGATGGGCGGTGCAGCGTGAAGGTCGCCATCATCGGGCTCGGCTCAGTGGGCGAGACGTGCGCGCACTTGCTCGTGAGCCGCACCAACGTCCGAAGTCTCGTGCTCGCGAACCGCTCGACGGGGATCGCCGAGGCCATCCGGATGGACCTCGAGCAAAGCCGGGCATGGGGCGTCCCGTTGAGCGCGCGTGTGTGCGAGCCGTGGACGCGCAACGCGTTCGCGGGATGCGACGTGATCATCCTGGCCGCGGGACCGCGGCTGCGTGGGGGCGAGAAGCGGGATGAAAAGGCCGCTGAGGCAGCGAAGCTGCTCCTCGGCAAACCCGGCGAAAGCGTCGTAGAAGCGCTCGCACAGCACGCGACCACAGAGCGGGAACGAGAGGCTCCACGCGACGAACGCTCCATCTTGCTCGTCGTGACGAACCCGGTCGAGGGCATTGTGACCTGGCTCGCGGAACGCGCAAGCTGGGACAGAGGGCGCATCATCGGGCTCGGCACGACCGTCGAGAGCGCCCGTTTCTCGCGGATGCTGGCCGACAGGCTGAACGTGGACGCCGGCAGCGTGTGGACCGAAATCATCGGCGAGCACGGCAAGCAGATCGAGCTACGCGATGCGGAAGCCACGCGTCGCCGCGTGCGAGACCTGGGTCGCGAGGTGGACCTCGAGCAACTGCTCGACCGCACGCGGTCTGCGGCTGCGGAGATCCGCGCCTACTCCGAAGCAGCAGGCAATGACAAGGCACAGCGGCTGTTGAGGCGCATCGGTGTCGAAGAGCCGCTGCGCACGCAACTCGAGCCTGAGCTCGCCGCTGCGTTGTGCCCTCCCGCCACGCGGTTCGCCATCGCAGCGTCGGCCGTCGAGGTGGTCGAGGCCATCGCGTCGGATCGTGGGCGGGTGCTGCCGGTCTCGGGCTTCGCGGGGATCGAGGGTCTGCCCGACGTCGCGCTGGCCGTGCCACTCGTCCTGGCTCGAGCTGGGGTAATCCGCTCTGGCAGGTTGCAGCCGACCGACGTGTTGCGTGCTGCGGCCGCCTCGGTGCAGGCTCAGGTCGAGGCCATGAGGCGGGTTGCAGACGCCGGGGCCCACTCGGGCTGAACGCGCACTGGACTCGTAACCGGTGGCGTACCTCGGCGGGCACGACCTCGACGGGCGAGTTGCACCCTTCGGGAAGAGAGAGGTCGTTCGCGTGTCGCTCGACGAGATCGACGATCGCGACGCCATGCGGCGGGCGCATGCGGGCATCGCGCACACCCTCGCTGTCGCCCAAACGAATCTACGACGACGGCGCCGAGCCGTTCCTGACCCTCCCCGCGACCGCCCGCCAAATGAGTCGTGTGCTCGCCGGGGCGCGGAATGCGCCTGTCCGTAGCGCTTGCTCGTAGGCGTCCATCCATTCCGCAAGAGACTGCCCGTGGACGCCCGAGCCCACTTGGTCCTCCACGAACGAGAGGAATCGCTCGGCTTCGCGGCCATAACTCCGAACCGTTCCGTCGCTGTGGATGCGCTTCGTCTCCCGTTCTCGAGCGAGCCGCGACTTAAGTGCCTCGATCGCTTGTCCAACCAGCTTGAGATCGTCATGTCCCTCGCGCGGCGGAGCCGGCGCCTCGGGCTTGTCAGATTCCGGCTCCGTCCCGCCATCGTCTGCATCCAGCTCCCCCCAACGAATCAACTCCACCAGCGCGTCGGTGGACAGCTTGCCCGCCAACTCCGCGCCATCGAGCAACAGACGCGCCAGCTCGCGCTTGTCTGCATGGAGTGCGATCACCGCCTCCTCGATCGTCCCCTGTGCGATCAACCTGACAACGGTCACCGGCTTCGTTTGCCCGATTCTATGCGTACGATCCGTAGAAGCGCGTCGCCCTCCTCTTCACGGAGCACGACCAGATGCCGCTCGCCAGCGATCGCGTGCTCTCCGAGCGACGCGGCGAAACGCAGTGACCCCTCGATACGCAGGGCGACCTGGACCTCGTCCGCGGCGTCTTGAGCCAGGGTAAGTGCCGCACGCGCGCGACGCACTTGGCACGGGCGGCTCGAGCCGGCGAAGACCGCGCGCCGGTGGCCGACGAGCGCGTCCAATGCCCTGATGTGGTGCTCTTGCGCCTGCGTCCAAGGGTACGCGCTCGCAGCCGCCACGATGGCACCGGCCACCGGATGGTCATCCCGCCCGAGCAGCCCGCGCCGATAGACCATCAGCTCCGACACGCGCAGGCTCACAGGCTTGCCCCACGCCCCGTTCTTGCGCAAGCGGCTCACTTTGGGCGTCACGGTGAGCTTGTTGGACCGTTGGGCGACTTCCCAGACCAAACGCTCTTCCCGCGTTTCCGCGCCGCACGTTTCTGGATCGAAGCCGTCGATTGCACGCAAGACGCGCTTCCAGGACGGGGCCGAAAGCTCGTCCAGCAACGCCTGGCGCAGTTCGCGTTGCGGGCAGTCCTCGTCGTGCAGCGCGTCGAGTGTCCACTCCAGAAGGACTCGCACGTGCGGACAATCGTTCCAGCTCTTGCACGAACAAGACAGTGAAATCACGCCAGACTCGCGGCGGCTCAAGTCGACAGATGCATTGTAAGAAGTGCCTCCTTGGCCGATGGCGACGGACACCCGTAGCGGAGCCCGTTCGACGGCCATCGTTGCCGTGTCGTACACCACCGGTGTCGACGACATTCGCGATGGCAGAGAGAGAGGAACGAGCCGCTGGCGCAATGCGTTCGCGAGCTCTTGCAGCGCGTCGGGCTCGATGCGTCGAGACCATGTCTCCGACCGTCGCCGCTCAACCGCCGCACGCATAGCATGGTAGTAGAGGTAGCTGCGAACGAGATAACCAAGGAGGAGGCGTTCGTCCTGGGTCAGCCTGCGAGATGACCTCAGCTTCGACGGTTGCAACAGGTCCCTCACCCGAACATGGCCCAAGCTACCCACCAGGCCCCCACCCCATGGCGCCAGGGCGGTGCATGTGTCATCGAGCCGCTCGCCGACTCCCATGGCTTCGATCCAAGCTTTCAATTGCAGGGGATCGTTCGGGGGACGAGGCACCTCGTCGGCTGCGGCGCTCAGGCCCGCCATGAACCGGGTCGATCGCGGTGTGATCGGGTTGCTCGCTGCGTCCAATATCAACTCCAGAAGCCGGGGAGAACGGATCTAGCAGACGGGGGCAGCGACGGCAGCCCGTTGGTGGCGTACGAGGAGGTAGAGCCGGCTTGGACGATGACGGGCGCGTGCTGGTTTCTCAGGACGTGCACGGACAGACGGAGGTAGACCTCTGGATCTTGCGCTTCGCTGGCGCGCCCCTTCGCAATCCTCAGTCGTTGGCGATGGCCCCTCGCGTCGAATTCGTGCGTTGGCACCGCAAGGAGGTGTTTCGGAAACCTGCGCGGGTTGCGCAGCGCTCGGTGAGGCAACGCTACCCTTGCGTACGACTGGATCGCGCGGTAAGGAAAGCGTCCCCGTCGGCGCAGTTTGGCCGGCCAGGGCCAATAGCTCAGTTGGTAGAGCTGCGGACTTTTAATCCGTCGGTCCCGGGTTCGAGTCCCGGTTGGCCCACAGGCTCCCGGCCTGAAACACGCTGCGCAGATCCTTCCGCGCGTTCGGCCGGCTATCATGCGTGACGCGACGCTCTCGTCGCCGCGATCGGAGCTGCCCCATGTCCCTCGACAAGGTTCGCGAGATCATCCAACGTTCCCGCTATGGCTCGCTCGCCACTTGCGTGGACGGACAACCCCACGTTCGTCCCATGGCCTTCATCATGCTCGAAGACGGCCGCTTGTGGAGCTCGACCTACAACGTGTCGGGCAAGTTCAAGGAGCTGCAGGACAACCCACGCGTCGAGATCTGTTTTGTGGACGATCGCAAGCTGCACTTGCGGATCGAGGGCACCGCCAGTATTTGCGGCGGGGAGGAAGACAAGCGCGCCCTGCTCGAGAAGAACCCGAAGGTGCGCCGCCACTTCCCCGACGAGCACGACGGGAAGTTCGTGCACATCGAGGTCAAGCCGACGCGCGTGCGGTGGAAGAAGATGGGGTTCTGCGAGTACGAAGAAGTCCCCATTGACGGGGAGCGGGTCGAGCGTTAGGGGCCTTGTACTTGGCCGTGGCGGCCGCGTTGGCAGTTTCGATATCCTCCGCGTTCGACGCGGCCTCTCCGCCGGTGGATGGGTCTCAGCTTCGTACGCATGCTCGAAAGAGCGCAACCAACCGTATCGACGAGGAGTCAGCTCTCATGTCACGATCCACCCATGCAGCTGCAATTCTCGAGGACGAGGGCGAGCCGGTCGTGGTTGTCGTCAAGGTCGAAGTCGACCTGCTTGACCATATCGGCGATGAGACCGTCTACGACAGCGTGTCCAACCACCCCTGGGTGCAGGACCAGGGCGTGCCCGTCGTGCTGGGCTACAAGGCCCAAGGCGAGCTGAACTTCGTCGGACCGGAGGATCTTTCGGACTTCGTCGTGGAGTGCTGGACCGAGCTCAAGTGGAGGAAGAAGATCTCGATCGATTGGGAAGAGGTGGAGGAAGACGCTCTGGGCGAGGATGTCGACGAGGACGCCGACGACATCGAGGACGACGCGTACGAGGATGATGAAGAGTACGACGCGGTCGACGACGTCGTCGACGACGAGGTCGATGAGGTAGTCGCGTACGACGAAACTGAAGACGAAGACGAGGATGTCTAGCGTCTAGGCCCGCCCCGACGTGCGAGCTCGAGCCGCCTAGACAACCACGACGGCGGCGCCGTCGAAGCGCCCGTGTCGCAAGTCGTCCAGGGCTTCGTTGGCCCGCTCAAGGGGGTACGGATGTACCTCCGTCTGAACGGGAACCTTCGGCGCGAGCGCGAGAAACGCCTCTCCATCGTGGCGCGTCAGGTTGGCGACCGACCGCACGACGCGCTCTCCCCACAACAGCGAATAGGGGAAGCTGGGGATGTCGCTCATGTGGATGCCGGCACACACCACGACGCCACCTTTCCGTACCGCGCGCAGCGAGGTGGGAACGAGGCTGCCGACCGGGGCGAAAAGGATGGCTGCGTCGAGCTCGACCGGCGGCCGTTGCTCTGATGCTCCCGCCCAGACCGCGCCGAGTTTCTTCGCGAAGGCTTGCCCCGAAACATCCCCTTCGCGCGTGAAGGCGTAGACCTCGCGAGCTTCGTAGCGCGCAACCTGGATGAGGATGTGGGCCGCCGCGCCGAAGCCATAGAACCCGATCCGCCGCGCGTCGCCTGCCATCCGGAGGGATCGGTAACCGATCAATCCGGCGCAGAGCAGCGGGGCTGCCTGCAGGTCGGGGTAGTCTTCCGGTATGGGGAAGCAGAACCTCGCGTCCGCCACACAATGCTCCGCGAAGCCACCATCGATTTGGTAGCCCGTGTAGCGGGACGCGTCGCACAGGTTCTCCTCGCCCCGGTTGCAGTAGTCGCACGCCCCGCAGCTGCCACCGAGCCAGGGAATGCCGACGCGTTGCCCCAACGAGAGCCCCTGGACACCGTGACCCAGCGCTCCAATCCGACCAACCACTTGATGGCCGGGGACGATAGGAAGCTTGGGCTCCGTCAGGTCGCCGTCGATGACGTGCAGGTCCGTGCGGCATACGCCGCAGACCGAAACGTCAACGAGCACCTGTCCGGGGCCCGGCGTGGGTTTGGGCAGGTCGACTTCACGAAGAGGTTTGCCCGGCGTGTCGAGCACCATCGCCCGCATTCAGAGCCACACCCGAACACCGACCAGACCCAGCATGCCCGACCACAGCGTGTCCTCCGTTCGAACCGGCGTGCCGGCGAACAGCGGAGACGGCTCGTAGCGGTACACCTTCTCCGGTCCCACCAAGCGGAACGAGCCTTCGATGGACACGGTGCGCGTAATCTGGATTCGTCCCAGTGCCGTCAACGGGATGAAGAACAACCGCGACTTGCCGACGGCGGGCTCATCTTTCGTGCGAACCGGGAACCCCAGGCCCACGCCCATGCCCACGCCGAGCTGGGTGCGCTGGCCGAGCTGCCACAGCGGCATCGCCTCCAACGCCCACCGGTTGAAGGCGAGGTACTCCGCGTTCTCGTCCATCTCTTCGTCAGGTGCGTGCACCGGGAAGTAGGGCTGCTGCGCGATCACATAGGAGAGCTGAAGCTCGTAGGCCCTGGGCTCGAAGAACGACCCTTCCACGTGCGGGTCCGGCTGCAACCTGAACGCGAGCTGCGCCGTCCCATAGGCGCGCGCCTCCAGTCCGCTCGGTCCCGAAAGTCCAAAGCGCGAAGCAGGTAAGATGAAGCCGCCGCCGAGCATGCCACCCACCTGCAGCGCATGCGCTGATTCCCGAAGATCCGGGATGACCAACCACCCGTCCTCGATGCGCGCCGTGTCATCCGCGAACTTGCGATCGCCCACCACGCGCGCGTCGAACGTGTCGCCACATCGCGCTGCCGGTAGCGTTATCCGTTGTCCGTCACGGGGCTCGATGCGGTGGGTCAACCCCTTGGGCGTGGTTACTTCGACATACCGAATGCGGTCGCCCGGTCGGGAGAGTAGGGCCTCCGATCGATCCTCCCACGCGAAGCGAACGGGAAAGGAACGCGTGGCGTCCGGCAAGTAGGTGTGCAGCGTCTGTCCCGCTGCATCGAGCTGCGCCGTCCACCCCACGCTCGGATCCGGGGCGCGAAACGCGACCTTGGCCGGCCACGCCACGCGCCAAGCGGCGCCGCCTGTGGGCACGCACCGATACGCACAGGAAAGACCACTCGCCCGCGGCGCTTCGCCCTTCCTGTCGGAAGGTGGTACGGGCTCCGCCGTGCAAGTGAGCCCGACTTCGGGAAGGCTCGCGCTCGGACAGACGCGCTCGGCGTACTCACAGGGTGCGTCCCATGAAAACGAAATCTCCGTCGGGTGAAGTACGAGCCGTTCGGGCGGCGCGGCCGTCGCCCACGTCAATTCGAAAGCAGCGCCGGCATCCAGCGGCCCGGCGCGCAATGCCACGCGCAGCGCGTTGGCCGCGCCCACGTCGCCCTCCGCGAGGGCAACCGCAAACGACGACGACGCCAGGCGCGTGCACTGCGCTGCCACCTGTCCTTGCGTGGAGACCGTGACGTGCAGCTGGCGGCCTTCGGTCATCCCCACCGTGCGAGCCGGCAGATCGATCACGCGTGTGTGACAGCGTGGCTCCGGCCGAAGCGCAAACCGCTGGCCGATCGGAAGCACCGCCGGTCCAGGGCGGTAGTGTCCGCCGATCACCCGAGCATGCAACGTCGCATCGACGGCCGCCCCTGTGATGTCGAAGCGCACGACCGATCCCTCAACGCTCACTCGCTCGATCGCGCGCGGTGTCTCCGTAGCATCGCGCACGTCGACCACGAGCACCTTCCCGTTGCGCGTCGGACCCGGCGCGTTGCGCGCACACACGACATGCGAAGCCTTCTCATCGGCAAGATCGAACCGGGCGACGCAAGCCGATTGATCGGCTCCGCACACCGCGCCGCTGCTCGCGGGCTGCATCGCGCGCCAACCCGCGAGGGTCTCGGGGGCGACGCCTGCAGGAGCCTGGTCTGCACGGACGGTGACGGTCGATCGACCTTGGTCAGCGGTGAGCCACTGCTGCTTCGACGCCGGGTCGAGTCGAATCTGATCTTGAGCGAGCGGCGTGCCGTGATGCAACACACACACGAACTCGGGCGCGGGGTCGGGCCCGGTGGACAGGTCGAGCGCGAACGTCCGCTGCTGCGCGCGGGCCTCTCCTGCGAACAGCAGCAACAACGCGGAGGCCATCGCTGCGGCTGGGTGCATGGCTCGGCGGATCATTGGCTCACCTCCGTCTTCGTCGTGTTCGACGGCAGGCAAACGCCGACGTAGCCCCCGTTCTTGAAGCAGACGAGGTCCACTGGTTCCGTGGTGGCCGCGTCTCCCGCGTCTCCCGCGTCGCTCGTCCCTGCGTCCTGCGCCGGTGCTTCCCAGCCGCTGCAGTCCAGCCTGGTCACACAGGGAGGGTGACACGCACCTTGCGCACAAATGCCGAGCGTTCCCGCGGAGAGTGAGCAGGTTCGACCATCGACGCGCGAGCTGCAATCGAGGTCGAAGCGATCGTGGAAGTTGAACGTCTCGGACGGGTTCACCGGTTCGAGCGGCGTGGCGGCGATGATCTTGGACTTGTCGTAAGCCCAGCATCCAACCGAGAGTTGGTGCACCGCACGCGGGGAGGCAGTGCCACAGCTCTGTGCCGTCGGCTCGGGGGGAAAAGCGATGGTGCTGTCACCGAGGTCGAACACGCCCTCCCCGGGTTCGAAGAGCTCAGCGGCCATCACGCATTGCTCGTAGTTCTTGATGCGAAAGCTGGGGCGACCGTCGTGGACCGACTCGGTGAGCACCGGGGGGCAGGAGAACAACGCGCAGTGAACGATGTGCGTTTCCTCGGGAGGGTTCCAGGTGAATGCCGCGAATCCGCTCGACTCGATTCGGATGAGGCG
>Ga0180009_10006677_pt1 | contig 12021 bp, 11 predicted proteins | sample OS_PC_MetaG_FD_123537 | JGI IMG/M metagenome (GOLD analysis project Ga0180009, IMG submission 123537) | Groundwater microbial communities from the Aspo Hard Rock Laboratory (HRL) deep subsurface site, Sweden - OS_PC_MetaG | ecosystem: Environmental > Aquatic > Deep subsurface > Groundwater...
CCGGCCTCGACGTTCTTGACGAAGGCGCGGGCGATACTGATGAGGTCCACGCCCTGGTGCTGATAAAAATTGGCATCCTCGGCCGCGATAAAGGCCTGTTGGACGTGGGGGGGTATCTTGGCCAGGGGAACGACGATGCGGCGTTCATGGGAGTACTCGCCGATCAGACGGCCGTCATCCGAAAAAAAGAAGGTTACGGTTTGGGGACGGTATTGTTTGAGGGCATCGAGCGGAGGCAGGTCCTGGCTGAAATAATGATAGGCCAGGACTATGGTCACCAGACCGGCGACCAGGCACGCCATGGTCAGCCAGAAAAAACCCATGGTCAGCCGCCACCCCAGACCGCGCTTGGGTCTGGCGGGGGCCCTTTTTGGGGGGGCCGACTTTTTCTTTCGGGTCGTTGTTTTTTTCGCCTCGGGGTCCGGCCGTTTTCCCTTCGGCTTTTTTTTATCCGCCACGAAACTTCCTCGGTTCATCCCCGGCCGCCGAATCGGACTTGACGGTCGTTCAAAAGGTTATATTATACCCAGATGGCTTTCCGTCAACTTAAAAGTGGCTGAAAGCAGGACAGTAATCGCGCCGTTCGGGCAGTCGGTCCGATTCGGCGGTAAAATCCCCGGACCCCGGTGGGTCCGGACCAGCCAGGTAATCCCATGGAATGCCCCCTTTGCGGCTCCCGGGCCGTCGTGGCCCGGACATCGGTTGACGACTACATTTCCAAGGTCCAGCAAGGCGCCGATCCGTACGACCTGATCTACATCGAAAAGGCCGAAGCGGAATGCAAGAGCTGCGGCCATGTCTTTTCCGTCCCGCCGAACGACTGAGAATCTCCTCATTTTCTCAGCGTCGCCTTGATGCGGAGCGGCTTGGTGAACAGCTCCAGCGCGGCGACGACACCCGGGGCGATCACGTCCGCCTTGCGCACGGCCCAGGCGGCGGCGCATTCCTGTCCGATCACGGCCACACCCAATGCGGCCGCCTCGAGCATGAGCCGGTCGTTCATGCCATTTCCTACGGCGGCGCATGACTCGGCGCCCAGGGCCTCGATATAGGCCCGTTTGGCCTTGTCCTCGGGCTGTCGGTCCAGGATGCCGATCTTAACGGGCAGGCCGGCCAGATGCTCTCCGCACCGACCATGGGTGTCCGCGGTCAGAACGTGAACCTCGACCACCTCGGCCAGATCGGAGATCAGGCGTTTGACCCCGGGAAGCAGGGCTCCGTCCAAGGCCAGCGTTCCGTTGTAGTCGAGCACCAGATGCGCCAGGTTCAGGCGTTTGAATCCGGGAACATCCAGCTCCATCACAACCGCTTCTCCCTCATAAGAAAAGCGGCCCGGTCAGGGCCGCAATGAGATTCGTCCATGCCAGGGACCTGCTACTTGGTGCTTTTCAGTTTTTCCAGGAGCCCCTGGGCGTTCTCGATGTCCTTTTGAGCCTTGGGGTGATCGGGATTGTATTTCAGGGTCTCCCGCCACTCCGAAATGGCCTGGGCCAACTGTTCGTTGACAAAGAACTTGACGCCGCGACGATAGTGGACTTCGGCCTGTTTTTCCATGACCGTCCGAACACTGGAGATGGCTTCCGAGGCGCCCGGGTAGTTCGGCGACACCTTGTTGAGCATTCTCAGGGCCGTGACGTAATCTTTTTGGCGGCTCAGGGTCTTGCCGAGTTGAAAGGCGGAGTCGTTGAGCAGTTTCGTCGCCTCGGCGTTTCCCGGATCGCTGGCCAAAACCTTTTCGGCGGCCGGTACCACGGCCCCGTAGTTGCGGGCCTGGTACAACGTGCGGGCCGTGCCCAATTCGCCTTCCACATCGATGGTCGGCATCTCTTCCTTGGGTTCGATCGAGGCCGTGGTTTCCTCTTCAGGCTGGGTTTCGGAGGTCTCCGTCCCGGGCTGGCTCGGCCTGGCCGTCGTGACTACCGGGCGAGGCTGATAGATGGGCAGTCCGGCCAGCCGCCGCTTCAGTCTCATGTCCAGGATCGGAATTTCAAGGGTCGCCCCGGCCTGGACCCGGTCCTTTTCCGTTAGCCCGTTGAAGTAGGCGATCATACCGGCTTTGGTCGAATCGCCGTAGTACTGCCGGGCAAGTCCGGCCAGATCGGAGCGGTTGGCAACCTTGTAGCTCCGAAACTTCATCGCCTGGGGAATGTTTTTCAAGTAATCGATGGCCTGGGTGTTCCGGGGATCGTACTGGAGCGCAGCCACGAAGCGGCTTTCGGCGCTGGCATAGTCATGAATCCGATAGTAGTCCAGACCCTCCTTGATCAACTTGTCCGCCTGGGCGGCCCGGGTCTGGTTGAGGTAATCGATCTTTTCGTTGGCTTCCTTGTCGCTCGGCTTGAGGCCTTTGACGACTTCCCAACTCAACATGGCCTTCTGGTATTCACCGGCATTTTCATATTTCAAGGCCTTGATCCGGTAACGGCTGACCATGGAATCCCCGCCGCCCCCATCACCGGGGACCGGTTGCAGTCCGACACAACCCGTGCCCAGGACGACGGCGGCCAGTAACGCGATCCATATCTTTCTCATCTTTTCGCCTCATTCTTGAACACGGTTACATTTCGTTCGAAATCGGCCAGGCGATAGGTTCCGGGAATAGCCGTACGGCCGACTCGATAGGTGTTGATAAAGAAAGGATTGCCGCCCCGCTCCATGGTGAACGCACCTTGGAAACCCTCCCTTTTCAGCACTTCGATGACCAGGGCGTTAGTCCCGCCTCGGCCCGGGTAAGCCAGGTATTTGCAATCCAGGCCCAACTTTTGTTTGATCAGGGCCTTGGAGCGGGCGACCTCGTTTTCCACGGCCTTGAAATAGGCGTCGAAGGACTCGCCCCGCTGATACTTTTCAAGGTCCCGATCGGTCATGCCGCCGCATTCCACGTCCAGCCCCTGCTTGTTCATTTCCCGGACCTGGTCCCAGGTCAGGCCGCCTTTCGCGCCGACCCGATCGGTCCGGAGAAAAAGTGTGGCCGGATATCCGAATTTTTTTAACACCGGAAAAGCGACGTCATAAACGCCCCGGCCCCCATCCATGGTGATGGCCACCGACTTGGCAGGCAGGGAGGCTTTCATGTTCAAAAAATCCATGAGTTGATTCAGGGTCACGACCGTAAAGCCCTGATCCTTGATAAACTGCATCTGCTGTTCGAAATCGGACGCGGCCACGGTGGTCGGGTCCGACTCGCCCGATGAAAAGTCCGTGTAAGCCAGAACCGGAACGACCTGGTACCCTTCCGGGGTAATACCTCCGAAACTGAGCGCCTTGAGGGGGATGATCACGTCCCGGCCCGGGCCCAGCTCCCTGTTGTCGTTGAATTCAGCGACCAGGTTGGCCTGGCCTGGATCGTTGAGATACCGCGTGGCCAGGGCGGCATAGGTGTCGCCGGCCTGAGCCTGGACCACCTTGAATCCCTCCTGGGACTGCAGTTGCACCGCCGCCCCGGCCTTTTCGTCAGCCGGCTTCTCAGGTGCGGTCTGGCCCATGCCCAGTCTTCCAAGTCCCATAGTTCCGGGATCGGATGGGTCAAAGGCACAGGCACTGCCGAGAAAACAGGCCAGAATCGCTATGCACAGCAGCCGTAATGCTATACTTGACCTCACGCTATACCTCGACCTTCTCTTTGATATCGATAATTTTATAGGTTTGCAACGGTTCCGATTTCCCCTTGACCTTGGTCGGCGGCAGGGCCTGGACGCTGATCACGCCCCCGAGTTCCTCGTAGATCGATCGACTGACCACGACTTCACCCGGACCGGCCAGTCCGTTCAACCTCGAGGCCACGTTGACCGTATCGCCAATGACCGTGTATTCCATCTTGGCCTGGGAGCCGATATTTCCGGAAACGACGTTGCCCGCGTTGATGCCGATTCCGATCCGGGCCAGCAGTTCATTCCCGTTTTTCGAGGCCTCCAGCAAGGCGATCTGCATCTCCCACGACGCGCGAACCGCAGCCTCGACATGGTCCTCCCGGGCCAGCGGCACCCCGAAGACAGCCAGAACCGCGTCACCAATGAACTTGTCCACATAGCCGCCGTACCGGGCGATGGACTGGGTGGCAATTTCAAAAAAGTCGTTCAGCTTTTCGACGATCTCCTCCGGCTCCTTGGTTTCCGAGTAGGAGGTGAATCCCCGAACATCGCAAAAAACGATGGAGGCCGGGCTCGTCTGGCCTTTCAGCCAGCGGCTTTCGGGGTTGGACATGATCAGTTCGACGATCTCGGAGCCGACGTACTTGCCGAACGAGTCCTGCATCAGGGACTTCTTCCACAGTTCGTCGCTCATCTCGTTGAAGGCGCCGGCCAGATTGCCCAACTCGTCGTTGCGGCTGAAATCCACCTTGTACCGATAGTTGCCCTTGCTGATCTCGCCGGTGGCCCGGACCAGCTTGGATATGGGGCGGCTGAACTGGAACCCCAGAAGCATGGCGACCATGATGCCGAAAAACGTGATAAAAGCACTCACGATCAGGATCGACCACCGCGCCTTCTGGATAAGGTTGTCGATAAAATCGATGGAAATGCCCACGTGGACCGCCCCCAGGGTCTTGTCCCGGTAGACGACCTGTCGGGTCAGATTCAGCACGTTTTCATCCGAAGGCAGTTTGTAGTTGTAAAGGTCCACGTCGCCCATGCGGACCACCCGCTGGACCTTGGCGAACGGGGTGAACTGCTTGCCGATCTCGTTGTGGTTGGTGTGAGCCTTGATCTCTCCGTTGGTGTCGACGATGAAGGCGTAGACCAGCCCTTCGACCGAGGAGGCCTCCTTGATCAGCGTGTTCAGGGCCAGGATGTCGTCTTCCAGCAACGGTATCCGGGAGTCGCTGACAAAGTAGTTCAGGCTGACCATGCCGATTTTTACAGTCTGGTCGTAAAGCTGTTCCTTTTGCCGGGCCAGAATCACGTAGCTCAAACTGACGATGGTCACGGCCACGATCACGGTCACGGCCACGGCCAGTTGGAGCCAGATGGGCACCCTGGGGCGGGGCAGCTTTTTAAGCAGGCCCTTGCGCTTCCCGGCGATCTGTGCCTCGATGTCGTCCGAAAGCGTGGCGACGTTCAGCTTGTAATGTTCGTTGATCGCGCTGATCAGGTCCGGTTCTTCGGCGTAGCCCAGCTCGACGGTGATCCGGCCCAGACGGACAGCATGGCCCAGTTCGTTGTATTTATGCTCCTGAAGTCCGAGCGCATCCTGAAGCTGTTCGTCGCTGATCAGGCCCTTTTTCTTGAACACCTCTCCAACGGGCCACTTTGCGCGACTGCGACCGAGCAATCCCATTCTCTATCCTCTTTCGCCGCCTGAAGGCGAGCCCCCTGAAAAGAACCCCCGTAACTAACTATCCGGCCATCTGGTCAATCAGCCGAAAACGGTTAAAAGGGCATTGAATCTATTTAGTGGGACGCTACCATTGGAGGTACGGTTTCATCCCGGTTCACAGGCCGAATTTTAAAATATACCCTATCAAAACCACCTTTAAAAAACAAGTGTTTTTATCCGTTCGTCCCCGGTCCGGCCGACCGGCCTCCGAGCCGCCCACACGGCCTTCGGCCAAAGGGCGAATCCGCCGCCGAGTCCCTTGATTCTGGCATGGCGAAGGCGGCAGCCGAAGCCCCGAGGCCGAAGACCGCGTCAGGGCGGATTGAAATGCCACCAGGCACTGATCAAGGATACCCGGATCTCGTTTATGCCGTTGACATGTCCAAAGCCCTTGATTATGTTTTGGTCTGGGGAGCGTGCAATCGGAGCATGGACAAACCGCGACCGGTCGGACAGAAGAATGACAAGGCGGCCGGGACGGGCTTCGGCCCGGTCCTGGTGCTGCTGGTCTGCATCCTGGTCGTCCTGTCCTGGGGTGGGCCGGCCGGGGCCGAGGACCTGCTCGACGCCCTCGAAGCCGGCTTCATGGCCCAGCGCCAGGGCCGGTACGAGGACGCGCAGGAAATGTATTCGAAGCTGATCCAGGCCCAGGTCCTGGAGCCCCGGGAACTGACCGTGGTTCTGATGCTCCGGGGTGAAACCCGAATGAAGCGGGGCGATTTCGAAGGCGCCGTCGAGGACCTGAGCCAGGCCCTGAATATCCGGTCGAGCTATATCCATGCCCTGTATCTTCGGGGCCTGGCCCTGGAGCGTCTGAACCGGTACCAGGAGGCCCTGGCCGACCTTCAGCGCGCGGTCGCCCTTCGCCCGGACAAGGAGACCTACCAGCAGGACCTGTCCGAGTTGAAGACCCGGATGGCCCTGCAAGGCCTTCTGGAGAAACCGAAAGAATCCGGCAATGACACGGCCGGCCCCAAGCCCTCGCCTTGAAAAAGGCCGTCGGGCGCGTTACAATACCTTATCAACTGTTCGAGTCAGCAAAAGGAGAGACGACACATGAAAATTAAGCGGATCGCTCACATCGGCGTGGCTGTTGCCGACAGCGAAAAAGCCAGCCAGTTCTATACCGACATGCTGGGCCTTTCTTTGGAGTCCAACGAGATGGTCGGAGAACTCCAGGTCCATTTCGTACCCGTGGGCGGCACGAACATCGAACTTTGCCAGTCGACCACCGAGGACGGCGTGATCGCCAAGTGGATCGCCAAGCGGGGCGAAGGCGTTCAGCACGTGGCCTACGAAGTCGAGGACATCGACGCGGCCCTGGAGGAACTCAAGGCCAAAGGCGTCCCGCTTCTGGACCAGACGCCCCGGCTGGGCGCCCATAAAGCCCGTATCGCTTTCATTCACCCCAAGGCCACCAACGGGGTGCTCACGGAACTGTGCGAGTATCCCAAAGACCATTAATCGATCGGATCGATATTCGATACTTAGGGGGACGGGCCATGTGGGACTATACGGAAAAGGTCAAGGATCATTTCGAGAATCCTCGCAACGTGGGCGAGGTGGGCCGGGTGGACGGGGTCGGCGAAGTCGGTTCCCTTTCCTGCGGGGACGCCCTGCGGCTGACCCTTGAGGTCGACAAGGACGAGCGTATCGTGGATGCCAGGTTCCAGACCTTCGGCTGCGCCAGCGCCATCGCCAGCTCCTCCGCGCTGACCGAAATGGTCAAAGGCATGACCTTGGACGAAGCGGCGAAGGTGACCAACCAGCAGATCGCCGACTTTCTCGGCGGCCTGCCCAAGGAAAAGATGCACTGTTCGGTCATGGGCATGGAGGCCCTGGAGGCGGCCATCGCCAACTACCGGGGCCAACCGCCCAAACAGACCGAAGGTGAGATCATCTGCGAATGCTTCGGCGTCACGGACGTGGATATCGAGCGGGTGGTCGAACAGAACAATCTGTCCACCCTGGAAGAGGTCACGGCCTACACCAAGGCGGGCGGGGGCTGCGGAAACTGCCATGAAAAGATCGAGGCCCTTTTATACCGCATCCTGACCAAACGAAAGCAGGTCGCGACCCAGCAGGATGAAAAGCCCAGGAAACTGACCAACCTCCAGAAAATCAAACTGATCGAAGAGGTCATCGACAGCCAGATTCGGCCGGCCCTCAAGACCGACGGGGGCGACATCGAACTGGTGGACGTGGCCGGCGACGAAGTCAGCGTCAGCCTCAAAGGCACCTGCGCCACCTGCGCGGCCAGCCAGTTCACCCTCAAGGACTTTGTCGAGGAAAAGCTGAAGGAATTCGTGACCTCGGAAATCATGGTCGTGGAGGTGAAATGATGGAAACCGTGTACGTGGACAACAACGCCACGACCCGCACGGCCCCCGAGGTCGTCGAGGCCATGCTGCCCTATTTCAGCGATCGGTACGGCAACCCGTCGAGCATGCATTTTTTCGGCGGCCAGGTCGGGGCCGAGCTGAACCGGGCCCGGGCGAACCTGGCGGACCTGCTGGGCGCGGACCCGGATGAGATCATTTACACATCCTGCGGGACGGAAAGCGACAACACGGCCATCTGGGCCGCGCTGCGTTCCCACCCGGAAAAGCGCCATGTCATCACCACCCGGGTCGAACATCCGGCCATCGACAACCTGGCCAACCATTTGCGCCAGTTGGGCTACCGGGTGACCGAAGTCGGAGTGGACCGCGAAGGCCGCCTGAACATGGATCACTTGACGGACGCCATCTCCGACGAGACGGCCATCATCAGCGTCATGTGGGCCAACAACGAGACCGGCGTGGTCTTCCCGGTCGAAGAGATCGCGGAAATGGCCCGCGGCCGCGGCGTGGTCTTCCACACCGACGCGGTCCAGGCCGTGGGCAAGGTGCCCATCGATCTGCGCAAGAGCAAAATCGACATGCTCTCCCTGTCCGGACACAAACTCCACGCACCCAAGGGTATCGGCGCCCTGTACGTGCGCAAGGGCACCAAGTTCAAGCCCTTTGTCGTGGGCGGCCACCAGGAAAAAGGCCGCCGGGGCGGCACGGAAAACGTGCCTTACATCATCGGGCTGGGTCGGGCGGCTCAACTCGCCGCCGGACACCTGGATGACGAAAACACCCGGGTCCGGGCCATGCGGGACCGCCTGGAACAGGGCCTGCTGGCCGCCATTCCCAACTCCATGGTCAACGGCGACCGGGAACACCGCCTGCCCAACACCTCGAGTGTCAGCTTCGAGTACGTCGAGGGCGAGTCCATCCTGATGCATCTGTCCAACCTGGGCATCTGCGCCTCCTCGGGCTCGGCCTGCACCTCGGGCTCCCTGGAACCCTCCCACGTCCTGCGGGCCATGGGCGTGCCCTTTACCGCGGCCCACGGTTCGATTCGCTTCTCCCTGAGCGTGTACAACACGGACGCGGAAATGGAATACATCATCCAACACGTTCCGCCCATCATCGACAAGCTGCGGGACCTGTCCCCCTTCTGGAAGGACGGCGGTCCCACGGAATCCGCCCTCCTGACCGGCGCGGCTTCCTGTTCCATCCGGCATTAGGGTAGGTAGTACATATTGATAAAAGGGCGCACTTCGGTGCGCCCTTTGTTTGTCGAAATTTCCATTACCATTCTTGCGATGTTCACCCGCCCCCCTCTTTCCGGGTTCCGGCCCGGAAGGCGGCGATATTGGCCTCGACCGTGCCTTGGGGAGACACTTTTCTGATCACGTTTTCCAGGCTCGTGTCCGGAATTCCGAGGATGTGGGTGGCGTATGAAGCGCCCAGCATGACCATGTTGAGGGCCAGCATGGTTCCGGTTTTTTCAATGGCCACTTTCGAGGCGTCAAAGGACCTGACGTCACGGACCCCCATTTTTTCAAAGCAGGCCAGGATGTCTTCCAAAGCCGGATACTTGATGGATGGATTGGGCCTCAAATCGATGGGTCTGGTATTGAGGAGCACCACCCCATCTTCACTGGCAAAGGCGATTCCATACCGCAGGGCCTGAAGCGGCTCGAATCCGATCATCAGGTCGGCCTCGGCTTCCGGAACGGTTTCGGAATAGACCCCCTCCCCGATCCGGACAAAGCTCAAAGTCGGGGCGAACCGCTGGGATATGGGCGGGACATCGGCGGTGACGACCTTCAGCCCTTCGGCCAGGACCGCCTCGGCGATAATCCTTGCGGCCAGAACCACCCCTTGGCCCCCTATGCCGCAGACCACGATATTGATCTGTTCCTTGCTCATCGACCGATCTCCAATGGGGCAATGCTGCTGAAGGGGCACACTTGGATGCAGACCTGGCAGCCGATACAGATGTCGTTGTCCATATGGGGAGAAAACTTGCCGTCATTTTCCCGCCAGACGATGGCCGGGCAGCCGAACTCTTCCAGACATCGATTGCAGGTGCGGCACTTGAGGCATCTCTTCGCCTCCCGGACGGCCTGCTCGCGGGTATAGCCCTGCCCGATTTCCTTGAAGCTCCGGATCCTGACCGCGGGTTGGAGTTCAAACGGTTTCTCGGATTGACGGGGAATGACATTCCGGGGAATCCGGTCGAAGCCGGTCACGACGGCCCTGTCTCCCTCCCCTGCCCTTTGGGCCGGGTCCTCGCCCCGGAGATACCGATCGATCGACGCGGCCGCCTTTTTGCCCGCGGCCATGGCATCAAGGGCCGTGGACGCTCCGGATTGCGCGTCTCCCCCGGCAAAGACCCCTTTTCGCCCCGTGGTCATGGTCGCCGGATCGACGTGGATTGTTTCCGCCTCGGTTTTCCGGGCGCCCTGCATGGTCCCGGCAAAAGACGGGCCAGGCTTTTGGCCGACCGCGACAATGACCTGATCGACCGGCAGGTCGAACCGGGAGTCCGTATCGATCGCGGGCTGCCTTCTGCCCGAGGCGTCCGGGGGCCCCAGGCGGGTGCGGGCACATTGCAAAACACCAACTTGCCCCGGCCCATGAATCGCGGTTGGAGCCGCCTGGTATTCGATCCTGACCCCTTCAAGCTCGGCCGCCTGGATTTCCTCTTCCGTCGCCGGCATCTCACCCCTGGACCTTCGATAGACCAGGGTGACGTCACTGCCCGATCTCAGGGCCGACCGGGCCGCGTCAAAGGCGACGTTACCGCCCCCGATCACGGCCACCCTTTCCCCCGGCGGAACCGTGTTGCCCAGATTCAGGTCCCGGAGGAAGCCCAGCCCCTGCACAACGCCGTTCATATTTTCTCCGGGGATGTTCAAGCTCCGTCCCTGATGGGCGCCGGTGGCGATAAAGACGGCCTGGAATCCGCTTTGTAGAAGATCATCCACTCCGTGCTTGTCATCTATCGGGGTGTTCGTCCGGACCGCCACCCCCAGGTCCGTTATATTCCGGATGTCGGCGGCCAATACTTCCCGGGGCAGACGATATTCCGGGATGCCCACCCGCAACATTCCCCCCACAACGGGCAGCGCTTCAAATATCGTGGGTTCATGACCCTCGAGCGCCAGAAACCAGGCGCAGGTCAGACCCGCCGGACCCGAACCGATGATGGCCACCTTCCCTCCGGTATTTCGCCCAGGTTGTCGCAATCCGGCCGCATCGATCCGCCCATGGTCGCTGGCGAACCGCTTCAATTCGCGGATGGCCAGGGACTCGTCGATCTTTGTCCTTTTGCAGGCCGCTTCGCAGGGACGGTAACATATCCGGGCCATGACTCCGGGCAAGGGGCAATCGCGAAGGATGATCTCGAAGGCCCTGTCGAACTCCCCATTTTCAATGGCGTTTATATAGGCCTCGACCTGGACGCCGAGCGGGCAGGCCGCCTGGCAAGGCGCATTCCCCACGGTCCAGGACAGGCATCGGGTCTGATCGATCTGAACCAACGGTCCCAATAAATGACTCATGGTCTTTCACTTACCCCCTTTTCTGCCTCACGGCCAGCACGGCGCAGGTGCGCTTGGCCACGACCACGGACACGCCTTCCGTCCCGACGGCCCTCCGCAGTACGTCACGGGTCCGGTCAAAGTCGTACGGATCGACGACTTCCACAAAGTCCGCCTGAAGGGCCCGGGCCACCTCGACGATGTCCAGCATCCTGGTCGCTTTCCCGGTCGCGGTGACTCCAAAGGCGCCGGGATGGGGCTGGTGCCCGGTCATGGCCGTGGTCCGATTGTCCATGACGTAGATCAGGATGTTGGCCTGGTTGTAAACCGAGTTGACCAACTCCGGGAGATCGGCATGGAAGAATGCGCTGTCCCCGGTAATGCAGACGATCTTCTCCTTGACCCCGGCATGGGACAGACCCTGCCCTTCACCGATGGCGTTGCCCATCGAGGCCCAGACATTCTCGAACTCCAGCGGGGGAAAATGGGAGGCCTCGTGGCAGCCGTTGTCGGCAAGCGTTATCGTCTCGATGCCCATTTCCCGACAGACCATTTTTAACGCGGCAATGGCCGCCTGCTCGGGACAGCCGGGACAAAACCTGACCTGGTCCGCCAGGGTATCCTTCTCATCCTGGCGTATCTGCCGGCCCGTTTCGATCCGATGAACGGAGGGCCCGGGCTTGAATTCCCTGCCCAGGAGTTTGCCCAGGGCCTCCCCGACCACATTGCGTTCGATCTCGTTGGCATAAGGAATATGGCGCGTCAGCTTGCCCGTGATTCTGGCGTGTCTCTCCATCCCGCCGGCGAGCGATCGGACCTGATGTTCGATGAAGGGCAATATCTCC
>Ga0180009_10006678_pt1 | contig 12017 bp, 7 predicted proteins | sample OS_PC_MetaG_FD_123537 | JGI IMG/M metagenome (GOLD analysis project Ga0180009, IMG submission 123537) | Groundwater microbial communities from the Aspo Hard Rock Laboratory (HRL) deep subsurface site, Sweden - OS_PC_MetaG | ecosystem: Environmental > Aquatic > Deep subsurface > Groundwater...
CGCCACCGATCCGAAGAAGACCTTTTCCAGTCCCTTGCGGCCGTGGGTTCCCACCACCACCAGTTTCATCTTCTCCTTGTTCACGTAGCGCACGATCTCTTCGGAGGCATCCCCAAGCACCACCGTGGCCCGGGTCACGCCTTTGGGAAAGTTTTCCTTCACGAACTCGTCGAGCTTCCTCTCCGCGCCATCGATCATCTCTTTTTCCAGCTTCTGGATGGAGATGTCCGGCACGTACATGGCCGTGAAGTGTTCCAGCACGCGGACCACGAAGAGCAGGTGCACCTCTGCATTCCATTTCTCGGCGACGCTCTTCACGAACGGAGCCATCTTGGGGGAGACGTCGGAAAGGTCCACGGGGAACAGAATCTTGTCGAATGCGGTTGCCATGCAATCCTCCTTGAGGCTCAGGTCAAAGGGGGCCCGATTGTCGGGATGCAATATACTCCCGATCGGGTTGGGATTCAACAGGGAAAGAGCCCCATCGCCCGGTGGGTGGATTTGTATGCCGCCGGGGGGCGGGACGGGCCCCCCGGCGGCGGGACATGCTTTTCGGAAGGAAGCCTATTCGATGCCCATGGCATCCAGGAGCGCGCGGTCGATGATGCCGTTTATGGCCATCCCGTTCATGGACTGCCAGGTCATGACGCCCTTGCGGGTGATGGGCCCGTAGATGCCGTCAATGGCGTAGTCGTAGAGGCCAATGGGTTTCAGGATGCTCTGAACCTCCTTCACCTGGCGCTTGCGCTCGGCCCAGGCGTTCTTCTTGTCCGGGACCGGAGCCGGAGCGGCGGCCTGCATTTCCCCGGCCGGCTCATCTTTCATCTCCTCGACGGCCAGCTCCCTTTCCTTTTTGGCCTCGGCATAGGCAGCGGCCAGTTCTTCCAGCTGGGCCTTTGAATCCTTTTCCGGCGCGGCTTCCACAGCCTCGGCCACGGCCACGGCGGCCGGTTCAGGCTCGAGGATCTCTTCCACAACGGGCTCCGGGGCCTTGACTTTTTCGGGGATGGCCACGGCCATGATGGCCTCTTTTTTGGCGGCCGGGGCTGGCTTGGGGGCCGGGGCGGGGGCGGCTGCAACCATTTTGGTGGCCCTGCCGGAACGGTACGCAGCCAGGTGCTGGCTGAGTTCCGCCAGGAGCTCGGGCGGATAGAGGTCGCCGGAGAGGTCGTCGTACACGGTCATGGCCCGCTTGCGGATTTCGGCCATCTGGTCCGGCGGAACGTGGACTTCCTGGACCCCGTAGTCCAGCATGGCCTTCAGGCACCTGGCGTTGTCCTTGCGGGTCTCGACGAGGAATTTGGCCTGGACCTCATCCCTTTCAACAAGTATTTTGGACGTCACCTCCGTGGGCACGCTGTTGAACGCCTCGTTGGTAATGATGATGACGGCCGGGGAATAGCGGATTTTCATGGTGTTGACGTATTTGTCGATGGTGTAGAGCTGGCTGCCCACCTGCCAGATGGAAGGCGCGATGTTGCAGTCAATGGTTCCGGTGCGCTTGGCCGTGGGGATCTCTGTGACGTCCATGGGGATGGGGTTGGCTCCCAGGGCCTGGAGCATGGCGGCTTCCTGGGGGCCATACCAGGTCACGATCCGGGACTTCTTGAAGTCTTCCAGATTGTCGAACTTGTACTTGGTGGAATAGAACTGGTCAAAGTCCTGGTCGATCCACATGACGAGCTTGTAGCCGTTTTGCGTGAAGAAGTAGTCGAAGGTTGGGAACATGATTTTGCGGATGTAATCCACCTCGTCGTAGTTCTCGAACAGGAAGGGAAGCCCCACCACGGAAAATTCCGGGCAGGCCAGGTTGGCACCCACGCCCGTGACCCCTGCGCCGTGGAGCTGGCCGATGTGCATCTTGCGGATGTAGTCATCGTCATTGCCCATGACTCCGCCCCAATAGACCTTGATGACGACCTGGCTGTTCGTGGCCCTATCCAGCCAGGGGGTGACGAGGTTCTGCCAGGTGAGGGCCCAGCCCACCTGCTTGGGTGCCAGGGTGGCGACCTTCCAACGGTACCTTTCAGCCTGGGCGGGCCGGGCCGAAAGGAAGCTGATGGCCAGGCAGCAGGCCAGGATAGCGGTGAAGAAACTCCATTTCTTAAACATGGCGGACCTCCCGTTGGGAAAGGAACCCTAAAAAAGGGGTGAGGGGGGCGAGGCCCCGTAACCGTTTCCGGACGTTATTGGGGAAGAAATATAATATTATTGCTTAACAAATATCGCACTAGAAAAAAACAAGGATTTGGCGGTTCAGGAAAATGAACCGTTCGCCATCATCGGGTCCGGCGCCGTCCCGGGCAAAATCGCGCCTTCCTTTTTTCTTTGACATTTAGCGGGCTGGATTGTTCAATAGGTGAACGCTTGGCCGCCGGAACCCTTCACTCCTTTCGGGCAACGTCCATGAAAACCGAGGATTTACGCACCCTGCGCCTCCTGGAGGAGATTGAACGGGCATCCTCGCCCAGCCAGCGGGATTTGGCCGCCAGGCTGGGCGTTTCCCTGGGCCTGGTGAACTCCTTTGTCCGGCGCCTCGCGGCCAAGGGATACTTCAAGATCACCACCTTGCCCAAGAACCGGGCAAGGTACATCCTCACCCCCAAGGGGGCTGCGGAAAAGGCGCGCCTGACCCTGGAGTACTTCCAATATTCCCTCCGGTTCTACAAGGACGCCCGGGCCTCGGCCCGCCGGGTCCTGGCCGGGCTGGCAGGGGAAGGGGTGCGGCGGGTGGCTTTTTTCGGCGCCGGAGACCTGGCGGAGATCGTCTATGTGTCCCTGAAGGAAACGCCCCTGACCCTGGCTGGGGTGGTGGACCTGTCAGGGGCTGGAAAGAAGTTTTTGGGCATGGAGGTCAAAGGCCTGGCGGACCTCGCGGCCATGGCCCCGGACCGGGTCCTGGTGATGTCCCCGGACACGGTGGCCGCCCGCCAGGCTCTGGAGGAATCGGGAATCCCGCCCGCCCGGCTGGTGTGGCTCATCTCCGGGGAAGGATAGCAGGCTGTTTTTCAACAGGCTGATAGGGCCTAGGGAGTTTCTCAATAGCCAATCGGGTCAGGATGGAAAGATGGCCCGGGACAATCTTGGGAGCGGAGAAGGATCATGAATGGCAATGGCGAAAAACCCCGGGTGGGGGTGATCGGATCTGGGTATTGGGGCAAGAATCTGGTGCGCAATTTCCACGCCCTGGGGGCCTTATCGGCCATTTGTGACAGCGACGAGGCCACTCTCTCGGCCCTGGCCGCCCAGTACCCGGGGGTCTCCACCCATCTGGCGGTCCACGATCTTCTGGCCCGGCCGGGCCTGGACGCCGTGGTTGTGGCCTCCCCGGCGGAGACCCATTTCACCCTGGCCCGGGAGGTCCTGGCAGCAGGCAAGCACGTGTTCGTGGAAAAGCCCCTGACCTTGAAGGAGGAGGAGGCCTCCGAACTTATCGCCCTGGCCCGGGAGAAGAAACTCTCCCTCATGGTGGGGCATCTCCTCCGGTATCATCCGGCCTTCATCCGCCTCCAGGAAGCCGTGGCCGCCGGGGAACTGGGCCGCATCAACTACATCTATTCCCACCGTCTGAACCTGGGCAAGATCCGTCGGGAGGAGAACATCCTCTGGTCATTCGCCCCGCATGACATCTCCATGATCCTGGCCCTGGCAGGCGAGGGGCCCGAGGGCGTCATGGCCACCGGCGGGGCTTGGCTCCACTCCCGCATCGCCGATGTCACCACCACCCACCTGGAATTCCGCTCAGGCATGAAGGCCCATATCTTCGTTTCCTGGCTCCATCCCTTCAAGGAGCAGAAACTGGTGGTGGTGGGGGACCGGAAGATGGCCGTGTTCGATGACACCCGGCCCTGGAGTGACAAGCTCGTCCTGTATCCCCACGAGATCCGGTGGGAAAACAACCTGCCCGTGCCCGCCCGGGCCGAGCCGGAGCGGGTGGAGGTCCCCGAGGCCGAGCCCCTCCGGGCCGAGTGCGGGCATTTCCTGGAGTGCGTGACCACGGGGAAAAAGCCCCGGACCGATGGCCGGGAGGGCCTGGCCGTGTTGTCCGTGCTGAACGCGGCCCAGAAATCCCTGAACCGGGGAGGCAGACGGGTGCCCCTGTCCGTTGGCGGCCAACCGGAATTTTTGGTCCACGAAACTGCTGTGGTGGACCCGGGGGTGACCATCGGCAAGGGAACCAAAATCTGGCATTTCTCCCATATCCTTTCGGGCACGGTTCTGGGCGAAAACGTAAACGTGGGCCAGAACGTGGTCATCGGCCCGGATGTCTCCGTGGGCAATGGCTGCAAGATCCAGAACAACGTTTCCCTGTACAAGGGCGTCACCCTGGAGGACGGCGTGTTCTGCGGCCCGTCCTGCGTGTTCACCAACGTGTACAACCCCCGGGCAGGGGTGCCCAGGATGAACGAGATCCGGCCCACCCTGGTCAAGACCGGCGCCACCCTGGGGGCCAACTGCACCATTGTGTGCGGCGTCACCATCGGAGCCTTTTCCCTGGTGGGGCCGGGGCCGTGGTGACCCGGGACGTGCCGGACCACGCCCTGGTCACCGGCAACCCGGCCCGGCAACGGGGATGGGTGTGCGAATGCGGGGAAATCCTGGACGAGGCCAAACTCTGCGCCCGCTGCGGCAAATCGTGGGCCTTTGGCAAGGGAACCGGGGCATGAAGATCATCACCGTGGTGGGGGCGAGACCCCAGTTCATCAAGGCTGCGGCCGTATCCCGGGCCGTGGCCGCCCAAAACGCCGCCAAAGGTCCGGCGGTCACGGAGCGGATCGTCCACACGGGCCAGCACTGGGACCGGAACCTGTCCGAGGTGTTTTTCGAGCAGATGGGCATTCCCCGGCCGGACCACGAGCTGAACGTGCGGGAGGCCCATCACGGGACCATGACCGGCCGGATGCTGGCGGGCCTGGAGGACATCCTCCTGGAGGAGCGGCCGGACGTGGTGCTCATCTACGGGGACACCAACTCCACCCTGGCCGGGGCCCTGGCCGCCGCGAAGCTTTCCATCCCCGTGGCCCATGTGGAGGCGGGCCTGCGGTCCGGGAATTTTTCCATGCCCGAGGAGATCAACCGGGTGGTGGCGGACCGGGTTTCCTCCTGGCTTTTCTGCCCCACCAAAAGGTCCGTGGAAAACCTGGCCGCCGAGGGAATCCGCCACCACGGCCACGGAACGCCGGACCCGGCCCGGCCCCGGGTGGTGAGGTGCGGAGACGTCATGGCTGACTGCCTGTACCACTACCAGGAGCGGGCCAAAAAGGAGGCGTCCGTGTTCGCCCCAGGCTCCCCTTTGGCGGACCTGGCGGGTCGGCCATTCTGCCTGGCCACGGTGCATCGGGCCGGGAACGCCGATGATCCGGAAAAGCTGTCGGCCATCGTGGGGGCTTTCTCGGACATCGCCAAAAACCTGCCTGTGCTGTGGCCCGTGCATCCCCGGACCGCGAAGAACCTGGAAGCGGCGGGAATCAGGACCACGGCTCCGGGGCTCCGCATGATGGAGCCCGTGGGCTACCTGGACATGCTGGCCCTGCTTTCAGCCTCAGCCTGCTCCCTGGTCATCACCGACTCCGGGGGGCTCCAGAAGGAGGCCTACCTGTCCGGCAAGCCATGCGTCACCCTGCGGGAGGAAACCGAATGGGTGGAGCTTCTGGATGCCGGGGCCAACGTGCTGGCCGGGGCGGACCGGGGCCGCATCGTGGATGAAGCTGGAATCATGATGCAAAGGCGGATCACTCCGGACCCGGCCCTGTACGGCGACGGCCTGGCCGCCGGGCGCATCGTGGCGGAACTGGCCGGTTACTAAAACCTTTTTCCAAACCCAAACCCAACCCCTTTCAGGCCATCCATGTGCGGCATAGCGGGAATCATCCAGCAACCCGGGAGAACGAGGCCCCTCTCCGCCGTGGCGGACATGGCCCGGTGTCTTCGCCACCGGGGGCCCGATGACGAGGGGTATGCCTTCTTTTTCCCGGACGGCCCACCTCGGGCCCTGGGAGGCCCGGACACCCCGGAAGGCGTGTTCCGCCTGGGGCTTTCCCATGCCCCTCGGAAACTTCGGGACGCCGGGGAAGTTCCCGGGGCCGTCTGCGCCCTGGCCCACCGCCGACTCTCCATCCTGGACCTGTCCCCTGCCGGACACCAGCCCATGGCCACGCCGGACGGCCGTTTCTGGATCGTCTTCAACGGCGAGATCTACAATTATCTGGAACTGGGGCGTGAGCTTTCCTCCCTGGGCGTGGATTTCGTTTCCCGGTCAGACACCGAGGTGCTCCTCCACGCCTTTGCCCAATGGGGGACCAAGGCATTCTCGCGTCTGGTGGGCATGTTCGCCCTGGCGGTGTACGACGCCCGAGAAAAGCGACTGTGGCTCGCCCGGGATTTTTTCGGGATCAAGCCGCTTTACTACGTTCGCTGGCCTGGGGGCCTGGCCTTTGCCTCGGAGATCAAGGCCCTCCTGACCCTGCCCTGGGTGCCCAGGCGTCTGGACTCCCAGCGGGCCCTGGACTACCTGGGGCGGGCCATCACGGACCAGGGGGATGGGACCCTCCTGGCGCATGTGCGCCAGCTGCCTTCGGCCCATTTCCTGGCGGTGGACCTGAACCGGGTGGATGAGGGGCGGCCGGAACGTTTCTGGGAGCTGGTCCCCCGGAATGTAGGCCGGCCCTCCCGCCGGGAGGCGGCCCTTCGGGTCCGGGAGCTTTTCCTGGAAAATATTCGCCTGCACCTGCGATCCGATGTGCCCGTGGGCGCGGCACTGTCCGGGGGTCTGGATTCCTCGGCCGTGGTTTGCGCCATGCGGGAGGCCGATCCGGGGCTTTCCCTCCACGCCTTTTCCTACGTGGCCGAGGACCCCCGCTTTGACGAGGAACGGTGGGCGGACCTCGCGGCCCAGGCCTCGGGGGCGGAGCTACACAAGGTACGTGCCGGGGCCGGGGACCTTGCCCGGGACATGGACCGCCTCATCCAAATCCAGGACGAACCCTTTGGCGGCACCAGCATCTACGCCCAGTACCGGGTCATGGAACTGGCCGCTAAAGCCGGTATCAAGGTCATGCTGGACGGTCAGGGGGCCGATGAACTCCTCGCGGGCTACGTCCCATTCCGGGCCGCCCGACTGGCTTCTCTTCTGCGTTCCGGGCGTCTGGTGCGGACCCTCGTATTTCTGAAAAACCTGTCCCGTCTGGACGACGGGGATGTTCTCTCCACCATGGCCCAGGCTGGGGGCGCGCTCCTGCCCCTGGGCCTCCGGCCCCTGGTTCGGGCTGTATCAGGCCGCCGGGCCGCGCCGGATTTCCTGCGCATGGAATGGTTTTCCCGCCAGGGTGCGCATCTTTCCCCAGGGGAGGAGACCGGGCCGGACCTTCTGCGCCAAGCCTTGATCCGGGCCGCCACGGACCACGGGCTGGCCGGGCTCTTGCGCTACGAGGACCGCAACTCCATGGCTTTTTCCATCGAAAGCCGGGTGCCGTTCCTCACTCCGGCCCTGGCTGAATACCTCATCTCCCTGCCCGAGGATTATCTGTTGGACGACCGGGTGACCTCCAAACGCGTGTTTCGGGATGCCATGGCCGGGCTGGTGCCAGGCTGGATCCTGGGCCGGAAGGACAAGATCGGCTTTGCCACCCCCCAGGGCACCTGGCTTTCGGCCCTGGCCCCCTGGGTGGAGGACAGCCTGGAAAACCGGTCCGGCCGGGCTGCGGACCTAATGTGCATGGATCGCCTGGCCGGGCATTGGCAAAAGGTTGCTCAAGGAGTGGAGGGGTTGGACTTCTCCCTCTGGCGGTGCATCAACTTCTTTCGATGGGCGGACCTTTTGGGCGTGGAAATGGAGGCTTGAACCTGATGACCCGACGGTTTTTCCTTCCAGAAGGGCGGTCATGAACCTGGGCATAGGGGAAAAGGCCCGGCAATGGGCGTCGGCCACCGGGGCCCGGGGATTGAACGCCCTCATCCGGGGCTTTCCTCGGCATCCCGGGGGCCTGGGCGTGGACATCCTGGTGTTCCATCCCATGGAAATATCCCGGGATCTCAGGAGATGGCTCGGCCAGCACCTGGAGGAAGAGGGCTTGTCCGTGGCTCACCACAGCCTGGAAACCGGCCGGGAGATGCTGGGCAACTGGAGCTTCGTCCGGTCCGGCGAAAAGGTCCCTGCCAGGCTCTACCCCCGGGCCTGCCACGCGCGGTATCTGATCCTGAAATACCGGCCCAGGCTGGTCGTCACCTTCATGGACGCCTCCTACCTGTCCATTCTCCTGCGCCGGGAGGCGAACCGCCTGGGAGCCCGGGTGGTGAACATCTCCCATGGCGTGACAGCGGCAAGCCCGCTTTTTTCCGTGTTCGACTTTGATTACTATTTTCTCTTTGGCCCAAGTTCCGTGGACCACTGTTTCGAAAACCCGGTGCGTTACGGCTCCACCCGCCTGCTGGTCACGGGTTCCCCCAGCGTGGACACGGATCTTTCCATGCCTGTGAACTCGGAAAAGAAACAGGTCCTGTTCTTTTCCTCCTGGCTCCCGGATTCGGTGCGGGACATCCTGTTGCGCAACATGGAGATCGCGGTGGCCTGGGCCCGGGAAAATCCCGGCCGGGAAATGCTGGTCAAAACCCATCCCTTAGAGGATGTTTCCATCATCACCCGCATGGCCCGGGGCGTGCCCAACATCCGCATCCTGCCGCCGGAAACCACCATGGCCGAAGTGTTAAAGCCGGTGAGCCTTTCCCTTGTCATGTGGTCCAACGCCTCCCTGGAATCCGCCCTGGCCAACCGGCCCTGCGTGGTGGTGAACGATTCGGACATGGATGATTCCTACCTGGGCCTGGAGACTTTTTTCGGCCCAAGGGCGAGGAATTCCCGGGAGCTGGAAGAGCGGGTGTCCGTTGCCTTTTCCCGGTATGATGAACTCCTGGATAACACCGGACGCTTTGTGGCCCGGCACCTGGCCCACCCCTGGGACGCCCGGGAGGAGATCGTGAGAAACCTCAAAACGATCCTCTCCGGCCAGGAGCCCGGGGGCTGCATCCCCATCCAGGGAACTCGGGATTATTTTGAGGATTTCCGCCAAGGGCGAGTGGAATAGGGGAGGGGACGCGGATGAAGAGGATCGCCTTCATAACCTGCCTGTCATCGGCTGCGGGCTCCCTGGGGGTGGAGAAGCGCATGGCCGAGCAGGCTGCCGCGGCCCGGGGTCTGGGCCTGCCCATGGACTTCATTTATGTGAACCATAGCCGCCAGGTGGAGTCCCCGGGTGTGCGGTTCGTGCCCATCCTTCCCGGAGACGGCCCCCCGGCCCTGTGGCGCTACGGATCCCTGGCCCGGCAAGTGGACCTGGACCGTTACGACGCCCTGGTGCTCCGCTGGTCCGGGGGCGACTTTTCCGCCTATTCAGCCTTTTTCCGGGAGAACGCCTCCCGCATGGTCACCGAGCACCACACCAAGGAGGAGGAGGAAATCCTCGTCCTGGGGGGCGCTGCGGTGAAAAAGTACGTGAAGTACGGCATGGAACGGGTTCTGGGGCGGCGCATGCTCCGGCAAGTGGCGGGGATCGTGGGGGTTACGGACGAGATCGCCCAGTACGAGGCGGCCCGGTCCGGCTCCCGGGCCCCCCTGGCGGTCATCACCAACGGCATCCCCACCCGGAGCCTGCCGCCGGTGCGCTACCGGCCCTTTGACGGAAAAAATCTGACCATTTTGTTTCCCTCCACTTTTTTTTCCCCCTGGCAGGGCCTGGACCGCCTGGCCAAGAGCCTTTTGGCCTTTGATCCCGGGCCTGTTTCCGTGCGCCTGGTGGTGGTGGGCAATGTGCCGCCCGCCTTGAACCCCATCCTGGACCAACTCAACGCCAGACAGGGGTTTACCGTGGAGCGGCCCGGCACGGTGTATGGCCTTGCCTTGGACGAACTCTACGACCAGGCTCAGCTGGGCATGAGCGTCCTGGGTCTGCACCGGAAAGGCATGGCCCAGGCCTGCGCCTTGAAGACCCGGGATTTTGCGGCCCGGGGACTGCCTTTTGTCCTGGGCTACGATGATCCGGATTTCCGGGAGGACCTGGATTTCGTGTTCCGGGTCCCCTCGGATGAAAGCCTGGTGGATTTTGACCGGGTGGTTTCGTTTTTGGAAACCAACTGCTCAGCACCCGACATCACGGAGCGAATGCGGGCCTTTGCGGCTGACCGGCTGGACTGGGACGCCAAGGTGAAAAAGCTTTACGAGTTTGCCTGTCGGGCGGCGGCCGGGGAATAGGGCGGGGGAACCATGTGCGGAATCGTGGGATTCGTTGACCGGGCCAACTTTCGGGCCTTGGCAAAGACCCTGGCCGGGGCAGTGGGGAGCCTTGCCCACCGGGGGCCGGATGACTCGGGAACGCATTTCTTCCCGGAAAGCGGCGTGGGCCTGGGCCACAGCCGCCTTTCCATCCTGGATCTCTCCGCAGCCGGGCATCAGCCCATGGTCTCCGTTGATGGCCGGGTGGCCGTTGTCTACAATGGGGAGATATACAACTTCCAGGCGTTGCGAAAGGAACTCGCAGTCCGGGGGCATGCCTTTTCCACCCGTACGGACACGGAAGTGGTGCTGGCCGCCTGGAGGGAATGGGGCGAGGGCTGCTTGTCCTGCTTTGTGGGTATGTTCGCCCTGGCCGTCTGGGACCAGGAACAAGGCGTACTCTTCCTGGCCCGGGACCGCCTGGGTATCAAGCCGCTTTATTACGCCCGCATGGAGGGCGGTTTTTTCTTTGCCTCGGAACTGAAGGCCCTCATGGCCTTTCCCTCTTTTGCCCGCCAGGTGGACCCCGCATCCCTGGGCCTTTTTCTCCACTACCAGTACGTCCCCGGGCCGGGGACCATCTTCAAGGATTGCTTCAAGCTTTCACCTGGCCACCTCGCAGTTATTAGCCATAGCGGATTCTCGGTCCGGCCCTGGTGGCAGATCCCGGACCCGGTTTCCGAACGGGATTTCCCCCTTTCCGAGGAGGAGGCGGCTGACGAGCTGGACCGGCTTGTGGTCCAGTCCGTGTCCGACCGGCTTGTCGCTGACGTGCCCCTGGGGGCGCTCCTTTCCGGCGGGGTGGATTCCTCCCTGGTGGCGGCGGCCATGGTCCGGGCCGGGGCTTCCACCCCCAGGACTTTTTCCATCGGATTTCCCGAGGCGGGTTTTGACGAGGCTCCCCACGCCCGGGCCGTGGCCCGGCACCTGGGTACGGACCACACCGAACTGTACATCTCCCCTGGGGAGGCCCTGGATGTGGTGCCCCAATTGGCGGAGATGTACGACGAGCCTTTTGCCGATCCCTCGGCCATTCCCACTTTTCTGGTGAGTCGGCTGGCCCGCAGCCAGGTCACGGTGGCCCTTTCCGGGGACGGGGGGGATGAGCAGTTCGCGGGCTACGTGCGTTACTGGATGGCCGAGACCGCCCACCGCCGGATTTTTCGCTTTCCGACGGGTCCCCGGCGGGTGGTGGCGGGTCTGCTTTCGCAACTGCCCGTGAACTGGCTGGATGCGGCTTACCAGCCCCTTGCGCCCCATCTGCCGCAGCGCCTCCAGGTGGCCCGGTTCCCGGACAAGTGGAAACGGCTGCTTTCCGTCATGGGAGAACCGGACGTGCGGGAACTGTACCGCATGGCCATGTGCGCCTGGACCCGGGACCAGGTCCGGGATCTCGCCGGGATGGAGGTGGCCCAAAGCGCCCTGGAAAGGACGTTCGCCGCCACCCGGGGCTGGCCGGTGCTCTCCCGGATGATGCGGGCGGACATCGCCATGTACCTGCCCGACGCCATGCTCACCAAGGTGGACCGGGCCAGCATGGCAGTGGGCCTGGAGGTCCGGGTGCCGCTTTTGGATCACCGGCTGGTGGAGTTTTCCTCCCGCCTGCCGGACCGGTTCAAGTACCGGAACGGCCAGGCCAAGGTCCTCCTGAAAAAGGTCCTGGCCCGGTACGTGCCGCCGGAGTTGTTTGAAAGGCCCAAGCAGGGGTTTGCCCCGCCCGTGGCCTCCTGGCTCCGGGGGGACCTGAAACCCC
>Ga0180009_10006679_pt1 | contig 12016 bp, 11 predicted proteins | sample OS_PC_MetaG_FD_123537 | JGI IMG/M metagenome (GOLD analysis project Ga0180009, IMG submission 123537) | Groundwater microbial communities from the Aspo Hard Rock Laboratory (HRL) deep subsurface site, Sweden - OS_PC_MetaG | ecosystem: Environmental > Aquatic > Deep subsurface > Groundwater...
GAGCCTGAGCCTGAGCCCGAGCCTGAGCCTGAGCCTGAGCCCGAGCCTGAGCCTGAGCCTGAGCCCGAAACCGAGCCCGAAACCGAGCCCGAAACCGAGCCCGAAACCGAAACCGAGCCCGACGAAAAAACATCCGACGAAGAAAACTCAGAAGAGAACTCCAACGACGACGACGACGACGAGAAAGATCCTTCCGAGAAAAGGCCCCGCCGCAAAACCACCCGCACCAAGAAAAAAACCACCAAGAGAAAGACCGCCAAGAAGAAGCCCTCCTGAGTAGGATGGGCCCATTTCAGGAATTGAGCTCGTTAGCGCGTCCGGTGACGCCCACGACGCCGGAAATGGCGCCGGAGCGGCTTGCGGCCGAGCTTGTCGCCGTTGCGGATCCGCACCAGGGCGCCGTCCTTTTTCCGGCGCGGCAATACCGCCCACCACCCCGGCGGCAGCTTCGGCCCCACAAATCCAAAGAGGAACCGCGCATCCCGGGGGCTCAAGTTCACGCAACCGGCGCTCTTTCGGTGGCCAAATCGCCGGTGCCAGTAGGTGCCGTGCAGCGCAAAGGCCCCCTTGAAAAACACGGTCCAGGGCACATCCCACAATTGATAGTGGTAGCTATCTCGCGGCCCGCTTCGCATGTCCGTGGCCGCAATCTTGGCCCAGACGCGGAAGCTGCCAAGAGGCGTCTTCGACCGTTTACCCGTAGACACAAGCGTCGTGAAGACTGGCATTTTCCCCTCGTAGGCCGTCAGAATCTGCTCCCGTACGTCGACGTCGATCCACCGCTCCTTTTCGCCGAGCCCCCTGGGCAGGGGGCCCCCAGAGGCCAGCCTCACGTCGTGATCACGCAGCCACCGGTCTTTGCCAATCCGGTAGTAGGTCCGGCCCCAACGGCGCTTTTTTTCCAGTACGCTAAACCGCTCAAACCGCGCTGCGCGCGCCTTCCCAGCTCGCCCCGGTTTTGAGAAGATCCGCACACGCTTCCGCAGCACGAACGCCAGGGGCAGCCGCCACTTGCCCCCCAGCTTCTGCCCGACGGAGCGCGGCGGACGAATGCGAAAAACCTCCGACGCGGGAACGTAGGTTCCCCGGGTGGTTTTGTAGAACCACTCGCCGTCGTATCGCGCGCGAGACGACACGGAAATGGCGTTGCGTGGGGCGAGCTGACGCAGGAAATAATCGGATGCCGCGTCAGATGGCTCAAGGTACTCTCCCGAACCCTCGTGCCGCACCGCCACATAGCGGAAGGGCAGCACCCGCTTCGGCGCCACCACCGGGTGCCTCACCCCTCCGGCCTTTTGGCGGGTGACACCGACCTCCCCCGCGCAGACATAGCCCCCACCCACCAGCCGGTACCAACCCAGGCTGCATCCCGGTCCCGTCACCAGCCTGCAGGCGGCCATGCGTGCCCCTCTGCGGACCACACCGAAGTGTTTGGATTGGCCATCGGGAGACCGGCGAACGAAGGTCTGTTTCACAAGCACCACCACCGTGATGACGGCGGAGCGGCGCGATGCGGTGCGGTGGAGCGCCGGGGCGGCAACGGACTCCGGGACCAGGCCAAACACGCCGATCCCAACCATCAGCATCGCCCAGGGGCCGAGCACGGAGCGCCCGCGCCGGCTACTCCGGTGGACGTCGGAACGGAATGACCTTGCCCCCATTGGACGGCTCACCTCCGTCCTCCTCGTCCTCATCCTCGTCACCGTCACCGTCCTCCTCGTCCTCCTCGACGCCCATGAGCTCCCACAGGTCGCCGAGATCTTCCTCCAACGACTCATAGAACTCCTCGAGCTCCTCGCTCGTCGGATACAGGTACAGCACCGGCAACAGCACCTCGGCAATGCGCTCTCCCCATCCCTCCGCATGCACCCGCCCTTCGAAGAGCTCCACGGTCCGATCCAGCGCCTCGAAGTCCAGCTCACCCCGCTTCGACAGCTCCACGACAGGTTCGAAGGCCTCCAGGAGCCTGAGCTCCTCAACCACCTCGAGCACCTCAGATCGCAGCTCCCCCGGGGCCCCGGGCAGCAAACGCACCGCGGCCTCAGCCAACATGGATCGCAGGGCCGGGTTGCACGCTACGAGATACGCCAGCGACCACAACGCGGCGATGCGGCGCACCAGGGGCAGTTTCTCATCGCGAAGCAGCTCGACCAGGGGCCCGGCCACGCCGAGACCATATCGCGCCACGGCCAGGGGCGCCTCCTCCCCCAGGGGGTCCGTGGCGCCGAGCACCGACAGCAGCCGCGGCAAGGCGTCCTCATCCCGGACCTCGCTGAGCAGCCGGGCCGCGTTCGCCGGCGCTTCTCCCGCGCCAGGGAAGGGCTCGTTGCGGTAGTCGTCATCCGAAAGCCAGTCGAGCAGGTCGTCCCGGGCCGCGTCGATGTCGGCGAGGATCACCCGGACCACCTCCCGGGGCGCATAGCGGTCCTCGGAGGCCAGGATCTCCAACGCGTCTTCCACGGCGGGCCCCGAAGAGAGCTCCCAGTCGTCCTCCCAATCCTCGTCCCAGTCGTCGAGGGGAAAGTCGTCGTCGTCCACCTCGTCCTCCGACGCGATGAGGCGCACCCCGGTGACGCGCGCCTTTTTTCCCCGCCCGGTGAGCATTCCGGCCACGAGGTCCCCCGGTTCCACGGTCTCGCCGGGCGGGCGGTCGCCGCGCACCTCCTCGGCGGATTCGAGATCCAACAGAGACAGCTGTTTATCCGTCGCGTCGATGATCTGGAAGTAGCGCACATCGCCGCTGCCGCCGCGATTGCGATCGGACCCGACGTTGTGCAGCTTGCTCACCCCGGCAAGGTCAGAGTCCTCCGCCGCCTCCACCGCCGGCCCGAGCCCCTTGGTTGCCGCCCGTAGAACCTCCAGGATCTCCAGTCCGGCCGCCTCACCCAGCAGGTCGGTTTTGGACAACCACTGAACAAAGGAGCGCGTGGCCGCGACATACCGTTTCCGCGCGCGGTCGTTGGACTTGAGGCGGTTGCCGAGAAAATCGTTGATGAAGGCCCGGATGGCCTCTGGCGTGACGTCCCCCACACTCCCGGCCGGCGTGTCCCCCGGGGCGTCGGGATCGATGAGCTCCAGCGCGAGGTAGCTCTGAAGCAACTCCATGGCCTCGCCATACCGCTTCACGGTGACGTCCGACCGACGTCGCTCCGTGTCCGACAAAAATCGCTCGATGGCTTCCTGGAGCTCCATAACGTCACGCCACCGACTTCACTCGAACCGGGCGCGCAGCTTCACGTACTGCCCGCGTTTTCCGCCCTGGGTGGGGCCAATCTCGAGCTCCGCCGCCCCGGGCCGCCCAAGCTCAAATTCCAGGGTCCCGAGCGAATCAACGGAGTTCTTGTCCCGCTCCTCGGCTACGATGAACGCCCGGTAGTAGTGTTCTGCCTGCAGCGCATGAAAGCGGAGGGAGCTCGCCGGCAGCTCCTGCCACTGGCGCTCACTCAGCCAGTCGTCCGGGCTCATGAACTCTTCGGTGATGTCCATTGAGAAAGGCCCGGCGGCGTTAAAATCCGGGGTCGGTCTACCGATGAGGCGGATCCGCAGGGTCAGCTCGCCCTTGCCGAACAGATCCATGGTGGACGAAGCCCACACGTGGGAATACCGCAGCGTCAGGGCCGCGGAGCTCACCTCGACGGTGGCGGCACTGGCGCGGCCCTCCGGACCGGCCACCGGGGCCGGGGCCGGGATCGGTGGCTGCACGGCGATCTGGGGCGCCGCGGCTGACTCTTCGACCAGGTCCACGAGCATGAGGCCCACGTGCCCCAGGGACTCTGCAATGGCAATCTTGTTCGGCTCGGGATTGGCTTGAATCTGGCCGGGAACCACCATGGCGTCGAAGTGTGGCTTGAGGGCGTCGACAATGGCTTCGACGGTGTCCGCTGAGCGGCGCACAACCATCTCCTGCACGAACTGCATCGGATTGCCCACCCGGAGGGTGAGCCGCCGTCGATAGGGGGAGCCGGTGGGGTACCACACCACCACCTCTGGCTCGCGCCCCACGCAATACAACAAAGCCGACGGTTGGCGGTTGAACTGGGCCAACGACAGGTCATGGGGGCCGAGGTCAAACACCGTGGTCGCCACGTCCCCCGCCACCAGCACACACCAGCACTCTGCCGGCACCATGATCGTGGTCCCGGGAAGCACACCCGCCTCTCCCGCGAACCGGGAGATGAGGCCGCCGGGGTGCTGCAAAGCGATAATTCCAACGGCGATGGTCTTCTTCAAGAGGCCAGCCTGTCTGCCACAATAGGTTTAACGGTTTGTAGCACGACGCAGACCCAATGCAAAGCAGACACCTTACCCAGGACCAGGGGTAACTCTACGCTGCAGGTCACGCCATAGTGGGCTGCCGTTCCGTCCTCCAAGGACGCGCCTTGACGGGCAACAGTCCATATGGTGAGGTGCCCGACACAACCACAGAGCCCCGGAGCCCAACATGGAATTTGTGTACGTCGTGAACCGGACCGCGCTCTTTGATCTGGCGTATCCCCACGGCTTCGTGGGCCGACGGCCGCCCGAGGGCCAACCGACCCTGGAGTCCTACCTCGAGCGGGCCACCCGTCACGGCTACTTCGTGGAGCGAGCTCACGCCGAACAAAATTCCGACCAGAAACAGCTCATCCCCTACACCCTCGTGCTGCATGACGACCGTATCTTCGTGGTCCGGCGCAAGCCCGGGGGCGGCGAGGAGCGCCTCCACGGAAAACGGTCCGTGGGCATCGGCGGCCACATCAACCCCGTGGACGCAGCAGCCAACCGCTCCGAGCTGGTGTTCACCGCCGCACGCCGGGAGCTCGACGAGGAGCTCGTCCTGTCCACGGACTACTCCCTGACGCCCGTGGGGGTCATTAACGACGACGCCAATCCGGTGGGCTCGGTACACTTCGGCGTGGTACTGGTAGCGCGGCTGGAGAGCGCGGCCGCCGAGGTGCGGGAGCACGACATGCTGGAAGGCGCCTTTTTGCGCATCGGCGAAGCCGTGGCCCTGTCCAAAGAACCAGACGCCAACTTCGAGACGTGGTCATCCCTCATTCTGGAGAACCTGCAAGACGCCCTGGCCCAGGGTGAGGGAGCCTAAGCCGCCAGCTCGATCAGGTCGTTGGAGAGCTCGAGGCTGCGGCCCGCGGCCGAGACGAGACCCTTTCGGGAGAAACCGGTCATGGCCCGGGAGACGGTTTCACGGCAGGAACCCACCATGTTCGCCAGTTCCTGCTGGGTGGGCCGTTGCCGGATGAGGCGCCCCCCCTGGCCGCCCCCGTCCTGGCGCGCCAGCTTCACCAGGGTCCGCGCCAGCCGCACACTCACGTCCCGCAAAGCGAGGTTGGCGATGAGCTCGTTCTGCTGACGCATGCGGCGGCTCATCTCCATCAGGAAGGTCATCGCGGTGGCGGGATAGAGCTTGAGGTGCTCAAACAGCTGATCCCGGGCCAACACCAAAATGGTGGTGTCTTCCGCGGCCTCTGCAGTGACGCCCCGCTCTCCGCCGTCAAAGGCCGAGACCTCACCGAAGAACTCGCCCGGGCCCAGGGTGCACAGGGTCATCTGACGCCCGTTGTCGCCGTAGATGATCAGCTTCACCAGGCCCCGCTGCACGATGTACAACGAATCGCTGGCCTCATCCTGCGCCATGATCTGGCTCCCGACTTTGCGCTGACGCATCACCAACCGCGCCGAGATGTCCCGTTGGGCCTCGGGGTGGGTGTTCCGAAACAGGGACAGCCGCGAAATGATCGCGTTGAAAGTCGGCTGGTACTCTTCCCGCCGGGGCGAGAGGTACGACATGCTTTGAAGATAGCTTCTCATGATGACATCACCAAAACGAAACCACGCGGTGGCTGCGAATAGCAATCCCTATGCCAACAGTACGTACCTTAAATTTCAAACAGTTACGTTCTCAACGCAGCGCCCGATAGGGACCTTCGGAATACACCTGTCGTCTTTTTGCTACACAACTGGGAGTCATTCGTTACGCACCGGGTGGGCTGGGCACCCGGCGACCCGAGCCCACGCGCCATGGGACCACAGCACCGACCACATCGCCGGGCTTTGGTCTTGCCAGGACAGAGGGCATCCACTAGGTTCGTTGCCCAGAGTCCGCGCCCGGGCCACAGGACGTGAAACAAGATGATCTCGATCAACCTCAACGGTCAATCCAGGCTGGTCGCCCCCGGCAGCTCCGCCGCCACGCTGGTCTCAGAGCTGGGCATCGGCACGCGAAAGTTCGCGGTGGAAATCAACCGCGAGGTGGTCTCGAAGGATCGGCTCGAAGAGGTCGTGCTCCGGGAGGGCGACGAGGTCAACGTCGTCACCCTCGTCGGGGGCGGTTAGGAGCAAACGACATGATGAACACTGACGAAACAGCGCTGGTCATCGGCGAGCATCGCTTCACGTCCCGGCTGATCATTGGCACCGGCAAGTATGAAACCTTCGCCCTCACCCGGGACGCCATCGCCGAAACCGGCGCCGAAATGGTCACCATGGCCCTACGGCGGGTGGAGCTGGATCGCACCAAAGAGAGCCTGCTCGACTACATCGACCCGGAAAAGTACGTGCTGCTGCCCAACACCGCCGGTTGTTACACGGCCCAGGACGCCGTTCGCACCTGCCGGCTCGCCCGTGAGATGGGCATCGGGAGCCTGGTCAAGCTCGAGGTCATCGGCGACGAAAAGACCCTGTTCCCGGACGTCACCGCCACCCTCGAGGCCGCGCAGATCCTGGTGGACGAGGGCTTCACGGTGCTGCCCTACATCACGGACGACCCGGTGTCCTGTCTGAAGCTACAGGAGATCGGCTGCGCGGCGGTGATGCCCCTGGCGGCGCCCATCGGCTCCGGCCTGGGGATCCGCAACCCCTACAACCTCCGCATCATCATCGAGCAGGCCCGGGTCCCGGTCATCGTCGACGCCGGGGTAGGCACCGCCTCGGACGCCGCCTTCGCCATGGAGCTCGGCTGCGACGGCATACTCATGAACACGGCCGTGGCCGGCGCGAAGGATCCCATCAAGATGGCCCGGGCCATGCGGCTCGCCGTGCAGGCCGGGCGCGCGGCCTTCGAGGCGGGGCGCATCGAGCGCAAGCTCTACGCCACGGCCTCGAGCCCCATCACCGGGATGCTCTGACCGCCGGTATGAAGCCGCCCTTCCGCGTGTACGTCATCACCGATCGCCGGCTGGCCCCCGACGGGGATCTGCCGGCGCTGCTCAGCACGGCGCTGCGCGGGCTCCCCGCGGGATCCGTTGGCGTACAGCTCCGGGAGAAGAATCTGGGCGCCGACGCGCTCGCGGCCCTGGCCCGGGAAGTGCTCGCGGTGACCCGCCAGGCAGGGGTGCCCCTGTTGATCAATGACCGCGTGGACGTGGCCCTGGCCGTGCAGGCCGACGGCGTGCACCTGGCAGGCCACAGCGTACCCGCCGCCGAGGCCAGGGCACTGCTGGGACCGGACCGGTACCTCGCGGCGTCTACCCACGACCTCACCCAAGCCCGCGCGGCGCTGGCCGGAGGGTGCGACTTTGCGACCTTTGGGCCGGTGTTCCACACACCCTCCAAGGCCCGCTTTGGCGCCCCGGTGGGGCTGGACAAGCTGCGGAAAGCATGTATTGCCGTGGCCCCCTTTCCACTGCTCGCCCTGGGCGGGGTGACCCCCGACAACGCCGCCCTCTGCCGCGAGGCCGGGGCAGCGGGCGTCTCTGCCATCCGCGCCGTGCTCGGGGCCGCAAATCCAGGCGGCGCCTGTCGCGCCCTGCTCGCAGCCGACTAAGGAGTCCCCATGTCCGCCCCCAAAGTGCCGCCCCCCTGTTGGAATCTCTTCGACGCCCGGGCCATCATCATGGAGCCAGGCCACTCGCTCATCGAATTCCGCACCGAGGCCGCCCACGAGAATCCCTTTGGCAACGTCCAGGGGGGCCTGCTCGCGGCGATGATCGACAACTGCATCGGCCCCGCGGTCTTTCTGCTCGTGCCGGACCGGCAGATGAGCACCATCGAGATGAAGGTGAACTACCTGGCGCCCGCCCGTCCGGGCGAGCTCGTGCGGGGCGAGGCCCGGGTGATCAAACACGGCCGCACCACCGCGTACGTGGAGATCTCACTCACGGCGGAGAACGGCACGCTGCTGGCCAGGGCCAGCGCCACCAATGTCTTTCTGGGCCCCAGTGAGGTCCCCGCGGACCTCGACCGCGCCATGGATCGGCATCGGGTCAGCGGCTAGGGGGCGGGGGGAGCTTGCCGGGGTCCAGCTTGGGGATGGGGCGCAGGCGCTCGTGGTCCCCGGGGGTCTCGGCGGGCAGCTCTCCGCTGGGCTTGTAACCGTCGGTGGAATCCTTGGCGTCGTTATCCAGCTTCTTCGCGGGGCTCAGGTTTGGGTCGTCCGTGCCGTAGGTCACGCCGGGCTTGCGCAGGTAGTGCTCGATGGGCGTCTTTTGCTTGCCCATGATGCGCCCCTCGGTGACCATCACCCGCACGGGGTTGCGCAGGGTGTAGTAGTAGCCGCGGGTGTGCAGCCGGATCCGGTAGTTTCGGCCCCGCACGGTGAAGCGCTTGGCGTAGGCGAGGGGGACCTGTCCCCGTCGCACGAACTTCGAGTGCCGCACGATATAGGAGAACAGCCGCAGGGCCAGGTGGTTGTGCAGCCGGTGACAGCCGTGGGAGTAGCGCGTGAGGATCGACATGTAGTCCACGGACCCGTGGGTTCGGACGCCGTTGTCCTTCCAGGCCACCCGCCGTCCCACGCGGGACTCTTCGATGTGGTAGGCCGCCACGAGGCCGTAGGCCGAGGCGTAGCTGGGACCGATCTCCTCGCGGTGGACCCGACGGACCCAGCGCTTGCCCTGGCGCTCGAACTTGAGCAGGGATTTGGGCGGCGTCGTGGCCGGCGGAATCCACACGGGACCCGCGACGATATCGCGCCAGATGCGCGGGCCAACGTCAGAGCCCTTGTAGGCCTCGTATTCCTTGCCATCTCTCCACTCGGTGCGCCAGCCACCGATGGTGGTGTTGTACCGGGCCAGGGGAATCCGTTGTTTGCCCACCACGGTATACAGCGTCAGGGTGGGCCGGTTCCGGCGGAAAAAACCGCGCCGCTTGCCCGACGGGAAGTAGGGCGCGTCGTACCAGACGTCGCCGCGGTCGATGACCACCTCGAAGCGCATGTTCCGACTGTAGTACGCCGGCCGCGGGGGCAGCTTCACGGCCACCCGAAAACGCTTGAACAGCGAGGCCGGCTGGTGCTTAAAAAAGGCCAGCGCCTTGTCCCGGGTGGACAGGTCCATGGCCGCCAGCACCCGGCGGGAGTAGTCCCCCACCAGGTCCAGTCCCTTGGGCTGCCGCCGACGTTTTTGGGACACCCCGGGGAGCGGCGCCGAGCCGTCCTCGATGATGCCCAGGGAGTGCACCACGCGCTCACGAAGGACTCGCCCGAGGGCCGCAAAGTTGTTGTCCAGGGGCGACCGCCCGAGGGTCCGCAGGGTCTTGCCATAAAGCTGTCCCCAGCCGTACAGCATGTGCTTGCGCTCGAACCGCGCCAACGCCTGATGCATAGTGTGACCAAAAACCAGCCGGGACGCCCGCTCGCCGGGGCGGAAGAGCCCCTCACACTGAAGCCGGAGCTGCGCCTGGTTCACCACCGCGAGCTTGGTCTGGTACAGCCGATACTTCTTGGCGAGATAAGCCTTGCCGTGCCGTTTGAGCTGCGCCACGCTCTTGGCGCCGGTACGCCGCATGGCCCGCTGCACCTGGGTCTTGAGCTCCTTGTAGCGATCCAGAATGGCGCGCGCGCCCGGGCCGCCCTCGTAGCGAACAGCGCCGCGATAACCACGCAGCACCTGGGCTCGCAGCTTGCCGTAGCAGGGCTTGCTGTCGTCGTCCAGGAAGCGCTTGCGCAGCACCGACAGCGAAGGGGGGATCCCAAAGAGCTCGACGTAGTTGTGCTCCCCGGCGCCGAGCGGCTTGCCGTTCTCGTCGGTGATGTCATTGGCGACGTTGATGAAGGTCCGCCGGTACTCGTTCCTCTTGAAGTCGTCCGCGCCGGGGGTCTTTTCCCGAAAGAGATAAGGGACAAAGTCATCCGAGAGATCGATGATGGAATAGGCCGCCAAACGCGCGTCGTCGTCGCGTACGACCTGAGGTTTGCCGCCGTCAAAAATGTACACCCGCCGGTGAGCGGGGATGGCCGCGGGCGCCGGGAGTTTCAGCGTAGGCGCCGTGGGGGTCGGAGCCGCCGTGGTGGGCGGGAGGGCGGCCGCGCCCCTGGCCGGGGCCGACGACGTTTCGGGCGGAAGCGCCCGCACTCCGGCGGTCCACCGCACGATCGGGCCCGCCGTTTTGGCCTCCCCCTTCTTCCACCAGGATCGCGCCGCCAGCGCGACGGAAGCCGACGCCAGGGCCGCGGCCACGAGCAACGCGATGCCGCCCGAGAGCGCTCCGGTGGACTTGGTTTTTTGGGGCCGCACCCGGTGCACACCATGCCGACGGGCCTGGTTCACCGGCCGATTCGTCCCTTTTTGGGGTCGGTCATGCGACGAACGCTGCGGGTATACTGTCGTAGACATACCTACATTTGAACACACCTTCCCCAAAAGGCAAATTTCTTATAAATGTATTTGATTACGGGCGGTTACTGGAGGCAGGCCGACCGCCCGCACCGGACGCTACTTGCCAAATTTCTGATAGAAGATCACCGCCGCAGCAATGGCCAGCGCGAGGGTGATGACCCACCAGAAAATGCTCACAAAACGGCTCGTGCTCTTGTTCGTGGACTCTTTGCCCACCAGGGATCCGGCGATGCCCTTGAATCCCGATCGCATGGACATCATGGAGCCGCCCTTGGCCTTCTTCCGCTCTGAGCCTTTGACCCGGGGGCTGTTGCGGTCCTGACCCGAGTCGCGCCGTTTGACCTTTTTCCGCCGTTTGGTTTTTGCCATTGGCCCGAGAATAGACCAGGCCCGAGCCCGATAGCAAGCAGAGGCTAAGGACGGGTGCAAGAGCAACTTGTTCCTGCGCGGGCGCTGGGGCTACCGGGTCAAAGCGTAGCGCGCCAGAAGGATCACCATGCGGTCCTGCACCCGCCTCGCCACGGCATGGGTCGTGGTGAAACCGTTGTGCATGATGGCAAAGACAAGGGGGGACTTGCCGGAGCGCCGGTCCACGTAACCCGCCAGACAGCTCACCTGGTGCACGGTGCCGGTCTTGGCACGCACCCGCCCCGCGGCGACGGTTCCGGCGAAGCGTCGCGCCAGCGTACCGCTCCGGCCCGCCACCGGGAGTGAGTCGCGCAGGGCCTGGTAGAGCCACGGCAACGTGCGGACGCGCTCGAGCAACCGCACCAGGGCCTTGGGCGCGATCCGCGTGCGTCCCAGGAGCCCCGAGCCGTTGGCCATGCGGTACTGCGCCGCGGGGATGCCCGAGCGTTTCATGAGCCCCTGGGTGGCCCTGACCCCCTTACGCGTCGTCCCGGGCACGCCGTAGACCTTGGCGCCCAGGGCCTTTAAGAGCTGCTCGGCGTAGAAGTTGTTGCTCTTTTGATTCATGTGCTGCACCAGCGCGGACAGGGCCTGGGACCGGTGTCGGATCAGCACGGGGTCCCCGGACACCCGGCCGCGCTTCACAGGCCCCACGCCGATGCCCAGGGTCTCCAGGGCGCGCTTGAAGGTCGCCCCGGCGTAGCGCGCCGGGTCCAGGACCCGGACCCACTTGCGCACGGGCGCGGCGCCGGCCTTGATCGTGCCGCTCACCAGGACCTGGAGCCCCGTGTTGTGTCGGGCGGCATTGGCGTGAATGCGCGTGCGCGTGCCCGTCTTGACGCCATTCTTTTTGTGCACGTAGTCCGACGCCGGCAGGAGCTGCACCTTGGCCCGAGCCCCTGCCTGGGTGGGCGTCACCACCACCTCCACCGTGTTGCCGTCCAGGGAGACCGCTCCCACGGGCGTCATGTAGGCCGAGCTGGAGGACGTACGGAACCCCGGGGGCCACCGACGGGCGTCGTAAAACGAGTCGTCCACCACCACCCCCGCGGGGA
>Ga0180009_10006680_pt1 | contig 12016 bp, 15 predicted proteins | sample OS_PC_MetaG_FD_123537 | JGI IMG/M metagenome (GOLD analysis project Ga0180009, IMG submission 123537) | Groundwater microbial communities from the Aspo Hard Rock Laboratory (HRL) deep subsurface site, Sweden - OS_PC_MetaG | ecosystem: Environmental > Aquatic > Deep subsurface > Groundwater...
AAGCTTTTGCGCGAAGCGGAAAAGGTTAAAATGAAAAGAGAACTATTAGAATTCAAAGACAAGCTTCCTTTAAAGATACTTGAGGAACTGGAACAAGGTCTTCCAGATAAAGCCAGTCCTGCAAGGATTAAAAAGATTGCTGATAGAGTTTATGAGGAATACCGCTCTTCTCTTGCAGAACCTGGTGAATGTGTTGGTTTGGTAACTGCAGAATCTATTGGCGAACCAGGCACTCAGATGACCTTGAACACTTTCCACTTTGCCGGAGTTAGCGAGATGAACGTTACAACAGGTCTTCCAAGGCTTATTGAGATTCTTGATGCAAGAAAAACCATTAGCACTGAAATGATGGAAATATTCCTGAACAAACCTTATTCTCGGGGCAAGGAAATAAAAAATATTGCTGAAGGATTAAAAGAGACTACGCTTAAAGAGTATATTAAATCTATTAGTATTAATGTTGCTGAGACCAGGATGAGAATTGAACTCAAGGATCAAAAACTTAAAGATGTAAATCTTAATCCTGCAAAAGTCGGAAGAATTCTTCATAAAAGCCTGAAAGGATTTGATTTCAAAGTTGAAAAAGACGGCGCTATGAGGATTAAGGCGTCTGGAGATGATGCTCTTAACATGATTTACAGGGTTAAAGAAAAAATAAAAGACATTTATATTCATGGTGTTAAAGGAATCACACAAGTATTGCCTGTTAAGAGAGGAGAAGAATATGTGATTGTTACTGCAGGCACCAATCTTAAAGAAGTTTACAAGCTTCCCTTTGTTGATATTACAAGAACCACTTCAAACAATATTACTGAAGTTGAAAAATTCCTTGGAATTGAAGCAGCAAGAAAAGCTATTGTTAAGGAAATTCTTAAGGTTCTGAAGGATCAGGGAATTAGTATTGACCACAGGCATATTTTGCTTGTTTCAGATGCAATGACTATGAGCGGTAAAGTTCTTGGTGTGAGCAGGTATGGTATTGTCAAGGAAAAACCAAGCGTGCTTGCCAGAGCTTCTTTTGAAACTCCTATCAGGCATATTATTAATGCCAGCATGGTCGGAGAAAAAGATGAACTTAACTCTGTTATTGAAAATGTAATGATTAATCAGCCAGTGCCTATTGGAACAGGTCTTCCTGGCTTGATTACAAAGAAGAGAGTAGATGAGAAGAAGAAATAGAGTTATTGATAAAGTAATTGAATGATAGAATAACTGATAGAGTGATTGAAATGAGTGTTGATGAAATAAAAAAATTAATTAAAACAGAAAACCTTGTGATAGGTGCTGACAGAGTGCTGAAAGCTCTTAGAAATAATGAGGTAGTAAAAGTCTTTTTGTCCAGTAATGCTGCAGAAGGGCTCGCAGAAGATGTAAATTATTATGCTTCTGTTGCAAAGATAGATGTTGAACAACTTGACATTCCTAATGATGAACTTGGAGTTGTTTGCAAAAAACCTTTTTCAATAAGCTGTTTGGGCTTAAGAAAATTGTTGAGAAGAAAAAGTTTTAGAGGAATTTAGAGAAATTATTTCGAATTCTAAAAAACAAAAACTTAAAAATAAAAAACAAAGAACAAAAATGATATCGCAAAAAATTTCTTTTGATACGGACATGATTAAATTCATGAGCTTATTTGAAAGCATTACTCATTCACAGCTTAAAGACTGCTTTTTCGACAGAGAGAAACTGGTTTTCGTGGTTGATCAGGGCGAAATGGCAAAAGCTCTTGGAAAAAACAAGGCTAATATTACTAAATTGGAAAAATTACTGAAACGAAAACTGAAAATTGTTGAATTTAATGAGAATAGGCTTCAATTTATTACTAATTATCTTGCTCCTTTGAGAGTTACAGATATCTCTGAAGAAGGAGACACAATTACTGTTACAGGTGCTGATACAAAAACAAAAGGTTTGATGATAGGGATTAAAGCCCAGAATCTTAGAAACCTGGAAAATGTTATCAGAAAATATTTTAAAATTGATGAGATAAAGGTTGTATAACCATTTATGTTTATCATTATGTTTTATATAGCATCATAAGGTCAAAAGTTCAAAGAAAACAGATTCTAACTCGTTGCCGGGGGATGCCCCATCGGGGAGGCAGAGTCTTTGATTCAATGATGAAAAACTTTTGAAGATGCTATAATTAGTTATGACTTATGAAAACAAAACCATAACATTTAAAAGAAGACCACTATTCATTAGAGGAGAAACATGGCAAAGAAAAGCAAAGGTTTAAACGCTGCAAAAAAACTGCAGAAGAGAAGCAAGAAAGCCAATTGGCATGACAAATGGTTTGTCAGAAAAGCCAAGAGACTGAGAGAGAAATCAGACCCTCTTGGAGGAGCAAGCCAGGCCTCAGGAATTGTGCTTGAAAAAGTTCAGCTAGAGGCAAAACAACCAAACTCTGCCATGAGAAAATGTGTTAGAGTTCAGCTTGTTAAGAATGGCAAGCAGGTTACTGCTTTTTGCCCTGGTGATGGCGCAACCAAGCTGATTGATGAGCACGATGAAGTTTTGATTGAGTGCATTGGCGGTAAAATGGGTCGAGCCAAAGGTGATATTCCGGGAGTCAGATGGCAGGTTATCAAAGTAAATGACCAGAGTCTCCACGCATTATTGCATGGAAAATTGGAAAAAGCAAGGAAATAAACACTTATTCTTTTTTTAATAGAAAAATATTAATAGTGATAAGTAGAATGTTTGTTTATGGCAAGAAATCCAAATATAAGTTTTAAAACACCAAAAATCGATGTTAATAGTTTTGTATTTGGAAAAAAACCTGGCAGGGAACCACTCCCTTCTAAGAAAAAAAATGAAGTGAAGAAAAGAGCGAAAAATACCTGTGAATATAAGGGTTGTAAGCATAAACTTAATCTTCAGTTTCATCATAAAAATATGAAAAATAGTGATAGCAGACTTTCTAATATTGAATTGCTCTGTCCAAATCATCATGCTAAAAGACATTCTCAAAAAATAAGAAAAGTTGTTTCAAAAAATATGGCTACTGGAGAAAAGAAAACCAGATTAGTAAAGAAAACTAAAAAGAAAAAAACTAAACGTAAGACTAGAACAAAAAATAATAATACAGATTTCTATCTTGGGTTTTTCAAATAAAAGCAAAAAAATAATTAATATTCATATCTGAATTTCTTCTTTAGAACTTCCATTAAATAAGTATTGTGGAAGATAACTTGTTTTATATGTATTGTAATGCTCGATTAAATTATATTTCTCGATGATTTCTTTGAATTCTTCTCTAATGTCACTCAGGATATATCTTATCCTGTTTTTCTGCATGGTTTCAATGTCGATTTCCATGTCCCAGTCGCCGACAGTCTTGTTTATTTTCACAACTTCTTTGGTTTGCAGCAGGAATTTGATTAGTTTGTTTTCTTTTTCCTGGCTGATATTGTGGATTCTGAGAAATAATCTGGTTTTGTTAATGCCAAGTTTTTCTGTGTCAATGTTTTGTTTGTATCCTCTTATTATTTTTCTCTGAGCGAGGTTTTTCATAATTTTTCTTATGGTTTTTATGTTAAGTTCGGTTTTCTTGGCCAGATTTGTTAATTTGGTTAATGGATTTAGAATAAGATTTTTTATTACTTTTATCTCATTAGGTAGAAACTTTTCTTTTTCTCTGTCTCCACCAATTATTTTTTCATAATATTTCTGCTGGATAGTTTCACTTTTGATAAGATATTTTCTTGGGCACACATATGTTACGACATTCAGAAGTATGGTGTGGTATTGCAGGGTTGGTATGTCTTCGCTTATTTTTTTGAGTTCCTTGTTGAATTTAGATGGATTTGGTGCTGCAAACTCAGTTACCAGATCGTACTGTCCTGTCAACTCATATACTGATATAACATAAGGATTATTTATGAGTTCTTTGATAATGTTTGTTTTTTCTTTTTCATTTATATATGCGCTTCTGAAGTATACTCTGAAAAGAATCAATCCAAAAGAAGAATAATCTATGACGCAGTGTGGTTCTTTTAGAATTTGGTTTTTTTCAAAGTTTGAGAGGGTGTATTTAAGCCTTTGCGAGCTTTTTCTTGTGAGCTTTGAAATATCTTTTAAGCTTATTCTAGCCTCTTCTGATTTCAGATACAATAGGTTAAAATCGGGTTGGGTCATTTTAGTTAATAAAAAGTATTATTTTTTTACTAATTAATAAATATTTCGGTTTTTTAGGCATAAAATAAAAATTTCTCTTAGATAGATATAAATATAGGTATTGTTATACTGGTATGTATGACAACGGTGGATCTTTTTAGGTGGCTTGTAGAGTATCATACACAGGTGAATTTAGAGACTTGCCAGCCATACATGGTGGATGGAAAGCTTTGTGATGACAAAAAGATTCAGATGGTTGAAGGAAGCGACAAACGAACACCTTACGAAGGTATAATGATTCTGAAAAATGGAACAACCTTAATTGACAAACTCAAAAAAGACGGACGTGTAAGATCGGGTGATGTTGATGAGGCAATTTCTATAAAAACCAAAGAAGAATTTTTTGAATTTATGAAACATAGAACGGAAGAAGATGGTATTTTTGTTTATGAATCTGCAAAAAAACAACTGAGAAGAGTGAGCTATGTTTGCCCCCAGCATCTGGAAGAAAAAAGAAATGGCGGGGTTCTTGAAGACCTGATTGAGAGCAGCATCCCAAATGATTTTATACAATTTAACAGCACTCTAAGCCCAGCTTACATGAGGTTAAGGCTCGGCACAAAAACAAGGCTGGCCATTGAAATACCAAAATCATATTCTTATGGTGAAATTGATGTTTACCAGATAAAAAGGAGCGCTTACACAGATTTGGGAATGGGAAAAGTAACTCATTTCAATAAGCAGGGTTTGGTTGAAGAATTTTTTATGATGCCAATGAATGGAGGCAAAGCAATAGAAGGAACAAATCCAAACGGGATTTGCGGAGTTTACAGGAGTTATGTGAAAGAGAATGGAAGAGTAAAAATGGCTGAGGAAAAAAAGGCTGAGAACCTGGCATATGTGCAGGCAATCATACATTAATACTTTAATAATCCATGCAATAATAAGATTTTTAAACAGAGACTTCTTAAGAAACGCGCTAAATTAAATAGTGGGTGAGAATATGAAAAATACAGTTGATTTGGATAGGATGATTATTTGTGACAAGTGCAGAAAATCTGTTTCTGTGCGTACAGTAAGATATGTTCCTGTTAGCTATGATAAATTAATGGTGGTTTGCGCTGCCTGCAGAGGCAAAAATGAAGTTAAAGTAAAGGATGGAAAGCCTGTAAAGCCTACTGAGAAGAATAAGGATATATCAAAAGAAGATTATTTTTGCAGCAGATGCAACTATAGGTTTAAATTTAAGCCGAGTTTGACTGCAAAACTTCAATGCCCTTATTGTGGAAAAGGAGATAAGATAAAGAAAACCAAAGAGACTGGAACAGAACATCTGATTGCAAAATCTGATTTTTAAGTCTTTTTTTAATATGATATTATTAATGCTTATTATTGAACTTTTTGCAATTCGTTAATTTTTAAATAGAGAGGTTTGTTTTATGTTTGAATTCATTAATCCAACAATACTGCAGTGGGTGATAATCCCCCTGCTGATTTGCATAGCAAGAATAATAGATGTTTCTATTGGCACGATTAGAATTATTTATGTTTCCAAAGGCTTCAAATATTTAGCTCCTGTTCTTGGTTTTTTTGAGATTATAGTATGGCTTGTGGCTATAACCCAAGTTATGAAAAACCTTACGCACTGGATTAACTATGTGGCTTATGCACTTGGTTTTGCCCTTGGCAACTTTGTCGGAATACTTCTGGAAAAAAAGATTTCTATGGGCAATGTTATTGTCAGGATTATTACCAGAAAGGACCCGTCTCAGTTGATTGATTATTTGAAAACTGAAAAGTATAAGGTGACAATTATTGAGGGAAAAAATGCTTTTGACAGGGAAGCCCATCTTTTGTTTACAATTGTTAAGAGAAAAAAGATAAAAGAAGTTGTTTCCCAGATAAAGGAGTTTAATCCTAAAGCATTTTATTCAATTGAAGATGTTAAGTATGTCAGCGATGCAAATAATTCTGGTTATTCTTTTAAAAACAAGCTGTTTGATTTTAGAAAATTGTTTCAGAGAAAAGGAAAATAAAAAAATTTTGATTTGATTTATTAAAGTTATTTCTTTTTTACTTTTGAACTAGAACTTCCACTACTTTTACTTGAACTGCTGCTTCTTGCTGCTGTACTTCTTGACGAAGAGCTTCTTGTTGGAGTGCTTCTGCTTACAGTGCTTCGAGAAGTTGTGCTGCTTTTGGTTGGAGCTCTTGATACACTACTACTTCTACTGCTGGTACTTCTTGGTGTGGATCTGGTGGTAGTTGTTCTTTGGCTGCTCGTAGACTGTCTCTGCTGATAAGTTGGTGGGTTATATTTTTTTGGCTGATAATTCTTTGTTGTCTTTTGCGTGGTTGCTCTGCTTGGTGTTGGAACAGTTCTTTGATAAGGAACTATTCTTTCCTGCTGTCTTTTAATAGTGTCTTGTATTATTGCTCTGTCTCTTGTTGATGTTGGTTTGTATGTGCTTTTGTCTCCGCTGTATTGACTTATCTTTGAGTCGCTTGAATAAGTCCTGTTTAGAGAATAATCTACAGGATCTTTTTTCTTTACTTTGCTTGTTCCAGAGCTTTTTGTACCACTGCTTGTTCTTGGCGGTGGGGAACTTCTTTGGGTTGTTCTCGGAGGAGATGATTTTATTACGGTTCCTCTGGAAGTTGTTCCTGTTCTTGCTCTGGTTGCAGTTATAGTGCTTGGCTTTCTGATGTTTCTTACTGTGCCTGCGTCTCTGGTTGAAGTTCCATACTTTTTAATTTGTCCTTCTGTTGGTCTGATTAGTCTTCCTTTATCCAGAGTTCTTACTTTACTTCCAAGATCTCCTTTATTTAATTCAAATCTACCAATTGCACTTCTTGGCGCCTGAAGCTGTTTTTTGGTTATTACAAACTTTGGTCTTTCTCCTCTTCTTAAATCTGGGCTGAGGTCATAGTAGTTATTATAATAATAGTTGTGTGAATTCCATCCTGCCCAAGAGTTGTGCCATCCTCTGTTATAATACCATGGATTCAATCCCCACATTCCAAAGGGACATCCCCAAGGACTCCATGTGATGAGTGGAAATCCGCGCATACCCCATCCCCAGTCATGACTATATGGGTAAGGGTCATACATGTTAGGTATGCCGTCCATATCCCAATCACTCATTGCCCACATACTATTAGCAAATGGCCAAAGCATAGGCTGGGTGTATAGATGAAATGTGGTCATTGATTTGTAGTTTGCAAACAGGTTTTTTGTGTCGATATTTGTGTCTATTGTTGCATATGGTTCACCGTCAGTGCTGTTTGGATCAATAAAGCTAATGATATCAGGGTCAACAATTAATTCATAGTCGTTGGAGTTTGATTGGTAAACTTTTCCTACGACCTGAGCTATGAAATCTCCTGAATTCAAAAGACTTCTTGCATCCCAAATTGCTTCTCCATTTCCATTAAATCCTCTGACATAATCTTCATATATTAGAACTCGCACGGGAGTGTTATATTCTATTGTTTTTTCATTGTCTTGTACAACTGTTACTTCAAGTACAGCATCCAAGTCTCTGTTAATATAATCATCTTTTTCAACAACTGCTCCTGTTACTGCAACTTGACTGCCTTGCATAAATTGTTGTACTTGTGCTTCCAGGCTCGGCGGTTTTACAAAGAAACTTCCTGCTACAAGTGATCCAACTATTAATGGTGTTGTTACTAGAGCTTTTCCTTTTTTTCTCAGATAATCTGCTGCTCGCTGATAAAATGGTTTGTTTTCCAGAACTAGTTCATTTTCAGACATTGGTACACCACCTCTGTTTTTTTTACCTCTGCTACTGAATTTCCCCTATATTATAATATTGTAAGACCTTTGACTATATATACTTTTATGACCACCATTCAGTGATTATGAATTTTTTACATTAAAATGGCTATTTTATTGAATTTTTTCCGATGTTATGGGATAACAACGCGGTATTTTATCGAATTCCCAGATTATCAGCTCTTTTACATCAAAAATTCTTTCAAGTTCAGGGTCATCAACAAACCTTCCCCTAAGAAAGATTTTATAATGATTAGGATCGGGATTAGTCAGATAAAAACTATTCAGATTTTTGTTAATAGTATTCAAAACATGCATATTATCATCAGTGCACTGTTTGTAAACATGCACAGCATCTATTCCAGGAATATAAGTGTTTATCATAAAATCAATGTTTTCGGATTTATTGATTGCCTTTAAGCTTCCGCTGATTTCCAAATAGTCAATTCTGTTTTCAATGGTTTTCTTGTCCTGAGTTGAATGATTTTTGTATCTGTCATTACCCCACAAAGGACTGCTCATGAGTGCCAGAATTCCAATTCCACCTATAATCTTAATAAGAGTCTTTTTTTTCATTTGCCTTACCTTTAAAGAATTATTTGTTTTGAAATATTAATAATTTGTCATTTGGAATATATTTCGTTTTTGTCTTATTTTTTTAAAAAGAAGAAGATTTTTATTTCCAGTGTTTGAAAGTATTTTTTACTTTCTGTAATTCTTGCCTGTCTAATTCTTTTTTTTCTCTACTTACAAAGTAAGCATTTCTGCCAAGATATATTAATCCCTGTGGTAAGGTGATTAAAATATCTCCTGTAGAAGGAACGTCTTCAGGTTTGTTTGTTGGAAGTGTAAGATTATCTGGTTCTGCAAGATTCTCTAGGGGATTTTGGTCATTGTCTCCAACATAATAAGTGGCATGATAATCCTGCAAGTGGGGTCTTTCTTTACCCTTATAAAAAGAGACTCTGTGATGCGTTCCAAATTTAGAAAATTCTCTTCTAATTGATTTTGGCAAATCTGCTACCTTTTGAATAGCAATGGTTCTTCCAAACATAGTAGGAATTACCCATAACAATCTTTCAACATCGAGAGAACAAGAAGGTTTTTCTTTATTTGCTTCGAAAGACCTAATTATTTCCCCTAATTCTTCGGGTTTTAATCGGGTTCTCCAATAAAAACAACCTAAAGCATCACCATATCCTTTTGTGTCAAAATGAGAGGAGATGTCAAGATAGTTTTTTGTGTGTCCCGTAATCCAAAGATTTCTTATAAATGGTGTTGAATACTGTCGTCTATCAAATAAAGGTGCTTCTTTTTTGTATTGTCGTTTATAATTAAATTCACCTCCCTGAGATCCAAATAAATCTAAACCAACAGAATCTAGTCCTCTTGATTTAAATAACTCCAATAACTTTTCAGGAGGTTCTTCATATAAAAAAGAAAGTTCAGGATTTTGTGCATCTTCCTCTATCGGCACTATTAACTGACCTTCAAGATTTGTATATAATTCCATATTCTTTACTAAATGACAGGTTCTTTCATGGGGTGCTTTTTTTTCTTCTCTTAAAGCGGTTCTTTTTAATTTACTCCATGCAAGATATTTTTTTTCAGAATCTTGTGATCTTTCTCTTGCTACAATCTCTTTAATAAAAGAATCTGAACTCAAGATTAAAGGAGAATCTCTTGCTAAAATAACTTCTTCTGTTTTTGGATTATAAACAGCTCCTTCATGAACATGATTTCCAGTTGTATAAACGTGATTTCTTTTATTTGCTACAGATTTAACATAAGTTAGTTCCTTGGTTGTGAGTGGTCTGGCTAAGTTAAATAAAACAGGAGCATAATATAGTTGTGTCGGAATTGGAGAGATTAGAGAGTTTACACTAAAAACAGTTCCTACTTCCCCATATGTTCCATGGATTTTTAATTCTAGTCCATTTTTTCTAATTCTTCTTGTCATTTTAATTCCTATCAAGCAAATTAACCACAATATTTAAATAATTGTTGTCACTTATGTGATGACATATGAAAGAAGAACTAAAGAAATTGGGTTTAACTGAGAACGAAACAAAGGTCTATCTGGCTTTGCTTGAATTAGGGAGCACTAATGCCGGCCAGATTATCAAAAAAATAAAGACGCATAGGAACATAGTTTATGATAATCTGGATAAACTAATAGAAAAAGGTTTGGTTAGTTTTGTTACTATCAAGAATATTAAGCATTTTGAAGCTACTTCTTCCGGGGAACTTAAAGAATATATTGAAAAACAAAAAGAAGAAATATTAAATAAAGAAAAAATTGCCGATAAAATAATTCCTAACATAGATAAACTCAGGATTTCTGCGGAAAGGAAACAAGAAGCAACAATTTTTAAGGGTAAAAAAGGATTAAAAACAATTCTTGAAGAGATGACTAAAACCAAAGATGAAATCTTAGTTTTCGGAACTGGTTGGGGGATGCGAGAAACAGTGGGCAGTTATTATGAACAATGGCATTTAAAATTAAAACAAAATAAGATTAAAGCAAAAATTCTACTTCCTAAAATCAATAGGGGATTATTCTTAAAACCTTTTATTGCCAAATATTTATCTGAAATTAATATTATGCCTTCCACTATTGCTGTTTATGAAGACAAAGTTTTAAATATAGTTTGGGGAGAAGAACCAATTGCAGTTTTGATTATTAGCGATAAAGCATCAGAATCATACAGACATTATTTTAATATGCTGTGGAAGATAGCAAAAAAGTAGTTTTTTATGAGAAGATTTAATTATTGTTATTTTTTCTTGTGTGTTTTTTATGAAATTATTTCGTTTATGTCTTGTTTTTTCCGGATATTTATAATGGCATTATATAAATAACTTTATTGAGTGTGTATAATAACACTTTATAAACGAAAAATTTAAATAGGGTATATATTTATACCATAATATAAGTTTATAAGGTGATAATGATGTTGAAACAAGTACTGCACTATCCAAGACTGGATACAATACTGAATGTTGAAAAGGTGTTAAAGAACGTCAAAGAAGCAATTTCAAAAAATGAAATTGACAGAAGATTGCAAAAACAAGTTATGAGGCCAACACTTAACCTTATTTTAGAATATCTGGAAGAAAGTGGTAAAATAGCATTACTAAAACAGGGAATTATCTGGATTTACAAGAATGACATTAGCAGGAAACTCAGGCAAAAACTTGAAAAAGGAGTTAAAGTCAAATAGCACTAAGAAAGAAGTAGATATAAGATTTGATAAAACGGCATTTGCTGAATATAATGAACTAAGAGAACTTGTTAAGTAAGGAGTAATTTCTAAACAAAAGCCCACTTATTCTCAGCTACTTGCATCTATTGAAAAAGCTTTAGATAATATTATGATGAATCCTTCATTTGGTGATTTAATACTAAGAAAATACATTTCTAAGGGTGTAGTTCAGAGATATGGAACTGATAAAATATTAAGAGTTGAACTTGTGGGATACTGGAGATTACTATATACTTTGATAGTGAATGAAGTAAGAATCATAGCTTTCGTTCTTGAATACATGGATCATGATAAATACAATAAGATATTTAGCTATAGAAAAAAATAGAAGTCTTATTCTGTTTTTCTTATCTTAGCCACAAAAAAACCTTCTGAATCATTATCCTGAGGCCAGATTCTAAGGCATTCTTTGACTTGAGGATTGTATTTTTCTTTGCCAAACTCAAGGATTGCAGGGCTACGCTTGATGTTGAGTTCGATTTTTTCAACTTTTGCATCAGGATATTTCTCCAGTAGCCAGTTTACAACTCCTTCGTTTTCTTCTGGCTCCATTGTGCATGTAGAATAAATCATTGTTCCTCCTGGTTTGAGCACTTCAAAACCAGATGCAGCTAACTGCTTTTGGTCTGCAGCCATCTTTCTGACGAGATTAGGCCCCCAGGTATCTAATGTTTTTAATGAGCGTCTTATTGTTCCTGTTCCGCTGCAGGGAGCATCAACAAGTACTTTGTCAAATCTTAATTCAAGTTTTTTGAATCTGTGACCAGACATATGAGTTATTAAAACATTGCTGGCTCCAACTCTTTGCATATTTATGCTTAGTGCAGTTAATCTG
>Ga0180009_10006681_pt1 | contig 12016 bp, 15 predicted proteins | sample OS_PC_MetaG_FD_123537 | JGI IMG/M metagenome (GOLD analysis project Ga0180009, IMG submission 123537) | Groundwater microbial communities from the Aspo Hard Rock Laboratory (HRL) deep subsurface site, Sweden - OS_PC_MetaG | ecosystem: Environmental > Aquatic > Deep subsurface > Groundwater...
AGATGATTGGCAGAGACATACTTCTCTAAGGAGTAGGCATTGGGACTGCTCACAGCACTAGAGGCCCTGAATAGCTTGAAAAGAAAGGGCATCATTAAAGACTATGCCATAGGTGGTGGTTATGCTGTGAACTACTACCTTGAGCCTTCTTATACCTATGACTTGGATGTCCTTGTGCTCCTCGGCAGTGATGCCGATTATCATGCCCTCTACAAGCACTTTCGAGAAGCGGGAAATAGGATAGAGAATATCTATATCATGATAGGTGACTTGCCAGTTCAGTTTCTCCCCAGCTTTATCAGTCCTCTCTTTGACGAAGCTATCAAGAAGGCTAGAAGGATTACCGTTGGGGGAGTGCCTGGCAAGGTTGTCAGGGTAGAGTACTTGATAGCTCTTCTCCTGGTTTCCTTCAGGACGAAGGATAAGATTCACATTCTGTCGCTCTCGGAGTTGACTGACAGGAAAGTGCTAGATGAAATTCTGAGGAGGTTTGAAGATGAAAAAACTCCTCTACGCCAAAGACTCGGAAGAGTTCTGGCAAATCTTTAACGAGGGGCGGGAGAAAAGACGAAATAAACTAGCCAAGCTCCCCTTCGCAAAGAAAGTCGTCATTCTGGAAAAGATGCAGGCAGATATAACCTTGTTGCGAAGCTCATTTGGAGCAAAAAGGCGCAAGTTGAGCTAGATTAAGCATTGCACCTCAAAAGACCTTAAATAAGGAGATTATCTAATGCTAAAAGGCAAGGTTCATAAATACGGTGCTAATGTAAATACTGATGTGATTATACCGGCTCGTTATCTTAACGTGTCTGACCCGGCGGAGCTGGCCAAGCACTGCATGGAGGACATAGACCCGGAGTTTGTCACCAGAATGCAGCCGGGAGATATAATGATGGCGACCACTAACTTCGGCTGCGGCTCGTCGCGGGAACACGCCCCGCTGGCTATCAAAGCATCTGGCATTTCCTGTATAATAGCTAAGAGCTTTGCCCGTATATTTTTCCGCAATGCCATAAACATAGGGCTGCCCTTACTTGAATGTGATGAGGCGGTGGATAAAACAGGAGCAGGTGATTTGCTGGAGGTTGACCTGTCCGGTGGTAAAATAAAGAACCTGACCAATGGTATGGTGTTTACCGCCAAGCCTTACCCTGACTTTATGGCTGAGCTTATCTCGGCGGGTGGGCTTATTGAATATACCAAGAAAAGATTAGCCATGAGGAGGCCTTAGATGCAATTTAATCTAACAGTTTTACCCGGTGATGGTGTTGGGCCTGAGGTTACCGACGAGGCAATTAAGGTCTTAAAGGCAGCAGGCAAGAGGTTTGGGCACAGTTTCAACCTGCATTACGGGCTGATAGGTGGGTGTGCCATTGACGAAACCGGAGAGGCATTGCCCAGGGAGACCTTAAAAATGTGCAAAAGCAGCGATGCCGTACTGCTCGGTGCGGTGGGTGGACCCAAATGGGACGACCCCAAAGCTAAAACTCGTCCTGAAGACGGTCTTCTGGCACTGCGAAAGGGTTTGGGGCTGTTTGCCAATTTGCGTCCGGTTAAGGTCTTTCCTGCACTTGTTGACTCCACCAACCTGAAGCCAGAGGTAGTTGACGGGGTAGACCTCATATTCGTTCGTGAGCTTACCGGAGGTCTCTACTTTGCCCGACCCAAGAAACAATGGCTGACGTCTCGCGGCCGGCGGGCTACTGACTCAATGACCTACTCAGAACAGGAGATTGAGCGCATTGTCAGGGTTGGCTTTGAACTGGCGCGAAGTCGGCGCAAGAGATTGGTCTCGGTAGATAAAGCCAACGTACTTGAAGCTTCGCGGCTGTGGCGGCAGGTAGCAATGGAGGTGTCTGGAGAATACCCTGATGTAGAACTGGAACACATGCTGGTGGATGCCTGTGCCATGCGACTCATCCAGAATCCGAAAGACCTTGATGTTCTGGTTACCGAAAACATGTTTGGTGATATTCTTACCGATGAGGCATCAATGCTGGCTGGCTCTATGGGAATGCTACCCTCGGCCAGTCTGGCTGGAGTGACACGGGAAGGGGTCAATACATTTGGTATGTATGAACCTATCCACGGCAGTGCTCCTCGCCGCGCCGGACTGAATATGGCTAATCCCATCGCCATCATTCTCAGTGTAGCCATGATGTTACACTATTCCTTAGGCTTACCCACCAGGGCACAGGCTATTGAGGCTGCAGTCGAGGACGTCTTACAAGAGGGCTACCGCACATATGATATAATGGACGAAGGCAAAACAAGGGTAGGGACGAAGGAGATGGGGGACTTAATTGCGGGGAAGGTGGGAGGCTAAAAATTGCCGTCGGTCCAGCTTTATGATACTACCCTTCGGGACGGGGCACAGAGAGAAGGCATTTCCTTCTCGGTAGCGGATAAGCTACATATTGCCCAGAAGCTCGATGAGTTAGGCATTCACTTTATAGAGGGCGGTTGGCCTGGCTCCAATCCCAAGGATGTTGACTTCTTTAATAAGGCACGGAAGCTTACTCTAACCAACTCGGTGCTGGTTGCTTTTGGTAGCACGCGGCACCCCAAGGCTAAAGCCGAAGCCGATGCTAACCTTCAGGCTCTGGCTAATGCCGGGGTAAAGGTGGTTACTATTGTTGGTAAAAACTCGGCTTTGCAGGTTACTCAGGTATTAGAAACCACCTTAGACGAAAATCTCAGCATGGTTGCCGATTCCATACGCTACCTCAAAGCAAAAGGGCTTACCGTTTTCTTTGATGCTGAGCATTTCTTTGATGGCTTTAAGGCTGACTCCAGCTACGCCCTGCGTGTTCTAGGAGTGGCTGCTGAAGCCGGAGCTAGTTGCCTAGTACTGTGTGACACTAATGGGGGCACTTTACCTAACGAGATAACCGTTGCCATGCAAGCAGCCAGGAAGACAACCTCTGCGCCACTGGGCATCCACGCTCATAATGATGGTGAATTGGCCACAGCTAATACCCTGGCTGCGGTAAACGCTGGAGCTAGCCAGGTTCAAGGTACCATCAATGGCTATGGTGAGCGCTGTGGCAATGCCAACCTTTGTTCCATCATCCCAGCGCTGAAGCTCAAAATGGATATTGATTGCGTTAGCGATGAGCAGCTAGCTAAGTTAAGCGAGGTATCTCACTATGTAAGCGAGACGGCTAATCTTGCTCCTGATACCTTCTTACCTTATGTTGGCACCAGTGCCTTCAGTCACAAGGCTGGGCTTCATGTTTCGGGCTTGAAGAAATGGGCAAATAGTTACCAGCATATAGACCCAACCCGCGTGGGTAATCAGCCAAGAGTGCTGGTATCCGAGCTGTCAGGGAAGGGGAATATCATATACAAGGCCAGAGAACGAGGATTAGATTTACCCCTGCGGGGTAAGGAGGCACAGAGACTGCTGGAAAAGGTTAAGCTGATGGAGAGTCAGGGCTTTCAGTATGACAATGCTGAAGCATCTTTTGACTTGTTAGTGCACCGGGCTAAGCCGGATTACCAACCACTCTTTGAGCTCATCGATTTCATGGTAGTGGTAGAGAAGAGACGGCGCCCACCTGCTCAGAAAAGTCAGGAGGAGATGCTATCCGAAGCGATGGTAAAAGTAAAAGTAGGCACCGAAATCATGCACACTGCCGCCGAGGGTAATGGTCCGGTCAATGCCCTGGACCAGGCACTACGCAAAGCGCTATTACAGTTCTATCCCAAATTGGCTCAAGTCAAGCTAGTTGACTATAAGGTTCGCATCCTTGAGGGAAATGTTGGTACCGGCTCTTCAATTCGCGTCCTTATTGAGTCCAGCGATGGTGTTGATGAGTGGCGCACCGTAGGCAGCTCAACCAGTATCATCGAAGCCAGCTGGATGGCTCTAGCTGACAGTCTAGAATACTGGCTGCTAAAACAAAAACGTTAGGTAGCTCTACAATGTGCCAACTATTTCCAAGTTGGTCCCGGTTGAAACAGCTCCAGAATAACACCGCCGACTTCACGAGTGTCAATGTAAGCAAACTTACCACCGTCTGGAACTCCTCCACTTGAGATAACCTTAAACCCCTTCTCAGCCAGCTTAGCCACTTCCTTGTCAATGTCATCCACATAGGAGCCGATATGGACGACACCCTCGCCTTTAGTATCCAAAAACTCCTTCTGGATTGATTCGCCTTCAATAGGCTCAAACAGCTCAAACTCTATTCGCCCCATCTGGGTTATAGCTCCTTTTACTTTAACATCGGCGGGCTTGCCATAGACTTTTCTATCTGTGGCTATGGCAGAGGGTCCTTCAACGAATGGCCCTATGCCTAAGGATTCATAGAACTTAATTGCCTTGTCCATATCCCTAACCACTACTCCTACCTGATAAGCCCTGGAGAATGGCGGTTTTTCTGTCTCATTTTTTCCCATATCATCTCCTTCTTTCATTTATTTTGCCACTCCTACACCTCTCAATCTCATAATAGGCATCACCTCCTTGGCTAAGCATTACCGCTAAACATGATTACCTACGAGTATGGGAAAAGGAGAGAATTAAGCTCCAGGAAAGTTTAAAAATCACAACTCCTCGCTTTCTCCCATCAGTCTTCGCTATCAACTTAAACTATTCCGGTGGCCACTGAATTAACTCAAACTGAACACCACCGACCTTATCAGTGTCAAAGTAAGCAAAGCCACCACCACCGACAAATTTCCCGTTTGATATAACCTTAAACCCCTTCTCAACCAGCTTAGCCACTTCCTTATCTATGTCATCCACAAAGAAGCCCAGGTGGTTAATGCCCTCACCTTTACTTTCCAAAAACTCCTTCTGAACAGATTCCCCGGAAACGGGCTGAATCAGCTCAAACTGTAATTGCCCCATCTGAGCCACTCTTGCCAGGTTCTTGACATCATCAGCCGGCTTGCCATATACCTTTCTATCTGCAGGAACTACATTTAAGGACTCAAATGGCCCTATCCCCAATGCTTGATAATACTCAACCGCCCTGTCCATATCCCTGACTATTACTCCCACCTGGTCAACCTTCATGTATGGCAAATTTTCTATCATCGCTTTCTCCTTCCAGCAATAATTATAAATTAGGTGATAGGGGTTAATCTTACACTGGTTTGCCCACCGGCATAATATATAGCGGTTTATATTGCTTATCCAACCGTAGCACCTCTCTAACCTGCTCGTCGTAGAAGGCACCGATAGCTACTGTTCCCAGTCCAAGAGCTACAGCCTGAAGATAGATATTCTGCCCAGCATGTCCTACTTCTATGTGGACATACCTTTCCCCTCTCATATCATATCTCGCCAGCGTCCGGCTATAAAGAGCGCAAATAACTATATCCACGGGAGCCTGGTAAATAAACTCCTGGTCTAGTGCCACTCTAGCCAGCTCTAGTCTTACATCCCCTTTATAGTGCCGGAGCAGAGAGTGGTTACCTATATCGTAGCGGTATATGCCCTCATCTATGTCCTCAATACCGTTTTTGCCGCAAACGACAAAAATTTCCAGGGGGTAAGTAGCTCCAGCACTGGGGGCACTTCTTAATCTCCATGAGGCATCGGTAATTCCCTGAGCCGCCCACAATATTTGAGATAGTTGTGATTGGGAGATAGGGTTGGGAGCGAAGTTTCTGACTGACCTTCTTCGGGCAATAGCTTCTACCAGGGACATACCGTCCTTTTGGTTCGGCGAAGGTAGATGAACTTGTGTTGGCATCTTCACCCCCTAAGGCTATCTTGCCATCGGTGATAGGTGCCGGGTCAGGCTACGAGGACCAGTCCTATCCAGCTTCTGTCTTCATTCTGACCGAAGCCCAAACGTAGTCCTGCCTTCTTGACAGTAGCCATCACATCTATGCCCATAGCCTCCATCGCTGGTCTGGCTTTGAAAGGATAGCGACAAGGCAATCCAGATTTGATGCCGACACACTCCTCACATAGAGGACAAGAACCTCCTGCCAGGCCGGCGGCGAAATGGTATCCCCCCTCAATACAGAGAGATTCCACCCGGCTAACTATATCGTGAAGCTTCTTCTTGGCGTCCATGGCAGCATTCACATACTCTGGTTTTGGCGCCCCCGGCCGCTCATCTTTTTCCCCACCTTCTCCAGGCAAGTCACTGGCTGGAATGTCTACCTTTATCAGGACAGCGTCGTGATAGCAGCTAAGTATCTCCTTGAATTGTGACACCGGCAACACATTAGGCGGACACATCAGGTTTACACCATAGGCAGAGCAAACAGGCACCATACATTTAAGTATCGTTCTCTCATCCACTACCACGTCAGCCACTGGTACAGACACCGCTTGTGATGCTCCCAGGTCTTTTGCTTTCTGACACAGGTGTAATATATAGGATTCAAGATTCTTCGCTATTTCAGTCATGACAACAAATAATACCTCCACACAGGTTACAGATGAATTATATCACTTGCTGCAGTAAAAACGAACTGCTTAATTCAAGGGGTCATTCATCAAGGAGAGGAAAATACTAAGAATAATAAACAATTTTCAGGTTTATAGTGCTTTAACAACTTTGAGCTTTGACAACTATTTAGTATAATGTAATTAGAAGCATCATGGCACACGGGAGGAATTATATGGACGAGATAAAGAGTGCTGCCGAAATAGCCATGGAAAAGGTGGAAAAGCTGGGCGAGGCGACTGAGGAGGAGCGCCTAAAGTGGAAATATGTTCCCGAAGGGGAAAGACTGGCTGCCAGATACCTTAAGGAGAAGTGCAATTTAGTAGTTGAGTTAAGCCGGTACGGGGAAAATGTGAAAAAATATATCATGGAGGGTGCCGGGGATATACTAATCAGAAATATCACCTTACCCAAGAACGATTCAGTTGAAAGAACTAACCGACAGGTAATGGATGGCTTAAAAAACCTAAAGAGCGATAAGGTAAGAGTAGAAAATGTCTATAGTAACATAAGACGCATCTTCAGCCATTATATGGAGCAGGGAAAGCAGCAAAAGGGGCAGGCTTATGAATCATTAAAGGCTGAATTTCAAGCTAAGCTACAGCAGGCAGTTCAACAACAGTTAGGCACAATGACAGGTATTAAGATAGACGTAGAAAGACAACCGCAGTTTCAAGAGGAATGGCGCAAGATGCAGGCCCAGTTAGACTCACAATATCTTAAGCTGTTGGATGAATATAAGCAGGAGCTATTAGCTATACCTTAGACTATGGTAAAGGCTTAATACTTGGCGAGGAATCTAATGGATACTGAAGACGAGAGAATTCAATACGCAGTTAGGCACACTGAGGTATTAAGACTACCCAAACAGCACCTGTCTACCTTCGGCACAACAAATATATACTACTACCTGGTTACTGAACCGGCTTACTCCGGCCTGGTAAATGATGTTATCGAGACAGTGATTAGAGAAGGGAGAGTAATTACCGAGAGGCCAAGAATTGTAACGCCTTTCTATCTTTCCCAGCTTGAAGGGTTTAGCCAAGATGCCAAAAGATATTTTGAGGCGCTAATCAAGGTACACGGCCCCAATGCCCCCGGGCTATTCTATACCTATAAGAATGAACCCAAAGAGCTTAACATTGTATCGGATAACTTGCTATCAGTAGTAAATAAGTTAAATAATGAGATTGATAAGCGTGGTGACACCTTAGCCACTATTATTAAAGGTGTGGATGAACTCTGGGATGTATCATTACTGAAGTTTATTTATGAGATAACCAGAAGCTCGCTACAGGATAACCTGCGGCAAATGGAGAGCAGGGGACTTTTAGACATAGACGCCAGCGGTATCCCGGCTGATACCAGGATAAGGATTGATGAGCTTTTCAGGCAGGTTTCACGAGGTGAGCGTGAACCCCGTGAGCTAAAAGAGGAGCTTGACCGCTGGGGCCTGTTTGAAGCATATGAGGACAGATTCCTTACTATGTTCAAGAAGCGAAGATAGAGAGCGATTGAAAAATTCAGTTAGTTGGAAGGACTTTATATCGTGGAAATTTCGGTGATTGAAGCTAGAGACCTTTCCGAGGCATGGTTCCTTTGCCTGCGTAAAACCCTGGCTGAAGGGCATGAGTACAAGATTGAGCGGGGGAGCTATGCTGGTCAGCACCGCAAAGAGCTTGACTTCGTAGTTGTTCAGGTCAGGAATCCAGGAACAAGGTCTCTAATTCCCGATGTGCCACAGGGGGTGCCACCACCTACCTCCATGGAGTATATAGAAAGCTATCTCCCCTACCTTATGACCGCTCATAAAGGCGAGGGAGAACAGTATACCTACGGTCAGTATTTAGAGACGCAGATAGCCGAAGTAATCAAGATGTATAAAGAGGATGGCCATAATACTAATCAGGCTTTTATGGCAGTAGGGGACAGCCAGTCTATTTTCCTACCAGACCCCCCCTGCTTGAGGGGAATAGATACCAGAATTCGTGATAATAGACTGCACTTTATTGTTTATTTCAGGTCGTGGGACTTGTGGGCTGGTTTCCCGTCAAACCTGGCTGCCATTCAGCTTCTTAAGGAATATGTGGCCAGTGAGATAGGAGTTGACGACGGAGAAATAATTGCCTCAAGCAAGGGTTTACACCTTTATGAGTATGCCTGGGAGCAAGCCAAAATTGCGGCAGGAATGCCATAAGGGTTGGAGAAGGAGCGGAACAAGAATCAGCCTTTAACCTTTATGTGTAGATAGAGGTCGCCGGACTTTTTATTCCCTACCAGTCCCATACCCTTAAGCCTTATCTTGGTCCCTGACTTAACTCCGGACGGTATCTTGACTATTAGCTTTTTTGTCTCGTTACCTCGTTTATAGGCGACCTGCTTCTCACCCCCGACAGCGGCCTCGGCTCGAGAAACCTCAAGCTCAATGTGTTGGTCAAGGCTCTGCTTAGGCAAAGCTTCATACTCCAAACCGAAGAGCTTGCGTAAAGTATACCTGCCTATCTTCAGTGCTACCTTGGAGACTAGCCTTTCCACCCAGCTTGGCTTGTAACTGGGCATTTCAGTCTGCGGATAGTGCCGCCGGTAAGTAGTTCTGCCTCCGGAATCATAGCCCCTCTGACTCACCCCGTCAGGAGTAGTAAAGGCTTGAAATATGAAGCCGCCACCTCCAAAAAACACGCGGTTAAGGAAATCCTGGTCAAATCTGAGTCCAGCCTGAGCAAACATCCGGCTCAGTTCATCAAACATAGCCCGGTCACCGAAAATGCCCCGGAAAATATCCTGCTGGGAATACTGGAAGCCTTTATATCCATCATAGCCGACACCAGCAAACTGCCCCTTGCGGGCAAAATCATATTGTTGCCTTTGGACCTTATCTCCAAGCACACCATAGGCCTCATTTATCGCTTTAAATCTTTCCTCGGCTTGTGTCTCATTACCCGGGTTAGTATCCGGGTGATATTGGAAGGCAAGCTTTCTGAAGGCTCTTTTTATATCTTGCTGACTGGCATTTTCAGAAACACCGAGAATTTGATAGTAGTCTTTCATTAACTTTCTCTCTAATACTTAACATCCCAACAGAATAGGATTATTATAAAGAGTGTTTATCAACCTCGTTCCCTTCGGACTTTCATTGATAAACACACATTATTATAGCACTGAAATGGAGATTACCACACTTTTAAAGAGCGGAGGTTACAGATGGATAAGATTGATGCTATTTCAGAGATGATTGTGCAATCAAAGCGAGTTGTTGTCTTTACCGGCGCTGGAATTAGCACCGAGTCAGGTATTTCTGACTTCCGCAGCCCGGGAGGAATCTGGGATAAGTTCGACCCTGGTGAATTCACCTATCAAAAATTCTTGGCAAGTGAGACAAGTAGAGAAAAATATTGGGAATTCTCTAAATCCAGTTGGCCTACAATAGCTGAGGCTAAACCTAACCGGGGGCACTATGCCATCGCTGAGCTTCACAACATGGGCAAACTGGACTGTGTAATCACCCAGAATATCGACAATCTGCATCAAGAATCTGGAATTCCTGAAGACAAGGTGATTGAGCTCCACGGGACAATGAAGTGGGTTATTTGCCTGGAGTGCGGCAAGAAGTATCCAAGACAGGAAATTCAGAGTAGAGTTGAGTCAGGAGAAAAGGTTCCCAGGTGCGACACCTGCAATGGAATTGTGAAACCAGCTACCATTTCCTTCGGTCAACCAATGCCGGAGAAGGAAACTCGTGAAGCCCAGACGAGGTCTGCCAAGTGTGACTTGCTTTTGGTCGCCGGTTCATCACTTGTGGTCTATCCCGCAGCTCAAATACCGTTAATTGCTAAGGATAACGGCGCCAAATTAATTATTATTAACCTTACACCAACACCTCATGACCACTATGCTGATATAATAATCCATGAAAAGACAGGAGAAACTCTGTCTCAAATAGTTGAGCACGTAAAGGCAAAACTGAAGGGACAGTTTTAAGAGATTAAGTTGCAAATAAAGGCAATTGTTACAATAAGCCTAATATCAGTTTGTTTGCTGGGCGCAAGTTGCACTGCCACACGAGATTTTGATAATCACCTGAGATTAATCGTCAAGCCACACCGATTCAGCATTGTGAACTGGGAATCTAAAACCCTATTGAATGAAATAAGAGAGTTAATTTCCAATAAGGACGGGAAAACTGAAGACGACTTAGACCTGGTTACAGAGTATTATTTACTTGTTGAGCGCATAAAAACCCTGAAGTCACAAACAGACGCCATCAACACCGCTAACGGGCAAGGTGACCTAGCCTTGCTTGAAGCCGAATTAAATGAGTTGGAAGAACAGAAAGCGACCTTAGCAGACACGGTAGAGCGGATAATAGGCAGGCAGATAACAGAAATCCTAGCTCAGGAGGGCATTTATAATCCCATATATGAATACATAAAGTTAGAAGTTAGCTTTCCGCCATTGAATTTCAAACTGGAGAAACCGCCCCACCTACTGGTGCTTTCACCTCGTGGCCGGATAGAGAGTATAAGAGAGATTCTTTTGAAACAGGACGCTAGCTTGGAGGAAAAAGAGGCTATTGAAGCTAAGGTCGATAAATTAGGTGTCTCCTCACTGGTGGTCCCCCTTGGCGGTCTTGGCGTATACCCCAGCTTTATTGCTGATGATACAAGTCTGCGACTTACCATTGACGCTGCAACCGAGGAGTGGCTACATCAATACCTGGTCTTTAAGCCATTAGGATTTCTATACTTACTTGACATAACTGGCGTGTCCCGAAATTATGAAATTGCCACGATGAATGAAACTCTAGCCAGCATGGTCAGCAAGGAAATTGGCTCAACCATATATGGGCAATACTACGCCCAGTATGAAAATGGTGACCGTAATCAAGTAGCCGAGCCGGAGTTTGATTTTAACGAGGAGATGAGAGACATAAGAAGGGCAGTTGATGAATACCTAGCCCAGGGAGAAGTCGAACAGGCAGAGGAGTTTATGGAACAGAAACGGCAATATCTAGCCTCAAAGGGATATTATATTAGAAAGCTCAATCAAGCCTACTTTGCCTTTTACGGCACCTATGCTGACAGCCCCACCTCCATTAGCCCAATCGGGCTTGAACTAAAGGAGCTGAGGAGTCAAATTGCCTCATTGAAGGACTTCTTAAATATAGTCGCCGCAATGACCAACCGTCAGGATTTAAGCGAAGTATTAAATAAATAAGAAGAGCCTATCTTTACCCTCTGTCAGACTCCGTGCCAATGTGTGAAAGCATCCAGTGGTTCCCGGGTGCGCTCAAAAGTATTAACCAGAGCCTCAGTGTCGGGGTAGCCGATGGGTATAGCCAGCGCGATAAGTTTTGATTCGGGAATCTCAAGTAGCTCTCTCACAATATCGGGCCAGACCACCGGCATCGTCATCAGGCAGGTACCCAATCCATAAGCATGGGCAGCCAAAGAGATAGTCTGAACCATTATACCTAAATCCAAGATTGCCTTCGGGCAGATTGACTTTTCTGTATAGACTATAATCGCATTAGGGGCACCGTAGAGACGTCCTCCATAGAGTAGATATGCAGCCCTTTTTTCATCCAGCCCCTTTGTTCCCGG